>Ga0064014_10205_pt1 | contig 18183 bp, 20 predicted proteins | sample CrowatWCoCulture_2_FD_61584 | JGI IMG/M metagenome (GOLD analysis project Ga0064014, IMG submission 61584) | Marine cyanobacteria communities from the University of California, Santa Cruz, USA, analyzing cyanobacterial DNA methylation -... | ecosystem: Host-associated > Microbial > Bacteria >...
CGTGGAGGCTGACCGGGTTAAGTCCAAGGCGCTGGAAGAGGGGTTTTCGCTGGCGCGGATAACCGGGCCGGAGACCGTGCCGGAAGTTGCTGAGCGGTTGGAGGCCTTTGTTGCGGCGGGCTATCATGGACAGATGGGGTGGCTTGCCGAGCGGCGTCATTGGCGAGGCGATCCGACGGCGCTATGGCCAGATGCGCGGTCGGTCATCATATTGGCCGAGGTCTATACGCCGGATCACGACCCTTTGGCTGTTTTGGAGCGGCGCGACCGCGCTGCAATCTCGGTTTATGCGCAGAACCGGGATTATCATGACCTTGTAAAAAAGCGCCTCAAGCGGGTTGGGCGTTGGCTGATCGAGGAGGCTGGCGGTGAGATCAAGGTGTTTGTCGATACCGCGCCGGTGCCCGAAAAGGCGCTGGGTCAAGCTGCCGGTCTGGGGTGGCAGGGCAAACACACCAATCTGGTCAGCCGTGATTTAGGGAACTGGTTCTTTCTGGGTGCGATTTTTACGACGCTCGAGTTGAAGCGCGATATGGCCGAGATTGATCACTGCGGATCGTGCCGGGCCTGCCTTGATGTCTGCCCGACGGACGCCTTTCCCGCGCCTTACAAGCTCGACGCGCGGCGCTGCATCTCTTACCTGACGATTGAGCATCGTGGGCCTGTCGAAGAAGAGTTGCGCGGCAAACTGGGAAATAGGATTTACGGCTGCGATGACTGCCTTGCCGTTTGTCCCTGGAACAAGTTTGCGGTTGCGGCAAGTGAGATTGGCTATGCGGGCCGCGAAGACTTGATTGCGCCAGAGTTGGCGGAGTTGGCCGCTTTGGACGATACTGCCTTTCGCAAGCGGTTTCGTGGTAGCCCGATCAAGCGGATCGGGCGGGATCGATTCGTGCGCAATGTACTGTATGCGATCGGCAATTCTGGCGACCCCCGACTGAAACCATCCGCGCAGCGGCTTGTGAATGACGCGGATCCGACAGTTGCGGACGCTGCGCGCTGGGCTGTTTCACGGCTCTGACTGGCAGGACGGTGTTTTCCGCGATAGGCATTGGGCATGTCCGTCGCCGCCCCCAATGCCAGTCGCGCGATCGCGCTCAAGGTCGCGTCGGTGTTTCTGTTTGTCGTTATGGCGAGCTTGATCAAGTTCGGCTCCCGCGACGTGCCGCCGGGGGAGGCGGTGTTTTTTCGCTCGCTTTTTGCGTTGCCGGTGATTTTCGGCTGGCTCGCGCTTAAGGGAGAGTTGGCGGACGGGTGTAAAACCCAGAACCCACTTGGCCATCTGTGGCGCGGATTGATCGGCACCTCTGCAATGGCGATGTCCTTTGCGGGGCTTGCCATTCTTCCGCTGAGTGAGGTGAAGGCCATTCAGTATGCCGCGCCGATCCTCGTCGTGGTCTTTGCCGCGCTCATCCTGGGTGAGCGCATCCGAAAAGTTCGGATCACGGCGGTTGCGATGGGAATGATCGGTGTGCTGATCATCTTATGGCCGCGTTTGACAACCTTCAGTGATACGGCGAGCGATCCCTATTTGGCGTTCGGCGCGATGATTGTGCTGACGGGGTCGGCCTGTGCAGCGATGGCGCAGATCTTTGTGCGGCGGTTGGTCGAGACGGAGTCGGCGAGTTCAATCGTGTTTTGGTTCACCATCACATCGACCGTGCTGTCGCTTCTTACCGCGCCATTTGGCTGGGCGATGCCTGCGGCGGATGCGTTTGTGGCGCTTGTGCTGGCGGGTTTGTGCGGGGGCGTCGGGCAGATTCTTTTGACCCAGAGTTACCGCTATGCCGACGTATCCGTCATTGCACCGTTTGATTATATGTCGATGCTGTTCGCATTGGTAATTGGATATGTACTGTTCGATGAGGTGCCGACTGCGGCGATGTTGGGCGGTGCGGCGCTTGTGATCGCGGCGGGTGCGCTGATTATCTGGCGCGAGCGGCAGCTGGGCCTGAAGCGCGGGCGCGCTCGGGCGGTGGTGACACGAGATGGGTAGAGACGTCTGAGATGGCAACAGGGCTTTTTGAGCAATTTGTGACGCTCTTTGTGGTCGTCGACCCAATTGGAACGGTGCCGGTTTTTGTTGCGGTCACTGCGGGCGTCGAGCCGAGTTTGCGGCGCCGGGTGGCCTTTCGCGCCTTTCTCATTGCATTGGGTGTCTTGGCCTTCTTCCTCGTCGCGGGTCAGTTCCTGATCGAGGGTCTTGGCATCAGCTTGCCAGCTTTTCAGATTGCTGGTGGTCTGATCCTCTTTCTCTTCGCGCTGACAATGATTTTTGGGGAATCCAAGCCAGACCGCGAGCTTGCCGAGGCGGATCGATCAGCCGAAGCAATGAGCAAGGCAGTCTTTCCGCTGGCCGTGCCCTCAATCGCGTCGCCCGGTGCGATGCTGGCCGTCGTCCTGCTAACCGAGAACAACGTTTTCAGCGTCGCGGAACAGGCGGTAACGGCGGGTGTCCTGGTTGTCGTGCTGCTGATCGCGCTTCTTGCGATGCTCGCTGCCGGGCCAATCCTGCGGCTTATTCAGGAAAGCGGCGCGGCCATCGTCAGCCGGGTCATGGGTATGATCCTGGCTGCCGTGGCCGTCGACAATATCATCGCCGCAGTCTTTGTTGTGATCGCTGAGGGTCCGGTTTAGGTCCGGACCAGCTTTTCATAGCCTTCCGCGATATCGCGGGTCAGGGCGCCGACCTCAAAATTGTAATCACCGATCTGGCCAACCGGTGTGACTTCGGCGGCCGTGCCGGTGAGCCAGCACTGTTCGAACCCTTCGAGTTCTTCTGGCATGATGTGGCGCTCATGCACCTTGACTTGACGGTCCCGCAGCATGCCGATCACCGTCTGGCGTGTGATGCCATTGAGGAAGCAGTCCGGGTCGGGCGTGTGTACTTCGCCGTCTTTGACAAAGAAGATGTTGGCGCCCGTCGCCTCGGCCACGTAGCCGCGATAGTCGAACATCATGGCGTCAGCGCATCCTTTGGCCTCTGCCGCATGCTTGGACATGGTGCAGATCATATAGAGACCGGCGGCCTTGGCATGGCTCGGGATCGTCTCAGGGCTGGGGCGTTTCCATTTCGAGATGTCGAGCTTGGCGCCCTTGAATTTGCTGTCCCCGTAATAGGCACCCCATTCCCACGTTGCGACGGCAAGGCGGACAGGGTTACGGGCGGCTGAGACACCCATGTCTTCGCCAGATCCCCGCCAAGCAACCGCGCGTACATAGGCGTCTTGGTGGCCATTGGCCTTCATCGTCTCATACTTGGCCGCTTCGATTTCATCGACAGTCCAAGGGATTTCAAAATCGATCATCTTGGCAGACGCGTGCAGGCGTTCAGAATGCTTGCGAGATTCAAAGATCTTACCGTTATATGCGCGTTCGCCTTCGAAAACGGAGCTGGCGTAATGCATCGCGTGGGTCAGGATATGCACGTTGGCATCCCGCCACGGCACCATCTTGCCGTCGAGCCAAATCATTCCGTCGCGATCATCATAGGCACCGGCCATGGCACCCTCCCTTTCCAAATATTGCGCGAAATAAGTCCGAAACGGTCATAATATTTCGCAAAATCCGACAATCGCTATCGATTCGGGCTTGGAATGTCAACAAGGCTGACATAAAATTTCGATAAGCTGATGAGAGGATGGCATGAGCGACGGGACCGGGCGAGGGGGCGAAAGTCTTCTGTTTCTTACCGATGAGCAGCTCAAAAAGGGCATCGAAGCGATGTTCTTTGCCTATCGGGGGTTTACGGCTGATCCGGATCTGATCCTTGATGACTACGGGTACGGACGAGCCCATCACCGGGCCATTCATTTCATATCTCGCAGCCCCGGAACCACCGTGAACAACCTCTTGTCGATCCTTGGCGTGACCAAGCAGTCGCTCAATCGTGTCTTGCGGACCTTGATTGAAGACGGTCTTGTAGAAAGTCGCGTTGGCACGCGCGACAAGCGGGAGCGGCATTTGCACCTGACCGAGACGGGACAGATATTGGAGGCGGACCTAAGCCGGGTTCAGCGCGACAGGTTGCGCATGGCCTATCGTACCGCGGGCCCCGAGGCGGTTGCAGGTTTTCGAAAAGTGCTGGAAGAAATGATGGATCCCGAAATGCAGCGTCATTTCCGGTTGCTGAAAGAGAGTGGACCATGAGCGACCCTGACGCCCACCTTTTGATTGTGGATGATGACGAACGCATCCGGGGGCTCTTACAAAAGTTCCTGATGCGAAATGGGTTCTGGGTTTCCGCCGCGCGGGATGCCGCCCATGCCCGACGGTTGCTGGAAGGATTGGATTTTGACCTGCTGATCCTCGATGTCATGATGCCGGGCGAAGATGGGATCACCTTTGCAAAATGGCTTAGGGAAGGGTCCGAAGTTCCGATCCTACTTTTGACCGCCCGCGGCGAGACGGAGAACCGTATTGCGGGGCTCGAAGCTGGGGCCGATGACTACCTGCCCAAACCGTTTGAGCCGAAAGAACTGCTTTTGCGGATCAACGCCATCCTGCGGCGCGTTCCGCCGCCGGATGCGGGAGCGACGGTTGCAAAGGTTCTGCATTTGGGACCGATCCGCTACGACGTGGAGCGGGGCGAGATGTGGCATGGCGATGATTTGGTCCGCCTTACCGCGACGGAAGCGCAGCTGATGCGGCTTTTTGCGGCCAAGCCCGGTGAACCATTGAGCCGAACACAGCTTGTCGAAGATCTTGGTCGCGACAAAGACCGTGCGCAGGAGCGCGCCGTCGATGTTCAAATCACTCGCCTGCGTCGCAAGATTGAGTCCGACCCAAAGCAACCCCGGTATCTTCAGACCGTTCGTGGTGCGGGGTACATGCTTGCGCCGGATTGATACCTCCGGCGGAGGTATTTGGGGACCAATGAAATGACGATCTATTTTAGCAGTGATGCAGGTCTGAACCATGTCACGCCGCCGGGTCACCCGGAACAGGTTGCGCGGCTTGAGGCCGTGAAGAGGGCGCTTGCCGATGCGACGCTTGATCGTCATGACGCGCCGGTCGCGGTGGATGACGAGATCCTGCGCGTTCATCCCGAAGCGTACCTTGATCGCGTGCAGCGCGCCGCACCCGAAAGCGGATGGCGGTCGCTGGACGCCGACACGCACCTGTCACCTGGATCGCTTGAAGCCGCTTTGAGGGCGGTCGGCGGCAATGTTGCGGCGGTAGACGCGGTTCTGGGGGGTGAGGCGCAGAACGCTTTCGTGGGCTGTCGTCCACCGGGCCACCATGCCGAGCGAGAAACCGCAATGGGGTTTTGCCTGTTTGGGAATGTCGCCATCGCCGCAAAGCGCGCGCTTGACCACCACGGGTTGGAACGCGTGGCGATTGTGGATTTTGACGTCCATCACGGGAACGGGACGCAGGATCTGTTGTGGGATGAAGAACGCGTTCTTTTCGTATCCTCTCATCAGATGCCGCTCTATCCCGGCACGGGTGGTGTGCATGAAACCGGTACCGCCAACAACATCGTAAACCTGCCTCTGGCGCCGATGACGGGCGGGGCGGAGATGCGGCACGTGTACGAGAACGAGGTCTTTCCGGCTCTGGCTGACTATGCGCCGGAACTAGTGCTGATCTCTGCGGGCTTCGATGCCCACGCGGAGGATCCGTTGGCCAATTTGAATTGGCAAACATCCGACTTCCGCTGGTTGACCGAGCGGCTTTGCGATGTGGCGGAAAGCCATGCGCAAGGGCGCGTGGTCTCGACACTGGAAGGTGGCTATGATCTGGATGCGCTGGGCGAGAGTGTCGCGGCCCATGTTGATGTCCTAAGGGAGCGGAGCCAATGAGTGAGACGCCGATTGACGAGATGAGCTTTGAAGAGGCCATGGCGGCTTTGGAGCAGGTTGTCGCGCAGCTTGAATCGGGGGACGTTCCGTTGGATCGGTCAATTGCACTGTATGAGCGCGGCGCAGCGTTGAAGGCACATTGTCAGGCCAAGTTGAACGCCGCGGAAGAGAAAATCGCCACGATCACACTGGATGGGTCCGGTCAACCAAGCGGCACGAAGGCGGTCGAAGGTCTGTGAGTTTTCCCGAACGACTGGCGTCTTGTGCGAGTTCGGTCGAGGCGTATTTGGCCGAACGACTTGCCGGCGGCACCACGGAACTTGATGCAGCGCTCCGATACGCGGCGAAAGGCGGTAAACGCCTGCGCGCCTTCCTCGTGATGGAGGGGGCGGCCTTGTTTGATGTTCCGCGCGAACAGTCGGTGATTGCGGGCGCCGCAATTGAGGCGCTTCATGCCTATTCCCTAGTGCACGATGACCTTCCCTGCATGGATGACGATCCACTGCGCCGCGGCCAGCCCACGGTGCATGTGAAGTGGGATGAAGCGACGGCGGTTCTGGTTGGAGATGCTCTTCAGACACTGGCATTCGAGTTGCTTGCCGATCCGACCTGCCATGCGGACCCGGCGGTGCGGATCGATCTGGTGGCCTCGCTGGCGCAGGCCGCCGGGCGCCGTGGCATGGTGTTGGGTCAAGCGCAGGATATTGCCGCGGAAACGGCCGCAACGCCGCTGGATCTGCCATCGATCAGCACTCTACAGGCGAACAAGACCGGCGCGTTGATCGTTTGGGCGGCAGAGGCAGGGGGGCGTCTAGGGGGCGCTGACATCGCGCCGCTGACGACTTATGCCATGGCACTTGGTCGTGCGTTTCAGATTGCTGACGATATCCTTGATGTCGAGGGGGATGCTGCAAAGGCGGGCAAGCGGCTTCAGAAGGACGCGGATGCCGGCAAGGCGACCTTTGTGTCGTTGTTGGGTCTCGATGGAGCGAAAGCAGAGGCGAAAGCGCTGGTTGATGCAGCCGAGGCGGCGCTTGCGCCCTAATGGTCACAAGGCCGATGCCTTGCGCGCGGCGGCGCGTTTCGTTATCTCGCGCGAGTTCTAACACCGCCAAGGCAACCGATGTCCGACAAACTCTCTACGCCCCTGCTTGACCGTGTGTCGACCCCGGCTGATTTGAAGCCGTTTTCGGATGCCGAGCTGCGTCAGGTTGCCGACGAGCTGCGCCAGGAAACGATCAGTGCCGTCAGCCAAACCGGCGGGCACTTGGGTGCGGGGCTTGGTGTGGTCGAGCTCACCGTCGCACTTCACGCTGTCTTTGATGCGCCCAAAGACAAGATTATCTGGGACGTTTCGCATCAGTGTTATCCGCATAAGATCCTGACGGGTCGGCGCGACCGTATTCGCACCCTGCGCCAAAAGGATGGGCTGAGCGGGTTCACCAAACGGTCAGAGAGCCCCTTTGATCCGTTTGGCGCGGCGCATTCTTCGACGTCGATCAGTGCGGCGCTGGGATTTGCTGTTGCGCGTGACCTGGGCGGTGCGCCTGAGACCGGAATTGGCGACGCGATCGCGGTGATTGGGGATGGAGCCATCAGTGCCGGCATGGCCTATGAGGCGATGAACAACGCCGGGCATCTGGGCAAGCGTCTGATTGTTATTCTCAACGACAACGAGATGTCGATTGCGCCCCCTGTCGGGGCGATGTCGTCCTATCTGTCACGTCTCTATGCCGGTGCGCCGTTTCAGGAATTCAAGGCAGCCGCCAAAGGCGCGGTGAGCCTGCTGCCTGAGCCGTTTCAGGAAGGGGCGCGGCGGGCGAAGGATATGCTCAAGCATATGACCGTCGGGGGGACCCTGTTCGAGGAGCTGGGCTTTGATTACCTCGGTCCGATTGACGGGCATGACATGGACCAGCTTTTGCCGGTTCTGCGCACGGTCAAGGCACGGGCGACGGGGCCTATCCTGATCCATGCGATCACGCAAAAAGGCAAAGGCTACGCCCCGGCAGAAGCTGCGCGTGACAAAGGTCACGGTGTCTCCAAGTTTGATGTTGTAACGGGCGAACAGAAGAAAGCCGCATCAAACGCACCGAGCTATACCAAGGTCTTTGCGCAGAGCCTGATCCAAGAGGCGACTGACGATTCCCGCATATGTGCCGTGACCGCGGCGATGCCTGACGGAACCGGGCTTAACCTATTTTCTGAGAGGTTCCCGACCCGGACCTTTGATGTTGCGATTGCTGAACAGCATGGCGTGACATTCTGTGCCGGGCTTGCCGCCGGTGGGATGCGCCCGTTCTGCGCGATGTATTCGACATTCCTCCAACGTGGTTATGACCAGGTTGTGCATGACGTTGCGATCCAGCGTTTGCCCGTGCGGTTTGCGATCGACCGTGCGGGGCTGGTGGGTGCAGACGGCGCGACCCATGCCGGTGCGTTTGATGTGGCCTATCTCGCCAACCTGCCGGGGTTCGTCGTCATGGCAGCGGCGGATGAGGCCGAGCTTGTTCATATGGTCGCGACTGCTGCCGCTTATGACGAGGGGCCGTCGGCATTTCGATTCCCGCGTGGAGAGGGTGTTGGCATTGATTTGCCCGAGCGCGGTCAGCCGATCGCGATTGGCAAGGGCCGTGTTGTCCGCGAGGGAAGCCGGGTCGCCATTCTTTCATTCGGTGCGCGGTTGGCCGAGGTTTTGGTTGCCGCCGAAGCGCTTGAAGCGCGTGGGATTTCGGCCACCGTGGCAGATGCACGGTTTGCCAAGCCGCTCGACCGGGACCTGATCTTGCAACTTGCGGCCAACCATGAAGCGCTGATCACGATTGAAGAGGGTGCGATTGGCGGATTTGGCAGCCATGTGGCGCAACTTCTTGCTGAGGAGGGGGTCTTTGACACAGGCCTCAAGTATCGGTCGATGGTGCTGCCTGATATCTTCATTGATCAGGCGTCACCGGCGGACATGTACGCTGTCGCCAAGTTAAATGCTGAGGATATCGAGACGAAGGTGCTTGATACGCTGGGTGTTGCAGATCTTTCGACGCGCCGAGCCTGAGATGGTTGAGCATACACATCTGATAGATCCCAAGTCCAAGCCAGTCTTGTTCTACCGCTGGATCGTGTTCCTGCTAGCCGCAGGGTACATGCTGTATCAGATCGTCATTTCCGCGGATTATCTGTTTCCCGGCGGGCCGTTCCGATTTCTGACGATCTGGGCGCTGTGCATGTCGTTCTTTGTCGCCTCTCGCCAGCTTGCTTTTACCGAGGGGCGCAGCAGCCTTTTATGGTCACGGATGGTGATGGTCACCTGCGTGATCAATGCGCTGGTGGTTGCGCTTTACTGGCGGCTTTACTTCACGGATCCGGCCTTGGTCACTTCAAACGGACCACCTGTTTGGCACCAGGAATACTATCTTCACTTGATGGGGCCGGTTCTTCAGTGGATTGACGCCCTTTTCATCTTTGGAGCCTTTACGCGGTGGTGGCGTGCGATTCCGGGGCTGGTTGCGGTATTCCTTGGATATGTCCTGTGGATTGAACTTTTTGTCTCCCGCTTTAACAGCTTTCCCGTTGGATCTGTGACTGCGGGCTTTCCGTATCCATTTCTGAATTCGCTGACGCTTGATGGGCGGCTCGCGTTCTATGGAACGACTGCGGTTCAGGCAGTTATTGTTCTGGGTATTTTTGCGTTGATCGGTTGGTCGGTCCGATGGGTCATGACCCGTCACGCTCGGCCTCAAGCAGCGCCTTAAGCCCGGAACGATAGTCGGGGTAGAGGAGCTTTACCCCAAGCTCATCCTTGATCCGCGCGTTCGAGACGCGCTTGGATTCGGCGTAAAACGACCGCGCCATGGGTGTCATTTCGGCGGTCTCGTACTCTACGGCGGGCGGAAGAGGCAGATCGAGTAGTTCGGCCGCATGTGCGATAACGTCCTGTGGCGGCGCAGGGTCGTCATCGCAGACATTGTATGCGCTTATCGGGTTCGGTTGTTCGATCGAGGCCAACAGAACCTGCGCGATGTCATCCACATGGATGCGGGAAAACACCTGTCCGGGTTTGATGATCCGCCGCGCCGTTCCCGCGCGTACTTTTGCGAACGGGCCACGCCCGGGACCATAGATGCCGGCAAGGCGGAAGATATGAAGCGGCAGGTCGTGCGCCTCGGCCAACGCGGTCCAGGCACCTTCGGCGGTAACGCGTGCTTCGCCACGCTTTGTGGCGGGTGTCATTGGGGCGCTCTCGTCGACCCAAGCGCCCTTGTGGTCGCCGTAGACACCCGTGGTGGACAGATAACCGAGCCATTCAAGGTTTGATTTTGCTGCAATCTTTTCACCGACCTCTGGCAAGACCGGATCGCCGTCCGGCCCGGGTGCGGGGGACAACAGGATATGCGTTGCTTGCGCAATGTGGTCGTCAATATTCGTCCCCGGCCAGACGACTGGGGTGATTCCGGTTGCGGTTAGCGCGTCAGCCTTCTCTCGGCTGCGGGTAGTACCGATCACGGACCACCCTCGTGGGACCAAAAGCCGGGCAAGCGCTTTGGCGGAAAAGCCATGCCCAAAGGAGAGAAGCGTTTTGGTCATCTGTGCATCCGGATTCGGTGTCGGTTTTGCGAAACTTTATGCCCTGCCCTTGCGCCCGAGAGCAATCTGCGAACAATTGGACCATGACGATACTTCCTTTTCCAACTTGGCAAGATGTAGCCCCTCGATTGGTCGCGGTGGCTGCGGGCCGTTCGGCTGCGGATCTGGTGATCCGGGGCGGGACCTGGGTGAATGTGCATACGCGTGAAATTCTTCCGGACTATGATTTGGCGATTGCCGACGGGCGTTTCGCCTATTGCGGACCGGACGCGACACATTGCATTGGGCCTGAGACCGAGATCATCGAAGCGAATGGGCGATATATGATCCCCGGGCTGTGCGACGGCCACATGCATATCGAATCCGGCATGCTTACCCCGGCAGAGTTTGCGCGCGCTGTGATCCCGCATGGAACCACAACCATGTTCACGGACCCTCATGAGATCGCGAATGTTCTGGGACTGCGTGGCGTGCGCATGATGCATGATGAAGCGATGATGCAACCTGTGTCGATCTTTACCCAGATGCCGTCCTGCGCCCCGTCTGCCCCGGGATTGGAGACAACTGGATACGAGATTGGCCCGGATGACGTGGCCGAGGCGATGGCTTGGCCCGGGATCATTGGGCTGGGCGAGATGATGAATTTTCCCGGTGTGATTTCTGGCAGTCAGCAAATGTTGGCCGAAATTGCTGCGACGCAAGCTGCTGGCAAAACCGTCGGTGGTCATTATGCCAGTCCTGATCTTGGCCCTGCGTTTCACGCCTACGCGGCAGGTGGCCCCGCAGATGATCACGAGGGAACGCGCGAGGAAGATGTTCTGGCGCGGGCGCGGCAAGGCATGCGATCGATGCTGAGACTTGGCTCGGCTTGGTATGACGTTGAGGCTCAGATCACGGCGGTGACCGAACGCGGGATTGATCCGAGGTCGGTCATTCTGTGCACTGATGACTGCCACTCGGGCACATTGGTCAATGAGGGCCATATGAACCGTGTCGTCCGGCACGCGATTGCTTGCGGCTGCGATCCGGTCATGGCCTTGCAAATGGCGACGCTCAACACCGCAACGCATTTCGGGTTAGAGCGTGAACTGGGGTCCATCGCGCCAGGTCGCCGGGCGGACGTTATCCTAACCTCAGATCTTGTAAGCCTGCCGATTGAGCACGTGATTGCCCGCGGTGTGACCGTAGCGAAAGACGGTGAGATCACGGTGGCGTGTCCACATTTAAGCTGGCCGGACGATGCCAAGGCTACGGTTAACTTGGGCAAACGACTGACTGGTGCCGATTTCGAAATTGCCGCACCGGACGGCGTGACCGAAGTCACCGCCAAAGTTATCGGTGTTGTCGAAAATCAAGCACCCACGCGTGCTTTGTCCGCCGACTTGCCAGTCAAAAGCGGTCTCGCCGAAGGTGTCGGAGATGTCTGTCAAATCGCATTGGTGGAGCGTCATCGCGGGACAGGCGCTGTCACAAATGGGTTTGTTTCGGGATTTGGCTATCAGGGTCGTATGGCCATGGCCTCAACCGTTGCCCACGACAGTCATCACATGATTGTGGTGGGCACCGATCGAGAGCAGATGGCGCTGGCCGCAAACCGTTTGGCCGAAGTCGGTGGAGGTATCACCGTTTGGAAGGAAGATGAAGAGCTTGCGCTTGTCGAATTGCCGGTTGCCGGGTTGATGTCCGACAGTCCTGCGCGCGACGTCGCAGCCAAAGCTGATCAGATGGTCGCGGCCATGGCTGCCTGCGGGTGCACGTTGAACAATGCCTATATGCAGCATTCGCTGCTTGCTCTGGTCGTCATACCAGAGTTGAGAATTTCCAATCTCGGACTTGTCGATGTGACCAAGTTCGCGCTCACCAGTCTGTTTGAGAAAGAATGAAGAAATGACACTCAGCGAACGCAAACTGCCCGTCGTTACGCCTGAGCCGCGCGGCCCTGAGACATTCACCGAAGCGCCTGCGGCTGTTCAACGGTTGAAAGAGCTTTATGCCGAGGCGACCGAGTTTCTGGCCGAAAAATTCTCTGAGGTTATGCGTGAGGGGCGTCCAGCCTCCCGTTTCCGCGCATTTTATCCCGAGATTCGGTTCAGAACGGCAAGTTATGCAGCGGTCGACAGCCGTTTGAGTTTTGGCCATGTGGCCGAGCCCGGAACATATTCAACCACGATAACCGCGCCCGAGCTTTTTGCGAATTACCTCGTCCAACAGATCACCCTCCTCGTGGAGAACCACGGCGTGCCTGTCACCATCGGCGTCTCTGACGTGCCGATGCCGGTGCATTTCGCGGTTGCTGGCAATGATAATCTGACCGTACCGCAAGAGGGCGCGTTGGATTTCACGTTGCGCGATGTGTTTGACGTGCCGGATCTGGCCACGACCCATGACGACATTGCGAATGGTGTGGATTATGTGCACCCGGATGGATCGCGACCGCTGGCACCCTTCACGGCCCCGCGAATTGATTATTCTCTGGCCCGGCTCAGCCACTATACCGCGACGCGTGCAGACCACTTTCAGAACCACGTTCTGTTCACGAACTACCAGTTCTATGTCGAAGAGTTCGAGGCCTACGCCCGGAAGGTGCTGGGTGAGGCCGAAAGCGGGTATACGGCGTTTGTCGGCCCCGGCAATGTCGAGATCACGACACCGGACGGAGAAATTCCAACGCTGTCCAAACTGCCGCAAATGCCCAGCTATCACCTTAAGCGGGCGGATGGGAACGGGATTACGCTGGTAAATATCGGCGTCGGCCCCTCGAACGCAAAGACTGCGACGGATCATATCGCGGTCCTACGTCCACATGCCTGGCTGATGGTCGGGCATTGCGCCGGGCTTAGGAACTCGCAGCAGCTTGGCGATTTTGTGCTCGCCCATGCGTATCTGCGTGAAGACCATGTTCTGGATGATGATCTGCCGATCTGGGTACCGATCCCACCTCTCGCAGAAATGCAGATCGCGCTGGAACAAGCGGTCGCGCAAGAGACGCAGTATGAGGGCTATGATCTGAAACGGATCATGCGGACGGGCACGGTCGCGACAATTGACAATCGAAACTGGGAATTGCGTGATCAATCCGGTCCGGTGCAACGGCTCAGCCAATCCCGTGCGATTGCGCTTGATATGGAAAGTGCGACAATCGCCGCAAACGGGTTCCGGTTCCGCGTGCCATATGGGACGCTTTTGTGTGTTTCGGACAAGCCGCTTCACGGAGAGCTAAAGCTGCCCGGGATGGCGTCTGACTTCTACCGGACGCAGGTGACACGTCATTTGCTGATCGGAATTCGCGCCATGGAGTCGTTGCGGGACATCCCGCTGGAGCGCATCCATTCGCGGAAATTGCGCAGTTTCGAGGAAACAGCCTTCCTCTGATCCCGGAAATCGGCACAAAATGGCGTAAATCGCCTTATTTTCTTATACTAATCGTTGTGCGAAGCACCAAGATGCAGTTTAAATGCGCAATGAGCCCACAAATCATGGGGCCAGATCGAGGAGACCAACAATGTCCAAACCGATGACAAAAACTCAGCTTGTCGCTGCACTCGCCGAGGAAATGGGCACAGACAAAAAGTCGGCCGGCGCTGCGCTGGACGCAATCACCGGAATCATTACCAAGGAAGTATCGGGCGGCGGTGCCGTGACGCTTCCCGGAGTTGGCAAGATCTATTGCCGCGAGCGTCCTGAGCGCATGGTCCGTAACCCGGCCACGGGCGAGCAGATCAAGAAAGACGCCGACAAGGTTGTCAAAATGACGATCGCCAAAGCGCTGAAGGACAGCGTGAACGGCTGATCACATCCTTTTCACGTATGTGAATTTCGAGGGTCGCCACTGGCGGCCCTTTTCATTAGGTCCGGATCATGGACGTGCGCGCGATCTTTATGGGTTTGGCCTTTGCGGTGATGTGGTCGTCGGCGTTCACATCGGCCCGCATCATCGTTGCCGCCGCACCTCCCTTGATGGCGCTGTCGCTGCGGTTTCTGATTTCGGGCCTGATCGCGTTGGCTATTGCGCGGCTGATGGGCGAGCGGTTGAGGTTGACCCGTGAGCAGTGGATCGCGACCGCACTCTTCGGGTTGTGTCAAAACGCACTTTATCTGGGCCTGAACTTTGTCGCGATGCAGACCGTGGAAGCGTCGCTGGCCGCAATCATCGCCTCTTCTCTTCCGCTTTGGGTCGCTTTGATTGGATGGATCGCCTTCAGCGAGCGTATGTCCGGCTTGGGCGTGTTGGGTTTGATCGGCGGCTTTGTTGGGGTCGCTTTGATCATGGGATCGCGACTTTCGGGGGGCGTGGATCCGTTTGGTGTTGCGCTTTGTGTTGTTGGCGTGCTCGCGCTGACCCTGGCGACGTTGGTTCTACGCGGCGCGTCATCGGGCGGGAATATTCTTACCGTGGTCGGATTTCAGATGCTTTTTGGCAGCGCATTTCTGGCGGTCCCGGCGGTTTTGCTTGAGACACCCGTCATCGAACCCTCTTGGACGCTGGCGGCGGCCTTTCTCTATACTCTGTTGATCCCTGGACTGGCAGCGACCTGGGTTTGGTTCCTGCTCGTGCGCCGGATCGGTGCCGTGCGTGCCGCGACGTTCCACTTTTTGAACCCGTTTCTCGGTGTCGCGATTGCTGCACTTGTGTTGGGCGAGGCGATGGGAACATTGGATTACGTGGGCGTTGCAATCATCATGGCGGGGATTCTGGCAGTGCAACTGTCACGCCAGAAACAAAGCTGACGCCCATGTGATGGGCCGAGATGACCCTTTGAAGTGACTTTAAGTGGTACTTGATCCAGTTTCCGCTCATGGAATTGATCCTTGGATACGCGGCTGGATTGCTCACGCTGATTAACCCCTGCGTGCTTCCTATTCTGCCGATCGTCTTAGCAAGTGCGATGCAAGCCGGGCGCTATGGGCCGTTGGCCGTTGCGGCGGGCATGGGTGTTTCGTTTGTGGCGCTGGGTATGCTGGTCGCCGTGGCCGGTAGGTCCCTTGGGATCAACGAAGTGATGATCGCCAACACCGGCGCCGTTTTGATGATTGCCTTTGGTGTCGTTCTGCTCGTGCCACGCTTTTCGGCGGGCTTTGCGACGGCAACAGCGGGCATGGCAGCGCGCGCTGACAGCGGTATGAACGACATGGATACCTCAGGCCTTGGCGGTCAGGTTGGTGCGGGTGTCTTGCTTGGTGCCGTGTGGAGCCCCTGCATTGGTCCGACACTGGGCGGCGCAATCGCGCTGGCAAGTCAGGGCGAAAGCCTTTTGCGTGCCGGGTCGATTATGGTCGCCTTCGCGCTGGGCGTTGCAACGATCATCGTGGCGCTTGGTTATGGCGCACAGTCTGTAATTCGATCGCGTCGTGACCGGCTGATGGCCTTGTCAAATTACGCCCGTCCAATCGCGGGCGGCATCTTTATCGCGGTGGGCTTGGGCATTTTGTTCAAGGTTCACCATTTACTGGAATTCTGGGCACTTGAGACGCTGCCGCCTTGGCTGCTCGATCTGTCCGTTGCTCTTTGAGAGGGAGTTAGACCATGAGACGTCGTACTTTTTTCACTTCTGCACTCGCTGCCTTGATGGCAGGCCCCGCATTAGCGGGGGTAGGCGCGAAATATAGCCGTGGGCTTGTCGACCAAAAGCTTGCGGAAGGCGACGTTGTCTTTGTCGACTTCAACACTGATTGGTGTGTCACATGCCGCAGTCAAGCGCGCACGATCCAAAAGCTTGTCGACGAAAATCCTGCGTACATGGCGAACATCACGTTTGTCGACGTGGACTATGATCGTTACGGCAACAGCTCACTCGCCAACCGTTTGGCCATTCCACGCCGGTCGACGTTGGTCGTGTTGAAAGGTGATCAGGAGCTTGGTCGGATTGTTGCCGGGACACGGCGGGACGACATCAAAGAGCTTTTGGATATCGCGCTCGCCGCTGCGACCACGTCCTAATCGAGGGCACGTGCCTCGCTTGCCAGCATGATCGGAATACCATTCCGGATCGGGTAGGCGAGGTGCGCCGCTTTGCAGATAAGCTCGTCGCGTTCACGATCATAAGACAGAACGCCATGCGTCTGCGGGCAAACGAGAGCCTCTAACATGCGCCGGTCGACGGGTGTCTCGCTCATTGCATGACCTCTTCATTCGAGCCACCGCGCAGCGCGAATTCGATCAGAGTAATTAGCGTCTCGCGCCGTGTGGCAAGGGAAGGTGCCTCAAGGAGCGCTTGCTTGTCTTCGGGATCAAACGGGCAAAGCATGGAGAGCGAGTTGATCAGCAACTCATCCTCAGCATCTTTGAGTGCATCCCGGTCTGTCGTCAGGTTCTGCGCCTCGAAATACCGGTCCAGTATTGCCAGCAGACGGTCGCGGTCGAATCCGGAGTCACGTTCCGTGCCGCCCAAGTCCCGTTCAAACCCCAGCCAATCCACGTCGCACCGGATGTAGGGCGTAAATCCCTCAAGCTCGGCCTGAACTCGGAACCGCGAAATCCCAGACAGAGTGATCATATACCGTCCGTCCTCGGTTTCGGAAAAACCGGTCAACCGACCAGCACATCCGATGCTGTGAAGCTTTTTCTTATCGCTACCGGGGACTTCACGTGGCTGGATCATCCCGATCAGCCGATGCGAGGTTTTTAGCGTATCGTCGAGCATCGCCAGATAGCGGGGTTCAAAGATGTGCAGGGGCAAGCGCGCTCGGGGCAGCATAAGCGCTCCGGGCAGCGGGAACACCGGTATCGTCTGAGGCAGGTCAGCAGCCGAGAACATAAACTAGACGTAGCGTTGTGGCGGTGTCAGGCAAATATCATCGAAGACAACTTGCGCCGTCCCGTCAAAGCGATTGGGTCCTGTGGCGTCAGCGCGTCGAAGATCGTGAACAGCTGTGCTTTGGCTGCGCCGTCATTCCATTCGCGATCACGCCGGAACAACTCCAGCAATTCTGTCACCGCTTCTTCGACATCTCCAGCAGCGTGCAGGGCCTGCGCAAGCTCAAACCGTGCTTGCAGATCGTCAGGGTTCGCATCAACTGCGCTGCGCAATTCGCCAAGCGGTCCGGCATTTGCAGCCTGTTCCGCTAGCTCCAGTTGCGCCCGAGCCGCCTCGACCTCGGGGCTTGTGGCGATTTCTTCTGGGACGGTATCCAGCAGTGATTTTGCCTGATCGGTTTGGTCTGCCGCGATATAGGCGCGCACCAAGCCACCGAAGGCCGCCGCGTTGTGCGGCTCTTCGCCCAGAATTGCCGCGAAAGTCTGAGCTGCATCAGCGGCGGCACCCTCGGCCAGCATGGCCTCTGCGGCCTCAAGTGCCTCGCCCAGTCCGCCATCGCCCGCGAGCGCGGCGAGACGATCGACAAAGGCGTTAACCTCGGATTGCGGAACTGCGCCTTGGAACATGTCCACGGGCCGGCCTTGATGAAACGCCACCACGGTTGGAATGGATTGCAGCGGAAGACCCTGTTGGGCAAGCCCGGCGGCAAGACGCTGTTCCGCGTCTACATCGATCTTGATCATTTTGACCTTGCCGCGGGCCGCGGTAACGGCCTCTTCCAGCATCGGCCCAAGCGTCTTGCAGGGGCCACACCACGTTGCCCAGAAATCGACGATGACAGGTGTTTTCTGGCTGCCTTCGATGACATCGGCCATAAAGGTCGCCTCGGTACCGTCCTTGATCAGATCTCCGTCGGGCGCTTGGTTTGGGTTTAGTTCCAGCATTCGTGGACCTCACATTCAAAGTTGCGCCTTATATGCGGTGTCTTGGGGCTGCCGCCAAGGTCTTGTCGTGAATGATTTCGCCAGAAGACCTGCTTTTGA
>Ga0064014_10206_pt1 | contig 18132 bp, 15 predicted proteins | sample CrowatWCoCulture_2_FD_61584 | JGI IMG/M metagenome (GOLD analysis project Ga0064014, IMG submission 61584) | Marine cyanobacteria communities from the University of California, Santa Cruz, USA, analyzing cyanobacterial DNA methylation -... | ecosystem: Host-associated > Microbial > Bacteria >...
GTCCACGGAAACCACGGCATTGCTCACGGGCTCGGAACTGCCATTGAGGGTCACGGTCACTGACAGCTCGTACGTATTGGCTGTCATTGGCATGGCAGACATCAACAGGGCCGCCATTACTGCAGTCGCTGATCTTCTCATTAATCCTCTGAACCTGTCAGACCAGGCCGGAACCGAGGGAGAATCGGATGTGGTTCCTTACCAACAGATTTTCCCAGTAATGCCGCATCCAGTCCCAGGCGGCGTTGTTCACCTGCTCGACAAAGGGGTCGAGGTTCAACTCGTAATAGTCCGGCGTGCCTGCTATTTGCAACACGGTGACGGTTATTGAATCGTCCAGCTCATTGGCAAAGGGCTCGCCGATAAGCTGATGGGCCAGAAGGTTAGCACGAGTTGCCTCTATATCCACGATTTCGCTGGCTCTCGTACACCGGTTATTTTCGTACATTTCTTCCATCAGTCGATGACAAAGGTAGGCGCGGATCAGCAGGCCATCAAGACCGTCATAGCGAACCAGGAGCGCCGACGGCTGGGTGAAATACCGGATGGCGGCGTCCACGAACGGCTCAAGCAGGTCGGCTTTACCGGCTTCTCGGGCGCAGGCTTCAACGCATTCGATCAGTCTTGGTGCCATTTCAATGTATTCAACCACGAACTGGAACAGGCAGGTTGCGGGCTGGTAACCCTCGATGGTAACCGCAGAGGGCAGCTCGGCTGCCTTTTCGTGAAGCTGCCGGAGGAAGGTCCCGGAGCGCGCTTCCTTGCGCCGCGCCTGGTCAATAATCTCTAGGACTACCTGTGGTGTCATTTCAGGAGATGCCGATGTCTGAACAAATTGAGGTCGCAAGGCGCCTCCCGTTGTTAGCAACTGATAGCAACGAGTTCCCGGGCAGCAGAGAAGCGGTGGCTACCACTTCGTGCCTGCTTGTTGAGATAAGTGTAGCCGAGATTTTTCCACCTGCTTTTCCGCCATTGTGAAAATACCGGGCCGTAATGTTACAGATTGAATCTGCGTTACTGGCTCTGGAACCATCGACCGTGCCGGGTGTGCAACCAGCACAGCCAGCCCATGCTCACTGCCCGCGCTACCATCAGGGATATCAGCGAGAACCAGAGTCCGTGATTGCCCCAGCCTGTGGTCAGCCACCAGACCGGCGCAAAAACAGCCAGGGCGGAGAACAGCATGGTGTTCTGCATGTCCCGGGTCCGGGTTGCCCCGATAAAAATACCATCGAGAAGGAAGCCCCAGACTGCGGCAAATGGTAGCAGCCAGAGCCAGGGCAGATAGCGCCAGGCGGTGGTTCTCACCTCTTCGATACCGGTAAGCAGCGCAATCAGCCAGTGTCCGCCGGCCACAAAAACAATGGTGAGCAACAAGGCGCCCCAGAGTGACCATCTCAGGGCACTGCGAAAGACCACCCGGAACCGGCGACGGCTGCCTTTGCCGATGGCCTCGCCAATCAGCGCCTCGGCGGCATTGGCAAAGCCGTCCAGAGCGTTGGAAATCAGAAGCAGAAAGGTGATCAGAACCGCATTGGCCGCGAGAATGGTGTCTCCTTGTCGGGCACCCTGGGCGGTAAAAAAGGCGAGTACCAGCAACAGCGCGATGGTACGGACCATGATGTAGCGGTTCACCTGCAGGATCTTCAGGTAATCCTCCAGTTTGCCGAACAGGGCCCGGGTAAGTCTCTGGCCTTCGGGCATGCGGCTCAGCACGATCATAAAACCGATGGTAGCCGCACCATACTCGGCAATCACCGTAGCGATGGCCACGCCACGGCTGTTCCAGCCCAGCACGGTGACAAACAGTATATCCAGCACGATGTTCAGACCGTTTGCTGCAATCAGCATGATCATTGGACCTCGCGGAAACTGGGTGCCAATCAGCCAGCCAACCAGGGTGTACTGACACAACACCGCCGGCGCGCTCCAGATCCGGATGGCGGCGTACTCGGCGGCCAGTTCGGTAACGCCCTCACTGGGATTCATCAGGGCCAGCCCCGTCTGGATAAGTGGCTGGTGAAACAGAATCAGCAGCAGCCCGATACCGGTTGCCAGCAACACCGACCGCAGTAACAGCGCCACCTGGCTGAAGCTGTCCCGTTTGCCCCATGCCTGGGCGGCCAGGCCGGTGGTCCCCATGCGCATGAAGCCGAAGGTCCAGTAAAGAATGCTGAACAGATTTGCGCCGACGGCAACCGCCCCCAGGTATTCGGGGCTTTCCAGATGCCCGAGCACGGCGGTATCCACCAGTCCCAGGAGCGGAACAGTGAGATTGGTGAGCATCAACGGCCAGGCCAGGGCCCATAGGCGCCGGTCGGTTGCCGGCAGATTAAAAGTCATATTCGTTTTAATTCTTAAAATTCTGTGGTTAGGTCTTTTGGATTTAGCCGATTTTTTAGTTTTTTCTTGATCTGTGTCTATACTCGAAGCTGAGTATCCGAAAGCAGGCTTCCACTCTGGTTTTTCCGGTGTATGCGAGCGCCAGTAATACCAGTGGGATAACGCAAAATCCGACAAGAATAACACTCTGTGGAGACACAGTATGCGCGTGCACGCTCAGCGGGCAGGTGCCCTTTTAGGCGGTCTGATGTTCCCCGCCTGGTCCATGGCGGACTGGACACTGAACATGACCCCCGGGGTGACCGGCACCAGCAATGACATTTTCAGCCTTCACATGACCATACTCTGGATCTGCGTCGCCATTGGCGTCGTGGTTTTCGGTGTCATGTTCTGGTCTATCTTTGCCCATCGAAAATCCCAGGGCGCCAAACCGGCAAACTTTCACGAAAACACTATGGTCGAGATTCTCTGGACCATCATACCGTTTGCCATTCTGGTTGTTATGGCGATTCCTGCCACCGCAACTCTGGTAGACATGTATGACACTTCGGAATCGGAAGTGGACATTAAGGTCACCGGCTACCAGTGGAAGTGGCAGTACGAATACATCAATGAAGATTTTGGCTACTTCTCGAATCTGTCGACGCCCCGTGAACAGATCGATAATCGCCAGGCCAAGGGGGAGAACTACCTTCTCGAAGTGGATAACCCGCTGGTGATCCCGGTCGGGAAAAAGGTTCGCTTTCTGCTAACGGCCAACGATGTCATCCATTCCTGGTGGGTTCCGGATTTTGGCGTCAAGAAAGACGCCATTCCGGGCTTTATCAACGAAACCTGGACCCGGGTCGACAAGCCCGGCACCTACCGCGGCCAGTGTACCGAGCTTTGCGGCAAGGATCATGGCTTCATGCCGGTGGTCGTAGAGGCGGTTCCAGAGGAGGAATACAACGCCTGGGTCGCTGAAAAGAAAGAGGCCGCCGAACGTGAGCGCCAGCTGACAGAGAAAGACTGGACCATGGCAGAGTTGATGGAGCGGGGCGAGAAGGCTTATCAGACCGCCTGTGCAGCCTGTCACCAGCCGAACGGGCAGGGTGCGCCACCGGCCTTCCCGTCTCTGGTTGGAACCCAGGTCGTTACCGAAGACATGGCAGCCCATATCGACATCGTCGTAAATGGTGTCTCGGGAAGCGCCATGCAGGCCTTCGGCAATCAGCTGAGTGAAGTTGACCTGGCAGCCGTGATTACCTACGAGCGTAATGCCTGGGGTAACAACACCGGCGAGATGGTCACTCCGAAAGAAATATTTGATTACAAGAACCAGCAGTAATCATCGCCAGATAACAGAAATCACCAGCCACAATAAATGGCGGTAACGGGGGTTTTCATGAGTGCGGTTGCAGATACCCACGCCCAGGATCATCATCACGGCCCGGCCAAAGGCTTTAGCCGTTGGCTGTTGACCACAAACCACAAGGATATCGGGTCCATGTACCTGATATTCAGTTTCACCATGTTCCTGCTCGGCGGGGCCATGGCCATGGTCATCCGGGCAGAACTTTTCCAGCCGGGCCTGCAGATTGTCCAGCCGGAATTCTTTAACCAGATGACCACCATGCATGGTCTGATCATGGTGTTTGGTGCGGTCATGCCCGCGTTTGTGGGGCTCGCGAACTGGATGCTGCCGCTGATGATCGGCGCGCCCGATATGGCCTTGCCACGGATGAACAACTGGAGTTTCTGGCTGCTTCCGTGCGCCTTCCTGATTCTGGTTTCCACCCTGTTCATGGAAGGGGGTGCGCCCAACTTCGGCTGGACCTTCTATGCCCCCCTGTCAACGACCTACGGGCCGCCGAGCACCACCTTCTTTATCTTTGCGGTGCACATAATGGGTGTCTCGTCGATCATGGGTGCGATTAATGTGATCGCGACGATCCTCAATATGCGGGCACCGGGCATGACCCTGATGAAAATGCCGCTGTTTGTGTGGACCTGGTTGATCACTGCTTTCCTGCTGATTGCGGTCATGCCGGTACTGGCTGGCGTCGTTACCATGATGCTGATGGACATCAACTTCGGCACCAGCTTCTTCGATGCTTCCGGCGGCGGTGATCCGGTGCTGTTCCAGCATGTATTCTGGTTCTTCGGGCATCCCGAGGTTTACATCATGATCCTGCCCGCCTTCGGGGCGGTCTCGCACATCATTCCGGCGTTCTCTCGCAAACCGCTGTTTGGCTACGCCTCCATGGTCTATGCGGTCGGCGCCATCGCCCTGCTGTCGTTCGTGGTCTGGGCGCACCACATGTTCACCGTGGGCATCCCCATCGTCGGCCAGCTGTTCTTCATGTATGCCACCATGCTCATCGCCGTGCCCACCGGGGTGAAGGTTTTCAACTGGGTGGCCACCATGTTCAGGGGGTCCCTCACCTTTGAGGCTCCGATGCTATTTGCCGTGGCGTTCGTGATCCTGTTTACCATCGGCGGATTCTCTGGGCTGATGCTGGCCATCGCGCCGGCGGATTTCCAGTACCACGACACCTACTTCGTGGTTGCCCACTTCCACTATGTGCTGGTACCGGGCGCCATCTTCGGTATCTTTGCATCGGCGTACTTCTGGCTGCCCAAGTGGACCGGCCATATGTATGACGAAACCCTGGCCAAGACCCACTTCTGGCTGTCATTTATCGGCATGAACCTGGCGTTCTTCCCGATGCACTTCCTGGGTCTGGCGGGGATGCCGCGCCGGATTCCGGACTACGCGCTTCAGTTTGCGGACTTCAACATGGTGTCGAGCATTGGCGCCTTCATGTTTGGTGCGACGCAGCTGCTGTTCCTGTTGATTGTGGTGAAGTGTGTCAAGGGGGGCAAAGAGGCTCCGGCCAAGCCCTGGGATGGTGCTGAAGGTCTCGAGTGGACTGTGCCCTCGCCGGCGCCATACCACACCTTCGCGACGCCGCCGGAAGTGAAGTAGAAGTGAATTAAGGGAGCGCGGGCCATGGCAGAAAAACAGGCAAACAATGCAGGAGCCCCCAGGGGCAATGCCCGAGTGGTGGGCTGGTGCATGGCCGGCGTGGTCGGCATGTTTGCCTTTGGATTTGCCATGGTGCCTCTGTACGACGTGTTCTGCGAGATTACCGGGATTAACGGTAAGACCGGCGGACGGTACGAATCTACCGAGGTGGCGGAAGCGGACGTGACCCGAACGGTCAAGGTTCAGTTTCTCGCCTCCAACGGACCGGGGATGACCTGGAAATTCCGCCCGGTTGTTCGATCGGTGGATGTACACCCCGGTGAGCCAACCACGGTGAATTTCTATGCCGAAAACCCGACGAGCGAGCCAATGGTGGGCCAGGCGGTCCCGAGCCTCGCGCCCTCAGAGGGAACGTTGTATTTCCATAAGACCGAGTGCTTCTGTTTTAACCAGCAGCCACTTGAAGCGGGTGAAAGTACCGAAATGCCTCTGATCTTTATCGTCGACAAGGACTTGCCGGCGCACATCACCAAGCTCACTTTGTCTTACACGCTCTACGATCAGGGTGAACAGGTAGCGGCAACACAAAACTCCCGGAAAGAAAAAACAACAAACGACAACGGATAAGCCATCGGAGACTGTCATGGCGGATAACCAGACCTATTACGTTCCGGAACAGAGCAAGTGGCCGATTGTTGCCACGATTGGCCTTGGGGTGACCCTGTACGGGGTAGCTTCAATCATGGTGAACGGCAAACAGGGAGAAAGCACAACCGGTGCCTGGATCATGTTCTGGATCGGCGCCCTGATCATGGCCTATATGCTGTTCGGGTGGTTTGGAGCCGTTATCAAAGAAAGTCGGGCAGGGCTCTACAGTGATCAGATGGATCGCTCGTTCCGATGGGGGATGAGCTGGTTCATTTTCTCAGAGGTGATGTTTTTCGCCGCGTTTTTCGGTGCACTGTTCTACGTAAGGGTGTTTGTTGTGCCCTGGCTCGGTGGTGAGGGCGATAAAGGCACGACCAATATGCTCTGGGAAGGCTTCCAGGCGTCATGGCCACTCGTCAACAACCCCAATCCTGATGCCTATCCGGGACCCAAGGAAGTTATCGGGCCCTGGGGCCTGCCACTGATCAATACGGTACTGCTGGTGACCTCGTCATTCACGGTAACGGTGGCGCACCATGCCCTGAAAGCAGGAAATCGTGCGAAAACCAAACTGTGGCTGGCAGCAACCATCGCCCTGGCTGTGGTGTTCATGTTTGTTCAGGGCTACGAGTACATCCATGCTTACCGCGATCTGGACCTGACCCTGCAATCGGGCATCTATGGCAGCACCTTCTTCATGCTGACGGGCTTCCACGGTGCCCACGTGATGCTTGGGACCCTGATGCTGGTGATTATGCTGGTGCGAATCAGCAAGGGCCATTTCACGGCGGATAACCATTTTGGTTTCGAGGCAACCTCCTGGTACTGGCATTTTGTAGATGTGGTCTGGCTGGGCCTTTTCGTGTTCGTTTACGTCATCTGATGAAGGCAATCAGGGGGTCGGATTCAGAGTCAGGCTCCCGTTCCACAGAGCAATCAGTACCACAGCCAGGAGCAGTATGCTGAGCGTCACCCGCACGGCCAGAGAGTTGACAACCCGATTGGTCTTGCCGCCGTCTTTAATGAGAAAAAACAGGCCACTGAAAAGGCTCACAACCACAGAGAGCATCAGGAAAACGATAACCGCCTTGAGCATGGGACTTCCTGTTTTTGTAGGTGTCGTGAATGTACGGGCCGGAAACGGTTCCGGACTCGCTGAGGTCACTATAGCAGAGCATGTCTGATACGCAGCGCAAACACCGCCAATGGCAGTTTGACTGGCGGTTGCTGGTCTTCAGTGGTGTGTTCTTGCCGGTCCTCATCAGCCTGGGTATCTGGCAGCTGAACCGGGCGGCCGAAAAACAGGTTTTGCTGGACCAGTGGCAGCAGGAGGCGGAGAACCTGGCATGGCAGGATATCGTGGCTCGGGATCTGACCAGCGGTCGGCCCGTGACAGTTACCGGCCTTTACGGAGGTCGGACCTGGCTGTTGGATAACCGGACGCGGGATGGGGTTCCCGGTTATGAAGTGCTTACCGAGTTTCGTCCCCTCGAGGGTCCACCAGTTGTGGTCAATCGCGGCTGGGTGCAAGCGCCAAGGACACGGGACCAGTTACCGGCTGTTGATACGCCAGAAGGGATTTTTACCCTGGAGGGTAGGATCAGCGATTATCCGGTGCCTCCGGTTCTGATGGACCAGCCGGCGGCGGATGGGCAATGGCCCCGGCGAGTGCAAAGTCTCTCCGAACAGGCCGCCCGGCAGGAGATTTCGGAACTTCCCGGCCAGATCCTGCGCCTTTCCGGGGCGCGCCAGGCGGGTGCCTACCGGGCGGACTGGGAACCGGACCTGATGGGGCCGCAAACCCACTACGGATACGCCACACAATGGTTTGCACTGGCCGTGGCGCTGACTATATTGACCGTAGTGGCGAGCTATAGAAAGCGCGAGTTTTCGAAAGACAGGAACCAATAATGACAATGACAATGGCTAACCGGATATCCGACCAGGAACAGAACGAAGGGCCAACCCCGGAGCAGGCCCGCCGCGGTCGCCGCACGGCGTTCCTCCTGTTTGCGCTGGGCTTTGGCCCGATGATTGTCGCAACCATCATGTTTTATACCGGCTGGCTGAACCCTGCTGGCCACACCAACAACGGCGTTTTGTTTCAGCCAGTGGCGTCGGTCTCGTCGCTTAACCTTGAAACCACTTCCGGCACTCCCCTGGCGGAACGCTTTGGCCCGGACAAGACTGACCCGGACTGGTTGATGATTGTGGCTGCCGGCCAGTGCGGCAGCCAGTGTGAGGAACTGCTCTATCTGGCCAGACAGGTGAATATTGCTCTTGGCAAGAACGCCAATCGCGTTTCCCGGGCAGCCGCACTGGGGAGTGTGCCTTCCGATCTGCAGGCGCGGTGGTCCTCCGAATACAGCTCCATGGAACGTCTTGTGCCTGCGGAAGGTGCCCAGCCAAACTGGCCATCCGGTATCAACCCGGAAGCCGAGCCCCGCATCCTGCTGGTCGATCCCTTCGGCAACGTGATGATGCATTACGGTTCCGAACATACCGGCAAGGATATGTTGGAGGATCTCAAGCATCTGCTCAAACTGTCGCAGATCGGTTAATGGTCAGAGCGGAGAGTCAGCCTTGAATCAGTCGTTTCCTTCATCCTCCCTGCAGGCCCGGACGATGGCCAAATGGGCTACTTTCGCTGTTCTGCTGGCGGTTGTCGTCATCATGCTGGGTGCCTGGACCCGTCTGGTTCATGCCGGGCTGGGGTGTCCTGACTGGCCCGGATGCTATGGCTTTCTGACGGTGCCCCAGAGCGAATCCAGTATTGCTATCGCAAACGCCCGCTTCCCGGATACCCCGGTGGACGTGGAGAAAGGCTGGCCGGAAATGATCCATCGGTATGCGGCCGGGATCCTTGGGCTGGTGGTGTTCGGCCTGGCAGCCTATGCCGTTCGCCACCGGCGCGAAGGTGTTCCGGTGAAGCTGCCCCTGTTTATTGCCGGATTCATCCTCCTGCAGGGCGCCTTCGGCATGTGGACGGTAACCCTGAAATTGTGGCCCCAGATTGTGGCACTGCATCTTCTGGGTGGCTTTACGACGCTGAGTTTGCTGACGCTGCTGACCTTTCGTTTGCGTCGGCAAGCCAGGCAGAAACCGGATCAGGAGCCACCGCCAACGACTGCATTGGCGGGTTTCCGGCCCTGGCTGTATGGCGGACTGCTACTGGTGGTAATGCAGATTGCCCTGGGAGCCTGGACAGCGGCCAATTACGCGGCCGTTGCCTGTACCGACCTGCCCACTTGCCAGGGGCAATGGTGGCCTGACGGTATGGACTTCCGGCACGGCTTTGATGTCACCCAGCACGTGGGCCCCAACTATCTGGGTGGCCAGCTCACGGCCGACGGGCGGGTTGCCATCCATGTTACCCACAGAGTGGGTGCCATGGTGGTGCTGGTGTATTTCACCGCTTTGCTGGCGTTGATGTGGCGGCGTCGTGGCGACTCCAGGCTCGACAACGCTATCAAGCTGGTGGCGGTCTTATTGGGTGTCCAGATCCTGCTGGGGCTGGCCAATGTGATTTTCCATATTCCCCTGTCCATCGCCGTGGCCCATAACGCCATGGGTGCAGGGCTCCTGCTTTCAGTAATCCATTTGATCTGGCAGCATCAACTGTTACCGAAGCCACACAGCGCCAAAGAAACACATACAACAACAATGAACCAGGAGGTTACGGCATGAGCGAGCAGGTGGAAGCACTGCCGGCCCAGGCAATTGCGAGCGACTCCAGAACAACCATTTCCTGGCGTGACTACCTGGAGCTGACCAAGCCCCGGGTGGTTGCGCTGATGATCCTTACCTCGGTTATCGGCATGCTGCTGGCAGCGCCTGGGGTGCCCGGCTGGGGCGTTCTGGTGTGGGGAAATCTGGGGATTGCCCTGTTGGCGGGCGCTGCGGCGGTTGTTAACCATGTGGTGGACCAGAAAATCGACACGGTCATGGCCCGTACCCGCAAGCGGCCGGTGGCCACGGGCAAGATTTCGCCCCTGGATGCCGTGCTGTTTGCCACCATCCTGGCATGTGTCGGTATGGCCGTACTGATGTGGCAGGTGAATCACCTCACCGCCTGGCTGACCCTGGCCTCTCTGGTTGGCTATGCCGGTGTCTACACCCTGTTCCTCAAGCGGGCCACGCCCCAGAACATCACCATCGGCGGCCTTGCCGGTGCCATGCCACCGCTGCTGGGCTGGACCGCCGTGACCGGTCAGGTTGAGGGCCATGCCCTGCTGCTGGTGCTGATCATCTTCGCCTGGACCCCGCCGCATTTCTGGGCCCTGGCCATCCATCGCAAGGAGGAGTATGCCAAGGCGGGCATTCCCATGCTGCCGGTCACCCACGGCAACAAGTTCACCGAGCTGCATATCCTGCTCTACACCCTGATGCTGCTGGCGGTCAGCCTGCTACCTTTTGTCACAGGTATGTCCGGCGGGATTTATCTGATTGGGGCCCTGGCACTTGGCCTGCGCTTCCTGCAGTACGCGGTGCGGCTGTTGAAGGGGGATGACCGGCGCGTGGCGCTGAATACCTTCAAGTATTCCATCACTTACCTCATGGCGCTGTTTGTGGTATTGCTTGTGGATCATTTTGTGTTTTTCTGAGTCGATCCATGAAAACTATCAGCTCTATTCGCCTTACCCTGTTCTGTCTGTTGTTAATCGTGGTTCTGATCTTTGGACTGGTCGTGGGCAGACAGGTGTTTCTGGTAGGTAACCAGGAACCGATTCCGGCGCCGGAGCTGACGGAGTTCAATACCTATGTGTATGACCAGCCCAGGCAGCTGGCGGAATTCACGCTGACGGACGAGAACGGTGAAACAGTCACCCGGGAAAGCCTGCGGGGGCGCTGGACCTTTGCGTTTGTGGGCTACACTAATTGCCCGGATATCTGCCCGGCGGCCATGGCGAATTTGCGCCAGACCGACAAGCTGCTTTCGAATGAATTGCCCCAGCCGGACTATCTGCTGGTGAGCGCCGATCCGGAGCACGACACGCCGGAAAAACTCAGAGCCTACACCGATTTCTTCGGTGAAAACTTCCACGGCCTGACCGGCGATCTCGATACCCTGCGGGAACTGGCCAAAAGCCTCAGCGCGGTGTTTGTGCACCGGGAAGTGGACGGTGAATTGTTGGTGGATCACAGCGGCCATTTTGCTCTGCTGAACCCTGATGGCGAACTTGCCGCCGTGATGCAGCCGCCCCATAATCCGCACAACCTGGCCGAGGCCTTCGAGCGGATCTACCAGTGGGCGAAGGCCAATCGTGACCGGGTAAGCTCCTGAGGCCCTAAAAACCCGGAACCCGATGCTCCCTATCGACGCCATTCTTCCTGAACTGAAAAAGGTTCTGGAACAGACCAGTACCATGCTCCTGCAGGCCCCGCCGGGTGCCGGCAAAACCACCCGTGTTCCCCTCGCCCTTCTCGAGGCGCCCTGGCGCGCTGACGGCAAGATCCTGATGCTGGAACCTCGTCGCCTGGCGGCCCGGTCCGCGGCCCGGTATATGGCCAGGCAACTCAATGAACAGCCTGGCCAGACGGTGGGTTATCGCACAAGGCTGGATACCCGGGTTTCCGGGGCTACCCGCATTGAAGTGGTGACCGAGGGCATTCTGACCCGCCTGATCCAGGCCGATCCGATGCTGGAGGCCTACGCCGCAGTCATCTTTGATGAGTTCCAAGAACGCTCCCTTCAGGCGGACCTGGGCCTGGCCCTGGTGCGGGAATCCCAGCAGGCGTTGCGGCAGGATCTGCGGCTGCTGGTGATGTCGGCAACCCTGGATACCGCACCCATCGCCAAAGTGCTTGGAGACGTCCCGGTAGTTACCAGCGAGGGGCGGGCATTCCCGGTGGCTATTCAATACCGGCCGTTGCCCCGCAATGGCCGGATGGTGGATCAGGTCACGTCGGTGATTCAGGAGGCACTGCGGGATCAAACCGGCTCCCTGCTGGTGTTCCTGCCCGGCGCCGGTGAAATACGCCGGGTGGAGCAGCAACTGCGGGGAACCCTGCCGGACCATGTGATGGTTGCACCGCTTTACGGCAACCTGAAATCGGAACAGCAGGATGAGGCCATCTCACCGGCGCCCGAGGGCCAGCGCAAGGTGGTGCTGGCCACGGCCATTGCCGAAACCAGTCTGACCATTGAGGGCATACGGGTTGTTATTGACAGCGGCCAGCAGCGCCGGGCGGTGTTTGATCCCAACAGCGGCATGACCCGTCTGGTGACCGGCAGGGTCTCCAGGGCCTCGGCGGAACAGCGCAAGGGCCGGGCCGGCCGGGTTGAGCCGGGCATCTGTTATCGCCTGTGGAGCGAATCGGAACAGTTCGGGCTGGCGGACTATACGCCCCCGGAAATTCTGGAGGCCGATCTGGCGCCCCTGGTTCTGGAGCTGGCCCAATGGGGTGCCCGGGACGCCGCCGCTGTTGCCTGGATTGATGAACCGCCGGCAGCCCATTGGCAACAAGCGGTGGCCCTGTTGCAGTGGCTGGATATGCTTGATTCAGACGGGGCTATAACGGATCACGGCAAAGCGGCCCGTGACCTGGGTATCCACCCGCGCCTGGCCCATATGGTCCTGAGAGGCCGTACCATGGGGCTTGAAGGACCTGCCGCTGCACTGGCTGCCCTGCTTGGAGAGCGGGATCTTCTGGGCCCCGGCGCCGGAGCGGATATGCACGAGCGGATTCGTGTGTTTTACGGCGAGCGACGTGATCGCACGCTGGATGTGGCCCGGCTCAAGGCCGTGCGTCAGTCGGCCAGACGGCTTTCCGGACCGGCTCCGGCTGATGCGCCAATACCGTCCGAGACGGAGGTAGGTCGGTTGCTGGCCCTGGCCTATCCGGATCGTATTGCCCGCCGGCGGCCGGGCAATACGCCAAGGTACCAACTCAGTAATGGCAAAGGCGCGGCGCTGAGAGAGGATGATCCCCTGACCCGGCACAACTGGCTGGTGGCTGCCGAGCTGGATGGCCGGGCCCGGGAAGCAGCCATCTACCTGGCTGCGCCGGTGGACACCCCGGATCTCGAGTTGGATCTGGCTGACCACATACACGATACCGAAGAGGCGCTTTGGGACGACAGCCAGGGCAAGATCCTGGCGAGACACGTACGTAAACTGGGCGAACTGGTCCTGCAGGAGAAACCGATTACCCGAGTGGATCCGGCGCTGGTTCAACAGGGCCTGATCAACGCCATCCGGAAAAAGGGCCTGGAAAGCCTGCCCTGGACCGATGACAGCCGCCAGTGGCGTGCTCGCGTGCGGTTGCTCGCCGACAACTTCCCGGATGATGGCTGGCCGGACACCAGCGATGCGGCCTTGCTGGAAAATCTGGAGGATTGGCTTGGCCCGTTTCTGGCTGGCATGGGCCGCTTGTCGGATCTGGCCCGGGTCGACCTGCTGGCGGCCCTGAACAACCTGCTTGATTACCCGGCACAGCAGCAGCTTCAGGTCCTGGCGCCGACGCATTTGAGCATCCCCACCGGCCAGCGGGTGCGCCTGGACTATACCGCGGACAATGGTCCTGTTCTGGCGGCCAAGCTGCAGGCCCTGTTCGGCTGGACCGAAACTCCGGCCGTTGCCGGCGGGCGCGTACCGGTGGTGATCCATCTGCTATCTCCGGCCCAGCGCCCCCTGGCGGTCACCGCGGATCTGGCGAGTTTCTGGCGCAACGCCTACCCCGAGGTGCGCAAGGACATGCGCGGCCGATACCCCAAGCCAACGCATAACTTCCCTGTTGACAGTATTTCGTATAACATGAATTGTTGACAGTACAGTGTTATTTGAGAGAAGACCCACCTCGGTAATAACCTCTTAGGGCGATCCTGTTTGGGAGGTTGAGCCATACGTGTGTTCAATCTCTCCAAAATAGGGTTAGCTTGATATGGCGTATCAAAACTCCCGCCTCGCCGGTCGGATTCTAAATATCACCAGGGCTGAGAACCTCTCAGGCACTCTAGGTGCATTGAAAAAACGAGGCGCTTTGGAAGTCACGTTAGTGGGTGCAGAGCCTGCTCAAAAACTGTATTTGACCCCCGACGTCGTAGGCACAGGTGTTGACGGCGATTTCTTTAATGTACCATTTTTGCTCAACGCTGATGGTACACCATGGTTTGAGGCGAATAGCTTTCTAGTTGATCAGATTTTTAATAAGCACGTTCTGAATCGGCCTACTGATGATGCCCATCGAAGAGCAACGAGACTCCTGGACTATAAGATTTTTACTGAAGAAAGCGGCATAGATTGGCTCGATTTTAGAGGCAGAAGGCTGACTGCAAGGCCCACTTACCGTTATTTCAAACACTTGATAGAAGAGCGCGGCCTGAGTCCCCAAGTGGTGAATCAATACACTTCGGATGTTTATCAGCTTTATCAATTTGTGTCTGGGAACTGGCATGACATCCCGATGGAAAGAGTTGATTCAGTAAAAACCATCAAAATTTACTTCCAGACCCATACGGGAGCTCGATCTATAGAACGGTTGAAGCGATCCCAAACGCAATCGGTACCTCCAACTCCGAAAGAGCAAAGCGGATTTGTGCGTGATGATGGAGAAGTTCTTCGTCCTCTTAAGAATTCTGAGTATGCGGAGTTGAAATCGATCATTAGTAGTTCTCAATGGAGCCCTATAGAGCGCCTGATAGTGAACTTCCCAATAATGACCGGAGCCAGGAAACAAACAGTCCTTACGCTTCGCATAAAGCATATCGATCGCCTCGTAAAGGCTGGTCCGAGCAATGGTAAGAGTTTTCTGTTGCATGCTGGACCAGGGACTCAAATCGACACTAAAAACCACAAACGGCAGACCCTGCGGGTTCCGGCCCAGCTAGTTCAGGAGCTGCATACTTATGCTCACTCTCCACAAGCCAAAGAACGCCGAAGAAAGTTTCAGCAGCGGTATGAAAAGGAGTATCCGGGCTTGGAGAAAATAGCTGATGAGGACGTTTATTTGTTCCTGAGCGATCAGGGGAATTGCTATTTCATGGCTAAGGATGACCCTCGTTATCCGGAGATTAAGTCACCACCACGAGGGCAAGTAGTTGATACTCTGAAGCGAAAGTTATTCAAAGTGGCATCGGACGACTTCCCAAGAGATTTCTATTACCACTGGTTGAGAGCGACCTTTGCATCGCTGTTATGGAAGAGCCTTCTGCCGAAAATTAAGGAAGGTAGCTTAACCGAAACTGATGCTATCAGTATTATTCAAAGCCGGTTACACCATAAAAGCCGAGAGACTACTCATAATTATCTGAAATTATTTAAGAACATGGATGGGAAGCTGATCACTCAGGAGTTGTTTGAGGATTATCTTCTCCAGGACTCCATGTTCGCGGGGGCGTTGAAGAGTGATAAAGGAAGCTGTATATAGCGCTCGCCCATTCATTGTGATGACTCGGAAAGAGTTGGGTTCGGAGATACTCCGTCCTGAACAAGTACTGCTTAGTTTGCCAGACTCTAATAGGGCGAAACCTGTCGATGTTGGCTGCCTATGTTTCTCTAAACGAGCTCAACGAAAAAGTGGCTGGAATACTAACCGGGAGGTACAGGCATTACCTGTCGTTCTTGAAAGTTTCATAGAGCATCGCCGTGAATTTGTGGCCCGGTATCTGGATAAAGTAGCTGTTAGTGGTCTGCGAGATGAAACTGTTAATTCTGATATAAGAGACATCGGACATGCTTTTGAGTGGATGGACGCGAATGGCCATACTGGTTTCCTTGCCAATGGGGAGGCCGCTGAACAAGCTTATGTTGATTTTACCGATTATCTTTACCATCAGATCCAAAACGGAAAGCTAGGGGTTAACACTGCTGCGAAACGGCAGACGAGATTAATGCAGCAAGTAATAGGATTAATGTTCCCAGACTCCGAATATCGGATTAAGGGTAAGACCTATCATATTAAGGAGCAAAATAACTTTGTTCGTGCTCCCTCTAAAGATGATGTTCGTGAGTACCTAGACTATTTTGTTCCCTTTGTCAGAGGACTTAGGACAGCGCTCATGAACTACGATTTTCCTCTGAAAATCAAAGGCGGGAAGTGCGATATTTATCTTTTTAGCTCGACCAACTCGCCTGCCTATAGCCCAAGTATCCATGGTGGTGATTTGTCCGTCTTCGGGATATTCGATTTGGCGAATGCCCGCCTGTTGAGCATGGAGGAGTACCTAGATCTTAAAGTCACCCAATCAAAGACACGTAACCCAGACAAAAAATCAACGGAGCAGAAGCTACGCAATGCGTATAGATCTGAGTATCGGAAGTCTTTGAAAAAATTCAACGAGTCCAATGCAGATAAGAAAAATTCGTTCTACCGTATATTTTGGGCTCAAAAGGTCATTCGGGGATACGCACAGCTGTTGCAGTTTTTGACCGGAATGAACGCTACGCCACTTGTGAATTTGTTGTATGAGGATGCAGTGGCAGTCAGTAAAGGCAATGTAAAAAAGGATTTGGTTGCCATTAAATATCGGGCAAGAGGGCGTGTTGAACCTTATCCTCTGGGTGGGACGAAAGGCTTGAAGATTCTCAGGGAGTACCTTGAGTTCAGAGATTGGCTCCTTGATGGAGAGCAATATGAACTGCTTTTCTTCACTAACTTAGACCGGAATGGAGTTGTGAATTCACCAGTGCCCCTGAGAGGCGACTTTCAATCTCGCCTGTATAAACAATTAAAGGGGAAATTATTTCCGGAACACGTCAAGAACATTTCTCTTTCGGCCGCTCGAAAATACAAAAATATTGCGCTGGAGCATATCGGTGCGACTGAAGAAGTGGCCGCAGATCATCTAAATCATTCGTTAGAGACGAATCGGCGCCATTACAGCGCTCCGAGTATTGACGACTCCAAGCGGGAGCTTGCGGAGTTCTGGGGCGCGGTAAAACGATCCGCTGAACAGGTTAAACTGATCGCCACTGATGCTGCTGTTTCGGATCAGGAAATAACTGTAGGCCACTGCGACGACTTTGGTAATCCGAAGATATTGAATCAAAGCGCCCCTATCGCTCCGAACTGTCGGACACAGTTCGGGTGTCTCTACTGCGAACATTACGTATGTCACGCCGATGCGGAGGATGTCCGTAAATTGATGTGCTTGAAGTACGTTATCGAAGCTGTCAGGGAGCAAGCTGATGAATTTCAGGCAGCAGATGACTTATTTCAAGGCCTTTGCTTACGAGTTGAAGCGCTGCTGGAAAGGATGATCAAGCTATATCCAGAAATGGATGAAACCATTGACGCCGTTCGAAAGGAGGTTTTCGATTTAGGGATTCTGACTCCTTTTTGGGAATCTCGACTCAGCCGTTATGAAGAAATGGGGGGTGCTTCTGTGAACGAAGGAAACGCTAACGTGCTATTTCTCAACCGCGGAGAAGCACCCTATCTAAGCAATACAGCCCCCGATGGGTTTGTTCATAAACCTTCTTCGGGCCATATCCTATGTCGAGACCAGGATGGAGTCCCCACGGCTGTCTATGGCAGCGATAGGTGGGACTTCAACCCTTACAGATTGTCAGCCTCGTACATTGGAATAATCACCTTCCATGATCTTGCCGATAGTGACGACGATTCTTTTAACAACCAGTTGGTGGAAGAGACCAAGTACATTCTTTATTTGCTCATATACTTCTCTGCCAGTGGCCACGTCGGACGCATGAGTGCCTCAACACTCAATCAGTATTACTTTCTTCTACGAAAGATGGTCAGATTCTGTGTAACCACCTTGGATAATGATTTGGCTTCTGGAATAACTCTCTTCGATCTTTTGTCGAATAGCGCCTACTTGCGGGTTATTTGTGGCAAAAAGATTTACCCCCCAACCAATCCAAGCAGACCTCTGCTCTTCTTTCTGCCCTGAATCAGATCCATCCCGATGTGTTGGGTTTCGAGTCTTGTCCGAAAAAGTTGTTCAATTTTGAACGTAAGGAGGACCGACAGCACCCAGTGATCCCTCTTAGAATCTACATCAGTATCATCAACCATTTTGAGCGGTTGGCCGAATTGGTATACCCAGTTCGAGAGAATTTGAGAAATCTGTTATTTGATCTGAAAGAGCCCTTAAATGGACTGAGTACAGCGACACAAAAGGACCGTGGGATTCGAAGTGAGTCCTATCACCCTACTATGGCCCAATTGATAGAGCGTCATGGCCTTGAGGAGCTCATGTATCAGACATT
>Ga0064014_10207_pt1 | contig 18122 bp, 17 predicted proteins | sample CrowatWCoCulture_2_FD_61584 | JGI IMG/M metagenome (GOLD analysis project Ga0064014, IMG submission 61584) | Marine cyanobacteria communities from the University of California, Santa Cruz, USA, analyzing cyanobacterial DNA methylation -... | ecosystem: Host-associated > Microbial > Bacteria >...
CACAGCGGCAATACACCCTGCCCGTCGTACCGATGGATCAGGAAGAGCGCGCGATGCTACTGCACACGCTCGGTCTTTCCGCCGTGAAGCAAGGCGACGTGACAACCGGCAGGGGGCTTTTGAAAGAAGCCATCGACACACATCCCCAGCACTTCGATGCCGCCGTTCGGTCGCTTCGTGCGCTGGAAGGCAACGTCACAAACTGATCACGGACATGATCGCGGCGAACGCTTCGCTCTGGTTCCTCATCGCCACGCTGCCCATCGCGTTTTGGGTGGCGTGGAGTGATATGGCGCGGATGAAGATACCAAACATGGCTGTGCTGGCCTTGCTTGCCGTCTACGTCATCGTTGGTCTACTGGTACTCCCTTTCTCAGAATACCTTGGCCGCTATTTGCATTTTGTCGTCGTATTGGTTCTGGGCTTTGTGATCACGTCCATTGGCCTCGCGGGTGCCGGCGACTCCAAATTTGCGGCGGCCATGGCCCCGTTTATTGCGTTGCACGATGCCGCGACATTCCTGTACCTTCTTGCCGGGATTGCCGTGGCATCTTTCGTCGCGCACCGCCTGGTGCGCCGGATTGGGCCAATTCGGAACCTTGCCCCGGATTGGGAAAGCTGGCACCGCGAGAAAGACTTTCCCATGGGACTTGCCCTATCGGCCAGTTTGGTTGCCTATCTGGCGCTGGGTGCATTCGGGCGGCTCTGACCTGAACCTGACAACATTTCGTTCCCTATTTGGCCACAATGCTTTGGCACGGTTTGCCTAACTATGGATTGGCCTGCCTGCTTTGCTATTGATTTCAACAGGTTGGCCGTGGTGACGGAGCAGCGCCCATGAACATGCAGACGGCCAGCGTTATGGCCCCACCGGCCCCCAAAAGCCTGGAGGAGATGCAACTCCCCATCGTGATGATGCGGGACATCCTGCTTAAGACGATTTTCCGTATGAACCTTGAAATGGTCACGGAACTTTCGAAAGCGATTTGTTTGCCCGTGCCGGTGACACAAGAGCTTGTCGACCTTGCCCGCAGCCAGAAACTGGTCGAAGCAACAGGTACACTTCACGCCAATTCCGGCGGTGAGATGGGCTACCAGTTGACCGATAGCGGTAAGGCGCGGGCGCTCGATGCACTGTCGCAATCTGAATACTACGGCGCGATGCCGGTGCCGCTTGAGGTCTACAAAGAGCAGGTCAAGCGCCAGTCGATCCGCAACATCCAGATCACGCGCAAGCAGCTGACCGATGCGATGGGGCACTTGATCCTTCCTACAGAACTTCTCGATCACCTTGGCCCTGCCGTGGGTTCGGGCCGATCCATTCTGATGTACGGCCCACCGGGAAACGGTAAGTCGTCGATCTCAAACGGGATCCGGGATGCGTTGGGTGACAAAATATACGTACCTCGCGCTATTGAATACTCAGGTCAGGTGATCACGGTTTACGACCCGATCGTGCACTCTGCCGCTGAAGCGCAAGAGGACGATCCCAACTCGTTGCGCCGGACATCAAACCGGTTCGACACGCGCTATGTTCGCTGTGAACGCCCGACGGTTGTGACCGGCGGTGAATTGACGCTCGACATGCTTGACCTGAACTATAACCCGACTGCGCGGACCTATCAGGCGCCGCTTCAGCTCAAGTCGACCGGTGGCGTTTTCATCGTAGACGACCTTGGCCGTCAGGAAGAACCACCACAGGCCCTGATCAACCGTTGGATTGTTCCGTTGGAGGAATCCAAGGATATTCTCGCCCTGCAATCAGGTGAGAAGTTCACGGTGCCGTTTGACACTCTGGTGATCTTTTCGACCAACTTCCATCCGAATGAGATCTTCGACAAAGCGGCCCTGCGTCGTATCTTCTTTAAGATCAAAATCGATGGGCCGGTTCAGGAAGACTATCTCAAGATCTTCGCCCTCGTAGCGCGTAAGAAGAAGATGGCGCTTGATGAGCGGACGTTGGTGTACCTCATGAAAGAGAAATACCCCACGATCGACAACGTCTACGCGAACTATCAACCAGTGTTCCTGATCGATCAGATGATCGCCATTTGCGACTTTGAGGGCATCCCCTATCAAATGTCGCCGGAGCTGATTGATCGTGCATGGGCGAATATGTTCGTCAAGGAAGAGACGATCGTTCACTAAGTCGGACCGCGGCCCCTCACCGGGGCCGCAATGCCTTCGGCGAAGGTATTTTTTGACCAATGAAGTGGTGCCGTCGCCGCCCCTGCCCTAGGTTGGCGGTATGGCCGAGCTTCCTTCCACGTTTCATGACTGGTTTTTTGCGCGCGGGTGGTCCGTCCATCCGCACCAACAAGCCATGCTCGACCGCGCGGGCGATCCCGCCTTGTTGCTTATTGCGCCCACTGGCGGCGGCAAAACGCTGGCGGGTTTTTTTGCCGACCCTCGCCGAGCTGGCATCCGCACCACGCAACGGTCTCCACACGCTATACGTCTCGCCGCTCAAGGCGCTGGCCACCGACATTAAGCGCAACCTGCGCACACCCGTCGACGAGATGGGGTTGGACATCAGGATTGAAGATCGCACAGGCGACACATCGGCCACGCAGAAGAAACGCCAGCGTGCCGATCCGCCACATATCCTGCTCACGACACCCGAAAGCCTTGCACTGCTGACGTCCTATGAGGACGCCCCCCGTATGTTTGCCGGGCTTGAGCGGATCGTCATTGATGAGGTTCACGCGCTTGCAGAGTCGAAACGTGGGGATCAGTTGATGCTTGCTGTGTCGCGCCTGCAGGCCATGTGCCCCGGATTGCGGCGCGTGGGGCTCTCTGCCACGGTCGAAGACCCCAGCGCGATCGCAACGATGATGGCGCGCCATCCTGATGCTTGCGAAATACTTCACGCCGATCCGGGACCGCTTCCCGATATTGCGATGCTGGAAACCGATGAGAGGCCGCCTTGGGCCGGTGGCGGTGGCGCTTATGCCATTCCGGCCGTGTTGGACGCGGTCAAGGCACATAAAACGACGCTGATCTTTCACAACACCCGCGCGCAAGCTGAGATATTCTTTCACAAACTCTGGCTTGCCAACGAAGACGATCTTCCAATTGGCATTCACCACGGCAGCCTTGCGCGCGAGCAGCGAGAGAAGGTCGAGGCCGCGATGGTGCGTGGGAATTTGCGGGCGATTGTGTGCACAGGCTCTCTCGATTTGGGGATCGATTGGGGCGATGTGGATCTGGTGATCCAGGTTGGCGCGCCAAAGAACGTCAAACGTTTGGTTCAACGCATCGGGCGCGCCAATCACCGCTACAACGCGCCGTCCAAGGCACTGCTTGTGCCGGCCAACAGGTTTGAAGTTGTTGAGTGCATTGCGGCGCTCGAGGCTGTGAAGGCGCATGATTTGGACGGGGACCCACGCGGTCCCGGACCGCGCGATGTGCTGTGCCAGCATATTCTTATCCGGGCATGCGCCGGACCTTTTGATGCGGACGCGCTTTTTGCCGAAGTGCGCAGCGTCGGGGCCTATGCCACACTTCCGCGCGAGGCATTCGAGGCCTGTCTCGATATGGTCGCAACCGGTGGCTACGCGTTGCGGGCCTATGATCGTTGGCAACGCCTTAAGCAGGGTGCCGATGGCCTTTGGCACCTCCGAGATCCGCGGGCTGCGCAACGCATTCGCATGAATATCGGAACTATTCAGGATACCGACACGCTTAAGGTACGCCTGAAAAACCGTGCGGGTGGCAAACCGCTGGGCGAGGTTGAAGAAGGGTTTGCCGCCACACTTAGTCCGGGGGACACGTTCCTTATCGGCGGTCAGATTGTCCGCTATGAAGGGCTGCGAGAGATGACGGTTGAGGTCACGCGGCGCGCCGACAAGACGCCCAAAATCGCAACCTTTCTGGGCACCAAATTCGCGACCTCGACTCAGCTTTCGGCGCGCATTCTTGAGATGCTCAAGCAGCCAAATTGGCCAGAACTACCCGGTCATACTGCAGACTGGCTCGCCCTCCAGCGTGAGGTCAGCCAGATGCCCCGCGTGGACCGGTTGCTGATCGAAAGTTTCCCTCATGACGGGCGCGAGCAGACGGTTGTGTACGGTTTTGCGGGTCGCAATGCCATGCAAACGCTGGGCCTTTTGATTACGGCGCGGATGGAGGCCTTGGGGCTGAACCCTATGGGCTTCGTCTCTACCGATTATGCCGTTCTTATCTGGGGGTTGGATCGGATCGTCGATCCCGCACCGCTCTTTGACGCGGATGACCTGCGAGACGCGTTTGAGACGTGGCTGGCCGGAAACGCTGTGATGAAGCGGACTTTCCGCGCCTCGGCCACCATCGCGGGTCTTCTGGAAAGAAACACACCGCAAGCCCGGAAATCCGGACGGCAGGCGACGTTCTCATCCGATATTCTCTATGACACGCTCCACAAATACGACCCCGATCACGTGATGATGCAGATCACACGGGACGAAGCGCTGAAAGGCTTGGTCGACTTTGGACGCATTGAAGAGATGCTGGCGCGAACTCAGGGTCGCGTTGATCACGTGATCCTGCCGCGCGTTACCCCCCTTGCCGCGCCTCTTTTCCTCGAACCCGGTCGTGTTCCGATCCAAGGGCTGGCAAACGAGCGCCTTTTGGCGGAAGAAGCAGAGCGACTTTTGGGAACCGCTGGTTTGGCCGAGCCCCCCAAACGTGAGTGGCGCGTGCCCTACTGACTTGCTTTTTGCGGTCAAATGCGGGACGAACGAAACATGAACGAAAAGACCGTCACGCTGGCCGGGCAAACGCTCGCTTTGCGACCTTCTGGTGCGCTGTTCTGGCCTGAGCAGAGCTTGCTTTGCGTGTCAGACCTGCATCTGGGCAAGTCAGAACGCATAGCGCGTCGTGGTGGGGCGCTGCTGCCGCCTTATGAGACACATGATACGCTTACTCGTCTCGATGAGGAATTGACCCAAACCGGCGCGCGTTCCGTGATCTGCCTAGGGGACAGTTTTGATGACATCGCTGCTGCCGAAAGCCTGACCGAGGAAGAGACGCTTTGGATCGCGCGTATGCAAGCAGGGCGGGATTGGGTCTGGGTCGAGGGCAATCATGATCCGGGACCTGTGGATTTTGGTGGGAGCCACAAGTCCGAAGTCGAAATTGAAGACCTGATTTTTCGCCACATCGCGACCACCGATGGTGTCGGAGAGTTATCAGGGCATTTTCACCCCAAGGCGCGTTTCGTCGCGCGGGGACGGATGATCTCGCGTCCCTGTTTTCTGTTGGATGACCGGCGGCTCATGCTGCCGTCCTTTGGCACCTATACCGGTGGATTGTGCTGGACCGACCGCGCATTCGCAGCGCTCTTCCCCCGTGGCGGGCGTGCATATCTGACCGGAAAAACGGTCACCGAGGTTCCGATGCCTGTCGCACAGGCCGCAGAATGACCCTGACGCGTGTTCAGGCAAGCTTTGATGCGCAGTCTATGATGACGACGCTCGGGGCAAAAATAATCCATTTGGACGATGGCGTTTGTCACATCGCCGCGCCCATCCTGCCCGGTAGCCTGCAACAGCAGGGCTTTGGCCACGCCGCCCTCACATTCGCGATTGGCGATAGCGCGGCCGGGTACGCCGCCCTGACCAAGATGCCCGCCACCCAAGAGGTGATGACAGCCGAAATCAAAATCAATCTGATCGCGCCCGCCACAGGTGACCGATTGGTCGCGGAAGGCCGCGTTGAGAAACCCGGACGACGGCTGATCGTGGTGACAGCAGATGTCTTTGCCGAACAAGGCGCAGCGCGCAAGAAAATCGCACTACTTCAGGGCACTATGATCCCGGTGGACCTTTAGAACTCAGGCGCTTCAAAGCCCGCAGCTTTGTGGCTTCCGTCACAGTAGGGCTTGTTCTTCGACTGACCGCAGCGGCACAGAAAAGCGCTTTTGGTAACGTTGAGCCGGTGACCCGTTCCAGACGTTATCTCAACTGCGCCTTTCACTTGGACCGGTCCGTTCTCGAACCCCGTCACGACCACTGGCCCACCGACCTCGTCCGTTCCCGGATCACCCTCTTTCGCGGGTGGCTCCCCGGTCGCTTCGAACCCAGCGTCGACATGCGCATAATCACAAAAAGGTTTGTTCTTGGATTCGCCGCACCGACACAGTGTGACGCGGGTCATTTTCTCGCCCGCAATCTCAAGATCGCCTGCGATTGAGATTGGCCCGTTTTCCAGAACTGCGGCACGGTTCAGGATCGGTGGGGCCTCATCCAGACCGCCATCCAGCTTCTTGAACGTCAAAGCCCCCGATGGGCATGTCCGGATCATCGCGGCAATCTCTTCCGCCGGCGCAGCATCTGGATCAACCCAGGGACGACGCGTAGGGTCAAAAACTTGCGGCAGTTTCAGAAAACAGTTTCTGGCATGGATGCACCGGGACATATCGAAAGAGATTTCGATATCCTGACCGGCGTAGCTGCGGGGTTTTCCCATGGCTTCGCTCCTTGCTGGCTATGCCTAGGAAAGAGCGCCGCAAGGGGTCGCGTCAAGCGGTAAGGCCCTCTGGTTCGTCCACACCGTTGGCACGACAGGCTGCCGTGACCGTATTGGCAAGCAGGCAGGCAATTGTCATCGGACCAACCCCGCCCGGAACCGGCGTGATCGCCCCCGCAACCTCAACTGCCGAGGCAAAATCCACGTCGCCGACCAGCTTGGTTTTCTCGCCGTTGGGCACGCGATTGATGCCGACGTCGATCACGGTCGCGCCGGGTTTGATCCAATCACCCGGCACCATCTCAGGGCGGCCCACAGCCGCAACAACGATATCGACACCGCGCACAACATCCGGGAGATCCTTTGTCCGGCTATGCGCGATCGTCACTGTCGCGCTATCGCCCAGCAACAGCTGCGCCATCGGTTTGCCCACGATGTTCGACCGCCCAATCACCACAGCGTTGAGCCCGCTCAGGCTGCCATAGTGATCGCGAAGCATCATCAAGCACCCAAGCGGCGTGCACGGCACCATAGATTTCTGCCCAGTACCCAGCAAACCCACGTTTGAAATATGGAACCCGTCCACATCTTTGGCCGGATCGATCGAGTTAATCACGAGATCGCTGTCCAGATGATCCGGCAGCGGCAGTTGCACCAAAATCCCGTGAACGGACGGATCGTTGTTCAGCCTATCGACCAGTGCCAAAAGATCCGCCTCGGACGTGTCTGCATCAAGGCGATGCTCGAAAGAGGCCATACCAACCTCGACCGTCTGTTTGCCTTTGTTGCGGACATAGACTTGGCTTGCTGGGTCTTCGCCCACCAACACGACCGCAAGGCCGGGTGTGATGTCATGATCTGCTTTTAGGCGCGCGACATGTGCAGCAACTTTTTCCCGAATGGAGGCAGCAAAGGCTTTCCCGTCGATAAGTGTGGCGGTCATTCTTTGTCCTCTCTCAAACTGTCCGGGCCGAGTTTGTTTTCTTCACGCGCGATGGACCAATCAATCAAACGCCGCCACAGTTTTTCGACCAAATCTGGCGGCAAACCATAGGTTTCTGCATGGGCACGCACGTTGGTGACAACCTCTTCAACGCGGGGCGTGATGCGCGCGGGCAGGTCAATCTCTGCTTTGATCTCAGCCGCGCGATCAATGTACTTCGCGCGTTCCGCAAATAGCCGTACGAGGTCGTCATCGATCTGGTCGATGCCGGCCCTGATATCGGCCATATCCACGCAGTCCTGAGGTTTCTTCATCTCTGTCTCCGGCGTCTGTTCCAGCGCCTTGGTATCGCGCTGCCGGCACCCCGGCAACGCGACATCCGGTCAGAACAGCCCTTCGATTTGGCCATCGTCATTCAGGTGGATTGCTTCCGCCGACGGCACGCGCGGCAGGCCGGGCATCGTCATGATCTCACCGCAGACGGCCACGATGAAACCCGCGCCCGCGCTGAGGCGCACTTCGCGCACCGGCACTGAATGGCCGGTGGGCGCGCCCCGCAGATTGGGGTCGGTCGAGAACGAATACTGCGTCTTGGCCATACAAACCGGCAGATCGCCATATCCCTGCTCTTCCCAAAGCTTCAGCTGATCACGGATCTTCTTATCCATCAACGCTTCATCCGCGCGGTAGATGCGCTTGCAGATCGTTTGGATCTTATCTGCCAGCGACATCTCATCGGGATAGATGGGGGTGAAGTTCGCGGTGTCTGCATCGGCCAGTTCGGCAACCTTGGTCGCCAGATCGGCAGAGCCTTCTGAGCCCAATTCCCAATGCCGCGACAGGATCGCTTCGGCACCTTGCGTGGCGACATAATCTTTGACGGCTTGGATTTCCGCGTCTGTGTCCGTGACGAAATGGTTGATGGCAACCACGACCGGGACGCCGAAGGATTTGAGGTTCTCGATGTGTCGGCCCAAATTCGGGCAACCGCTCTTAACAGCTTCAACGTTTTCCGCGCCCAAGTCAGCCTTGGCGACGCCGCCGTTCATTTTCATCGCGCGGACCGTCGCAACGCACACGACGACGGAGGGGCTAAGCCCGGCTTTGCGGCACTTGATGTTCATGAACTTCTCAGCACCGAGGTCAGCCCCAAAGCCAGCCTCAGTGACGACGTAATCTGCCAGCTTGAGCGCCGTGGTCGTTGCGATGACCGAGTTACAGCCGTGGGCGATATTGGCGAACGGCCCGCCGTGCACAAAGGCGGGGTTGTTTTCCAGCGTCTGAACAAGGTTCGGCTGCATCGCGTCCTTGAGCAGTACGGTCATCGCGCCATCAGCCTTGATGTCGCGCGCAAAGACGGGCGACCGATCGCGACGGTAGGCAACAATCATATCGCCCAGACGCTTCTGAAGGTCTTTGAGGTCCTTGGCGAGGCACAGGATCGCCATCACTTCTGAGGCCACGGTGATGTCAAAACCCGCCTCACGGGGGAAACCATTGGCCACACCGCCCAAAGACGCCGTGATCTGACGCAGGGCGCGGTCATTCATATCAACCACGCGGCGCCAGACGACGCGGCGTGTATCGATCTCAAGCTCATTGCCCCAATAGATGTGGTTGTCGATCATTGCACTCAGCAGAGAATGGGCGCTTGTGATCGCGTGGAAGTCGCCGGTGAAATGGAGGTTCATTTCTTCCATCGGAACGATCTGCGCATAGCCGCCACCGGCCGCCCCGCCCTTCATGCCGAAATTCGGACCCAGCGACGCCTCGCGAATACAGATGGCCGCATTCTTTCCGATGCGGTTCAATCCGTCGCCCAGACCCACGGTCGTCGTCGTCTTCCCCTCGCCCGCTGGCGTGGGGTTGATGGCTGTCACAAGGATCAACTTACCGTTGCCGCGGTCCTGCACCGAATTGATGAAGTCCTGGCTGACCTTTGCTTTGTCATGGCCATAGGGAAGCAAGTCGTCCGAGCCGATGCCCAGCTTGGCACCGATCTCTTGTATCGGGTGTTTCTTGGCCTCGCGGGCAATTTCGATGTCGGATTTGTAGCTCATTGGTCCCTATCTCCCTGACCGCGGGCGGCACCCACTGAATCGCGTATAAGGCCGTATGCCGCGGCACACAGTATCGATTCCGACATACTGAGGGGCGAATTCGCCCTGTCCCGTTTCCGGAACGAAACGCACGCGGTTTATCCGAGACGCGCGGCCTCCATATGCGCCCACGCGGGCTGATCAGGGATGTGAAGCGTCAAAGTATCGCCGAGCGACAACCGCCCCTCGCGCTCAACCCATGCCGTCACACCACGCTTTCCCTTCGCAGCCGCCTTGAACCCTTTGCCATGACTGGGATGCGCGGTTTCGAGGCTTTTCGCGGGGAACTGACAGGGACGATTTTCCATGTCGACCGTCAGGGACACCCCTGATGGCCCCGTCAACCGCGACGATGGCGGAAGGTGGGTAAAGTCCGGCAAGCCACGGACGACAACGGTTGCGCCAAGCCTTGCGGGATCAACCTTTTCCAATTCCAGCGTCGCGGCAATCTCTTCAAGTTCCTCCGCGCTTACAATCGAAAGCTGGCGGGTATTCCTGATCTCGGTTCCAACCGCATATTGCGACTTTACCCGACTGCAGGACGCACGCGTCAGACCTGAATGGAACGCCCCGCCCACACCCGCGAATGTCAGATCGAGCGCATTTGCCGTCTCACTCAGCAAATCCTTGCGATCATTGTTCTGGACGGCTCCAAGCCAGACGACTTCGGCTGTGAAACTTGTCTTCATCAATGCAGGCATGGCGACACTCCCTTTCGCGTGCAGCTTGCGCAGGAATGGTGCGGCTACAAGCAAAAAAGCCCCGCTTTTACGGCAGGGCTTTTTGATTGTGCATGTTCCGGGTCAGGCGGTTGGCTCTGGCTCCATCCCGCCACCGTCGTTCTTGGGACGCGGACGCGTCTTCGGAATGGCGGTCACAGACGGCGTATTGCCCTGATCCGGCGTGTCGTCTTCATCGTCGCCCCGGTTCAGCGGCTCGCCCGCGATGACCTTGGTGATCTCAGAACCGGTGAGCGTTTCATACTCCAACAGGCCTTGGGCAAGACGCTCAAGATCATCGGCCTTTTCGGTCAGGATGCGCTTGGCTGTCTCATAGCCCTCGTCGACGATCTCTTTCACCGTGGCGTCGATGCGCTTCTGCATCTCTTCCGAGTGCGCCGTGCCGCCGCCGTAGGCACCTAGATAAGACTGCTGTTCGTTGGCATAGTCGATATACCCAAGCTCTTCGGCGAAGCCGAATTGCGTCACCATCGCGCGAGCAATTTTTGAGACCTGTTGGATGTCCGATGCTGCACCCGACGTCACATTCTCTGGCCCAAAGACAAGCTCTTCCGCCACGCGCCCGCCCATCGCCATGGCGATCTTGGACTTGTACTTCAGAAGCGATACCGACAGCTGATCCCGCTCAGGCAGTGAAAGCACCAGACCCAAGGCCCGACCACGTGGAATAATCGTGGCTTTGTGGATCGGGTCGTGCTGCGGCACATTCAGGCCTACAACTGCGTGCCCCGCCTCGTGATATGCGGTCAGCTTCTTCTCGTCCTCGGTCATGACCATGGACCGGCGTTCCGAGCCCATCATGACCTTATCCTTAGCGTTCTCGAAGTCTTCCATCGTCACGAAACGGCGTCCAACGCGTGCCGCCATGAGTGCAGCTTCGTTCACAAGATTCGCCAGATCGGCACCGGAGAACCCGGGCGTACCGCGCGCAATGATGCGCAGATCGACATCGGGGCCAAGCGGCACCTTGCGTGCGTGCACGCCGAGGATCTTGTCGCGGCCTTTGATGTCTGGGTTCGGCACTTGAACCTGACGGTCGAAGCGGCCCGGACGCAGAAGCGCAGGGTCCAGAACGTCGGGGCGGTTCGTTGCAGCGACGATGATGATACCTTCATTGGCTTCAAAGCCGTCCATCTCAACCAGAAGCTGGTTCAGTGTCTGTTCGCGTTCGTCGTTGCCGCCGCCATAGCCAACGCCACGGCTCCGACCCACGGCGTCAATCTCGTCGATAAAGACGATACACGGTGCGTTTTTCTTAGCCTGTTCGAACATGTCGCGGACCCGGCTTGCGCCAACACCCACGAACATTTCAACAAAGTCCGAGCCGGAAATTGTGAAGAACGGAACACCGGCTTCACCCGCAATTGCGCGCGCCAGAAGCGTCTTACCAGTACCCGGAGGGCCAACAAGGAGCGCGCCCTTGGGGATCTTACCACCAAGGCGCGAGAATTTCTGTGGGTTCCGCAGAAACTCAACGATCTCTTCGAGTTCTTCTTTGGCTTCGTCGATGCCTGCGACATCGTCAAACGTTACGCGGCCATGCTTCTCGGTGAGCAGTTTCGCACGGCTTTTGCCAAAGCCCATCGCGCCGCCGCGGCCACCGCCTTGCATGCGGTTCATGAAGTAGATCCAGACACCGATCAAGATGATGAACGGCAAGAACGTCATCAGAACGGTCGTAAAGCCAGACTGTTCCTGCGGCTTCACGCTGACTGTGACGTCGTTGTCGATCAGACGCTGTGTGGTGTCCGTGTCGGCGGGTTGGATCGTGACGAACTCATTGCCATCCCGGTCGCGGAAGAGAACCCGTTCGCCATCAAGCGTGACCTGGCTGACATCGCCAGCGTCGACCGCCTCGACGAATTCCGAATAGCTGATCGAGCGCGAAGAAATCGTCGACTGACCGCCGCTGAAAAGATTGAAAAGCGCCAGGATCAGAAGGAAGAGAACGACCCAAAAGGCGATATTACGTGCGTTGCCCAAGGCAAACTCCTGTCAAACAGTGCAGGGGACGCGCCACTATACGGCGCGCGACTGGAAAACTAAATAGCCATTGCCTGTGTATGTTCAATGCACAAATGCTTGCGACACGAAGTCCTGCAGCGTTGGCGATTGCACGGCATATCCGCCCGAAAACCCAGCAAGTGGTGCAGAAACAAGCGTTTGGCCCCTCCAGACCGCCGGACTGGCTATCAGCGTGTCGCGCGGGAAACCTGTGTCGCGCCAGGTATCCAGCGCCTTGATTCCCTCGCCCAAGACCGCAACATGCACATCGCCGTCTCTGGGGCCTGTCACGGTCCAGCGTCCGTCCCATCGCGAATCTGGCTTGGATCGCACGTCTTTCACGGCGTTTTGTTCGCGTCCAATTCGAATGCTCTGATCAGTGATCGAGACCAAGCATCCATTGATCGTGTGCCGGTTGCCTGCGGCGATTTGCGACTCCAACTCGGCCACAGCTGAGGCGCGGGGTGGATACTCCGTTTGACCGACCCAACGTAGTGCAGCCACCAAAATGCGACGTCGGAGTTCCGTCGGCATAACGTCGGAGTTTCGTCGGAGTATGACGTCCCCTCCGTCGACCGCCGCACTCGAAAGAGCGTCTTGCCGGGCAACCTCATCCAGCGCCGCACGCGCCTCTCGCAACGCCTTGGCGCTGGTGGCGATGGCGTCGGTATCAATCTCCAGTGGTTTCAACGCCCACAAAGCGGCGCGCGCGCGGACCCGCATGAACCGCGCATCGTCGTTGGTAGGATCATCCGCCCAGCGCAGATCGTTTGCGCGAAGATAGGTGCGCAAGTCCTCACGGCGGGCAGTCAGAAGCGGGCGCAGCCAAACGCAACCATGCCGTTCAAACCGCGGCGCCATCGCAGACAATCCGTCAAGCCCCGATGCTCGCCCCAAACGCATCAAAAAGGTTTCAGCGAGATCATCCTTGGTGTGTCCAAGTGCAACCGCTTCGACACCTGCAGCGTTGGCCCATTCCGCGATCAAGCGATACCGGGCCTGCCGCGCCCCGTCCTGCAGGTTGCCGCTGTGCGACCGACCGTCCCAAGCCAAGACAACATGGCGCAGATTTGCCGCGCTACAAACTGCAGCCGCAAGTGCAATCTCGGCCTCCACCCCGTCGCGCAATCCATGATCGACCGTGACCACCGACAGCCTCACATCCGTCGATGAGAAGGCGCGGGTGGCCAGAGACAGCAACGCCATGCTGTCCCCGCCGCCAGAGACGGCCAGACCAAGATGCCGCGTGCCCGCAGGTAGCGCGGCGCGAAGATCGTCGATCCAATCAGGATGCGGTGTGTCGGACATGGCCTGACCGCTTAGAGGCAGCCGAGCGTCGACCTTACGTTTTCGGCCTGTATCGAGGCGGGGGAGGACGGGAACCGCGTGGACACTTCACCCAAGGTCAGACACGCCTGATCACCTTTGCCAATGCGTTCCAGCGACAGGCCCAGTTCCAACAACGCATCCGGTGCACGCGCACTTTCGGGGGACCCCGAAAAGCTATCGAGAAAGGCGCGCGCCGCTGCGGTGTTCAGACCCAACTGCGTCAGCGCCTGACCGCGATAGTAATGCGCGTCCCCGGTCAAGGGACCGGCTGTATAGGTCTCAGTAAAGATCTGGAACTGATCCGCCGCGGCCTGAAAATCGCCCGCGTCATAGGCGGCGAGAGCACGGTCGAAATCGCCTTGCTCACCCACAGCCATCTGACCGCCGGTTTGCGGCGTTGCGGGGACTGCAGGTGTGATCACCTCAAGGTCTTCACCGCCCAAGGTCGTCGTTTCGCCCAATTCGCTCAGGTCACCGCCTTCAAGCTCGACCAGACGAAATTCCAGATCACCGATCCGGTTAGTTCCATCGCGCACGATGCGGTTGATGCGGTTCTCAAGCTCTTCGGTCTTTGAGGTCAGGCGTTGCACCTCGCCCTCAATGGCAACCACACGGTCCAGTACGCTGGTTCCTGCCAGATTAGTTGCCGCACCGCCCGTGGTGTTAAGCTCCTGATTGAGGCGCTGTACTTCGACATAAAGCACCGAGAGTTGCTGACGGATATCGGCAAGGCTCTCTTCCCGGTTTTGAGCCGCGACCGAGGTCGCAAGCCCAATCAGGACGAACGCGGAAATCAGGATACGCACAACACTACCTCCGAAAAAGATGTCAGAAACCGGCGCCACCGCCAGCCTGAACAACCGTCACAGCGCGACGGTTTTGGTTATAGCAAGATTCCGATGAACACACGGCAACCGGGCGTTCTTTGCCGAACGGCACCGTGGACAGGCGGTTCGACGCCACGCCGCGCGAAATCAGATAGTCAGATACGGCATTCGCACGGCTTGCCGACAACGCGATATTGTATTCACGCGTGCCGCGTTCGTCGGCATGGCCTTCGATAAGTGCCGAGAATTCACCGTTGTCCGCCAGCCAACCGGCCTGAGCGTTCAGTGTCTGTTGTGCCGCCTCGGTCAGTGTGGACTGATCCACCTCGAAGAAGACGCGGTCGCCGATGGTCTGCTGAAAGTATGCGGGCGATGTCGGATCACCTGCCGCACCAGCCCCTGCGCCTGCCCCGGCACCGCTTCCGTCGCTAAACCGGTCAGCATTTGTACAGGCCGACAAGAGCGCGACGCCTGCCACCGCGATTATTGCTTTGAAATTCATATCAACCACCCGAATTCTTTTTGCCTTTGGAGAAGAGTAGCACCAACGCGTGCCATTGAAAACGCACGGACTATTGCAAGAGCGGCGACCACGCAGGATCGGAAGCTGGTCCAGGCGTCGGCACGCGCTTTAGGTTGCGACCGGAGACATCAACCGAGAACAAAGCCGGTGCACCGGACGCCCCTTGGGTTTCGCGCGTGAACATGATGACGCGGCCATTTGGCGACCATGTGGGACCCTCGTCGAGGAAGGACGCGGTCAAGAGCCGCTCAGCACTGCCATCCACGCGGATGACGCCGATGTGGAAGCGTCCCTGGTTCTGTTTGGTAAACGCAATCAGGTCGCCTCGTGGTGACCAGACGGGCGTGCCATAGCGACCCTGACCAAAGCTGATCCGCCGCGCGTCACCCCCCGTTGCCGGCATAATATAGAGTTGCTGGCTCCCTGATCGGTCGCTTTCAAAGACGATTTGGCGTCCGTCGGGGGAATAGCTGGGCGCAGTATCAATTGCCGGAGACGAGGTCAGGCGCGTGCGCTGCCCGGTATTGACGTCAAAGCGATAGAGATCGGTGTTACCGCCTTGCGATTGGGAATAGATCAGCGACCGGCCATCAGGCGCATAGCGCGGCGAGAACGTCACGGCATCCGAAGACAGGTTCAGCGCGCGCGGGCTGACATTGGCCACGTTCAGTTCAAAGACCGTGGGACGGCCCGTTTCATAGCTGGTGTAAAGCACGCGGTCGCCCGCGGTGCTGATGCGCGGGGCGAGCACGAGAGCACTGTTCCCTGTCAGGAACTGCACGTTTGCGCCGTCGTAATCCATGATGGCGAGCCGTTTCGCGCGGTTGGCCTTGTCCCCGCTTTCGCTCACGAACACCACGCGACTGTCGAAATAGCCGGATTCGCCGGTGATCCGGCTATAGACCTGATCGGCAACCTTGTGCGCCATGCGCCGCCATGTGTCTTGGGTTCCCCCGAATTGGAGGCCTTCGCCCAAAGGCGCTTCGGAGAAGACGTCGAAGAGGCGGAATTTGACCGTCATCTGCCCGCCAGACCCTACACCGACCGACCCGGTGATCAGGGCCTGCGCGTTGATCGCTTTCCAATCCGCGAATTGGACGGGGGCGTTGAAATTTGTAACCTCAGAGATATGCGCAGAGGCCGGGATTTCGCGGAAAAGACCAGTTCCTGTGAGGTCAGCCGCGATAACCTGACTGACTTGGCGCGCCAATTGGGCCGCGGCGGGACTTTCAGCGATGAATTCAGGGATGGCGAAGGGCAGCGGTTCGATCACGCCTTCGGTGATCCGAATTCTGAGCGGCCCCTGATTGCTCTGCGCCTCGACAGCCGGGACCGGCGTCAAAAGTGCGAGTGTCAGGAGTACGGAAAGGAGCCGGAAAAAAGTCATCGTCCCATCTCTTCAATGCTGAAGGTGATTTCCACTTCCCGCCACTGTTCATACTTTTCGGCGGGAAGGTCAAAGCCAGAGGCGCCACAACGCAGAATTGCGCGTCTTGCCGCCTCATATGCAGCGCGCACCGCTGCGTCAGAGCCATCAGAGGCGCGCACTTGGCGCATACTGCCGTTGATGACTTTGCCGTCAGGATCAAGTTCGAATGCCCAGACGACCTCAACCTCGGCGGCTTCGGAACCGATATCGACAACCCAGCAGCGCTGCACCGAGAGGCGGAACGCGTCTTCTTCTGCGGCGGTCATGGGTGTGCCGCGCACGCGTTGGGCGGGTTGGGCCGAGGTCTGACCCGTTGCGACAGCCGCCACGGCGGCATCGCGCGCCGCTTCGGGGTCGACGCTCATCAGTGGCTCAACGGGATCTTCGGGGGTGTCCTCGGTCGCCTCTGTAACTTGCGTCTGCGGTGCGGGGCGCGACCGGGGACGCTGGGACCGTTCGGGGGCCAGTTCCAGCTGTTCGTCGGCTTCGGTCACCAGATCCGTTGTCGCCTCTTCCGGGGCCTGTGCTTCGCTTTCCTCTTCCACCTCGGCCAATTCCGGCGCGTCGGTTGAAATGTCGGGCAATGCATCCGGGCCGATGGCCACGTCTGGCGGAGGTGCCGGGGCCGCCTCGGGCGCGACGCGCGGCGCAGGCGCGGGTGCACCGTCCGGGATTACAGGGACAAGTTCCGCCCCATCCTGGACCAAATCCAACACTGGAGCGGAATCAAGGACATTCGTCTCAAGCGCGTCTGGCGTTTCAGGTATGTTCGGCGCAAGTGGAGGTGGTTCCGGCGCCTCGGCCACCGATACCTCAGGGCGCTCCGGCGCTGTGTCGGCCTCGGGGACCTCGGGCGCGTCAAGCTCTTCTGGCAGGGTCGGCGTGGGCGCCTCGGTGGCAAGTTCGGGGGCTTGTGCAGGCGGGGTCAGCGCCTGAAGCTCGGCCTCGGTTATGACTGAGACGTCAGCCACTTGCACTGGCGGGGCCTGACTGCTGGAAAAGATCCCTCCGAACAGAACGAAGAAGATCAGGGCCCCATGCGCGGCCAGAGAGATATTGGTGCCGGTTGTCACCGGGCGTCCTCACCCGCCCTGCCCGTCAAATCGCGGGCCATCCGCGTCGGTCACAAGCCCGATGGAGGAAAACCCACCTGCGTTGAGGGCCCCCATGACCTGCGCCACGCGCTCATACGGGACCGAACCGTCGGCGCGCAGAAACACTTTGTCGTCCGTGCGTTCGGCGGCAATGGCGCGGAGCTTTGGAATGAACTCCTCCGCTGCGGTCTCGGTCGTTTGGATGAGGATCAGACCATCGGCAGTGAGCGTGATCGTAAGCGGTTCCTCCTGCTCGGACGGCAGGGCCGCAGCCGCTGTCTTGGGCAGCTCAACCGGGACGCCCACCGTAAGGAGTGGCGCGGAGACCATGAAGATGATCAGCAAGACAAGCATTACGTCCACAAAGGGTGTGACGTTGATTTCCGACATGGGTCGCGCGCGCCCGCGCCGCTTGCGCCGACCGTGCTTGACGTCGTTCTGAATGACACCCGCGCCCATCGGTCAGCTGTCCAACTGCCGCGACAGGATCGTCGCAAACTCGTCTGCAAATGCCTCGTACCCGGCGACGATGCGGTCACTATCGGCGGAAAGCTTGTTGTAGAACACAACAGCCGGGATCGCGGCCAAAAGACCAAGCCCGGTGGCCAGCAACGCCTCCGCGATACCCGGTGCCACGACGGCAAGGTTCGTCGATTGCTCTCGCGCGATCTCGATGAACGAGTTCAT
>Ga0064014_10209_pt1 | contig 18091 bp, 17 predicted proteins | sample CrowatWCoCulture_2_FD_61584 | JGI IMG/M metagenome (GOLD analysis project Ga0064014, IMG submission 61584) | Marine cyanobacteria communities from the University of California, Santa Cruz, USA, analyzing cyanobacterial DNA methylation -... | ecosystem: Host-associated > Microbial > Bacteria >...
GATTAATATATAAATTTTTATATTTTTTAAGAAAATTTGTTACCCTCATTATTACCCACAATTTAGGCTCTTTCAGGAAGAGTCTGTTGCACGTCGAAGCTCCGCAAGTCCCATCTCATATTCGCTGCGAAACCGTGAGAAGCTGTGCCCCCAAGAATGCGCTTTTGAATTCCAGTGCCGCGCATCCCAGCCTGCATCGATGAAATCGGACGTGGCAAAGATAAATTCGAGCGCATCAGTTAGGAATGGAATGAGAGGCTCTACGCTATCGTACTGGATGTCCCCAGAATTGCCATGTACGAAGAAGTTACGGCATTTGATAGCCACACTGGCTACGAATTGCAAATCTGCGAACTTATCGCCCAGCTTCGACTCTACAACTGCTACCCGATGCTTTACTTTTTTCGGGAGCGAAGGATGTCCGAGCCTTCCAAGCGCTGAGAGCGCAGCGTTTCGCTCAATCCCTACAGAGTGTTTGCGAAACATTTCGACGCACGTATCTCTCGTGGCTGCCAATTCTTCAGTAAGCTCGGCATTAAGGGGCACTGCATCTCCGGGTAAAATATCGAACATATTAGCGGCGGCCACAAGTCTATCCGGGTCGTAACTATTAGCCTTGCGCAGGCATCCCAGGTATCGCGAACGCGCAATCCGCCAACTATCGTGCCGGCTGACCCAGTCGGACAGCACCATGCTGAATTCTGCAGGACGCAGAATGGGGTCCAGCGGAACATCTCCCGGGTGAGGCTCATGTAGCTCGGTTTTATCGAAAGCCTTCCAGCGATAACTAGGATGAACGCTTAACGACTGGGGGATATCGTCGACGATGTCGGTCGTAATGATACGGACGTGGTCGACGCCTTGAGCACGACCCGCTGCCACTGACAGGAAATTAGCGGTTGCATACATGCGCTCTATTGCGTCATCGAAATGCACTGGCTGGTTTGGTCGTATCGATACGACGATGTGATTCTTAATAAACACGCCAGTCGGGTCGCCTATGCTCGAGCTAGGCCTGTGGTGGACTGAAATCGTACCGATCTCTGTGTGTACCTCAGCGATACAGTCCTTACCGGTAAAGTATTGCACAAGGGGAAGCGGACCTGTTTCGATTGGTCGATTTTGTCGCGGTTCTTGAAGCGCCGCATCAATGATAGAGCTTGCGTCTATCACGCTGCCGAACGCGTCGAAGTCATAGAAGAGTGTGGCTATGTCAGTGGTGGTAAATTCGATTGTGTTGATAGAGGGTTGATCTTGATTTAAGTGGAACTGTCCAACAGTAACGTAGTGTGGGAAGACTTTTGCGTGATACTGGGTTCCCTTAGGTCTAGAGCTAATATGGCCCATTCCAGGGCTATTGCAGTCGATTAATGTCAGGGCCTCGCCGCTGTATGCGACTCCGTTAATGCAAGAGACATCCGTCACATTCAATGGCTGGTCCGAGTGCAGTTTCAATAATGTGTCCGGACCCTTGAGTTGGAGTTCCCCCACCACGGACTCGCCGTCACGGAAAGTAAAGTTTCCCAGGAATCTGCTGGTGTTCTCTTTTTTCCGATTCTTGCTCATACGCTGAAGGGGTCTCTAAGGGTGTGTGCTGCGTCGTTTTGCTGGTGAGTATGCGATTTGTGGGGCGCTCGCTTACTTTTCCGAGTGTTAAGTTAGTCCAAAAGTGACCATCGGAACAAATTAGGGCCGCTCAACGCCGATTGAAGGCTCATGCGCCTCGGGCGCACCAACATCTAGCAAGTGCGACCGCGCTGCGTCAATGCGATCTCGATATGGGCGATCGATTCTCAATATTGTGGCGCCGTATGTATGATCTATCGGCTGGCATACCAGCATGATCGTGTGCCCAGGCGTTTTTGATAACGCCCACTGACAATTAGCTGGCACCCCTTGGAGGGACCCTTGAGTACCGCTTCCAAATAATCTCAAACCTATATCACCCCTGTGAACCAGGGCACTGACACTGCCTTCCTTCCCAATTCACAGAGGTAATTTCCAATGTCTGAACAATGTCCCAACTGCCTGTCCGTCCGGATTGGTAAGAACAATTACGGCAAGAAGACCGCTGGTGTGGTCGGTGCGTCTGCCGGTACCTACGGCGGCTATGCGGCTGCCACGGCCGGTGCCCAAGCGGGTGCTGCCCTCGGTATCGTTGCCGGTCCTATCGGTGCGACTGTTGGCGGTATCGGTGGTGCTGTCATCGGCGCGTTACTGGGTGGCGCAACCGGCGCTTCCGCTGGTGTGATTCTGGGCGACGTTCTCGATGACCGTGTGCTGGACAACTACCGCTGCCTCGACTGCGGCTATTCCTTCAGTGTCGACCCTGACTCCCCGGACGACACCCACTAATTCCCCTATCGCTAAACAGAGGAGAACAACCATGGCTCACCTTATCGAGCAAATGGCCTACGTTGGCCAAACTCCCTGGCATGGCCTGGGGAATGAATTGACTTCCAATCAGCCCCTGGAGGTCTGGGCAAAGCAAGCCGGTCTGGACTGGCAGATCCAGGAAAGCCCGGTCCGATATGTCACCAATTCCAGTGGCACTCTGGGCGAGATCCTGTCCTACCCGGATTCCAAAGTGCTTTATCGCTCGGATACAAGAGCACCGCTGTCGGTAGTCGGTAATCGCTTCAAAGTGGTCCAGCCTGAAGAGATCCTGGAGTTCTACCGGGACCTGACAGAAGTATCCGGTTTTGAGTTGGAAACCGCTGGTGTTCTGAAAGGCGGCCGGAAAATGTGGGCGCTGGCCCGTACCGGTCAATCTGGCGCGCTCAAGGGTAATGACCAGACCAATGCATACGTGCTGCTGGCCACCGCCTGTGACGGCACCATGGCAACCACTGCTCAGTTCACCAGCATCCGAGTAGTGTGCAACAACACCCTCGCGGTCGCCCTGAAAGGCTCCACTGCCAATGCCGTTAAAGTGAAGCACAACACCGCCTTCGATGCGGACCTGGTAAAGAAACAGCTTGGAATCTCGGTCAGTGCGTGGGACGACTTCATGTACCGACTGAAGACCCTGAGCGAGCGAAAGGTGAAGACCACTGAGGCCAGAAACTATTTCCTCAAGGTGTTCACCGATGATTCCGGAAGTGGTGTTGGCAAAACCAACGAGCGATCCATGGCGAAGGCTCTAGGTCTGTATGAAGGCGAGGGTATGGGTGCAAACCTGGCATCGTCAGAAGGCACGGCCTATGGCCTGCTGAACGCTGTTACCGAGTTCATCGACCACCAGCGCCGGGCCAAAACCGTTGACCACCGGCTGGATTCCGCCTGGTTCGGAACCGGTGCCGCTGTTAAGAACCGTGCATTAGAGCAGGCCATGTCACTGGTGGCTTGAGCCAATCCCACAAATCTCAAAACCGCCATAAAGCCCACTGGAGCCTGATGCTCTGGTGGGCTTTTTTTATGTCTGGAGTAAAACACCATGGGCATGAGTGCAAACACAATTCAGAAACAGCGACCGGCCTTGCGTCTGGTCTCCACCAAGGGCCTCAGCCGGGATGAATGGCTGAAGGTGCGCAAGCAGGGTATTGGCAGTAGCGATGCCGCTGCAGCCGTGGGCATGAACCCTTACCAGTCCCAACTGGAACTCTGGATGGTCAAGACAGGCAGAGATGCGGGCTTGCCTAAGCCAGATTCTGACGATCCCACCTCACCGGTGTACTGGGGCCATATCCTGGAACCGATTGTAGCTGAGCAATACAGCCAACAGACCGGACGAAAGGTTCGCCGGGTGAATGCGGTACTGCAGCACCCAGATCCGAAAAAGCACTGGATGTTGGCCAACCTGGATTACTCCGTGGTGGCCGATGATGACGTGCAGATCCTGGAATGCAAAACGGCAGGTGAGTTTGGGTCACGTCTCTGGAAAGAGGGTGTGCCGGACTACATCCAGTGCCAGGTCCAGCACCAGTTGGCCGTTACCGGCAAACAGTCGGCCGACGTATGTGTGCTGCTGTGCGGCCAGGAGCTGAAGATCTACCGCATTGAACGGAACGAGGAGCTCATCGAAGCGCTTTATGTGCTGGAACGCCAGTTCTGGGACTTTGTGGAAACGGATACGCCACCACCCGTTGACGGAACCAATTCTGCCGAACGTGCCTTGCGCCACCTGTACCCGGTGGACCGAGGGGAGACCCTGGACTTCTGCCAAAGCAAGGAGCTATCGGATGCGTTCGACGAGCTGCTGGCCATCCGCAAGGAAATGGAAGCCCTTAGTTCGACCGAATCCCACCTGAAACAGCGCATCGAGAGCCAGATGGGCGAAGCCTCAAAGGCAACCTTCCCGAGCGGCAGCGTCAGCTGGAAGCGCAGCAAGGATTCCGTCGGGCTCAACGTGAAACGGTTATTGAAGGATCAGCCTGAACTACTTGAGCACTACCCACAGACGAAGCCAGGAAGCCGTCGATTCCTCATCCAAGCATGAATACGCCATTGGCCACACGGGCGTGACGAGTGCCCCGTGGTCCTTTTTACAGGAGATTTATCATGATTAAAGGTTTAGCCATCACGCCGCCCGTGCTGGGGCGTATCAGCATTGGCCGGGTCGTCGAGAAGAACGGCATTCGGTTACCGCAGAAAGACGACCAATTTACCATCACCTCCCAGATTCAGGAGAAGGACACCGGGTGGGTCTTGCATCCGTTAGACGCGGAGTTAAGAAAGAAGCTACAAACGGAAAATTGCGGACCATCCCGGTTCGCATGTTGTTCAACGAAGCGGACCTCAACCTGCGGGCTGAATACACCATGTTCGACCGCAAAAGCGGGCGGCCTATGTGTGTAGGTAATGGCGACACCTGTAAGCGTCTGACGCAGTCAGGAGTGCAGTCTTTGCCATGCCCGGGGCCAACGTTGTGTGAGTTCGGCAAAGGTGGTCTGTGCAAGCCCTACGGCCGCCTGAACGTAAAGGTCGGTGATGACGATGATCTCGGCACCTTCATCTTCCGCACCACCGGTTACAACAGCATTCGGACGCTTGCTGCCAGGCTGAGCTACTACCAGGCAGTCTCTGGTGGTCTGCTGGCGTACATGCCGTTGGAATTGAAGCTGCGAGGGAAAAGCACGACGCAGAGCCATCGGGCGCCGATCTACTATGTTGATCTGGTGATCAAGGAGGGGATGTCACTGCAGGAAGCGGTGGCTGAGGCGAGGGAAAAGGCCAGGCAGGTAAAAGAAGAGGGCGTTGATCAAGCTGCGTTGGATGCTGCGGCTGCAAAGGGGTTCGGCAATGCGCTGTTTGAATATGATGAAGATGAGATGAGTCAGGTGGTTGAGGAGTTTTACACAGTGACTAAAGATGCAGACAAGGGGCCAGTGGACGGTTCCTCTGTTGTATCAAAGCTGCAAAGGGGCCTCGAACCTGCGACGTCAGCATCCGGATGACATTAAACGAGTGGTCCTGCATGGGCCACACATCTGGCCTGCTGCATGTTTATTTTTTGGTTGCGGAGGGATGCTGCTGGGGTAAAAGGCAGGGTCCTAGTCAGACCACATGGTAACGAACTATGGTTTGGTCTAACCTGCTGATTAGTTGAAGGGAGTTGCAACGTGTTGGAGTTCTGGCTGACTCCTGTTCAAAGCCATCAGCAAGGAAGCGGGGAAGTAGCCTTGAAAACCAACTACGTACTGATCGACTTCGAAAATGTGCAGCCGAAAAACCTCGAGCTGCTGAAGGGCCATGGCTTTAAAGTCCTTGTTTTCGTTGGTTCTAAGCAGGTGAAGATTTCGTTCGATCTCGCTTGCGCAATGCAATCTCTCGGCCCTGATGCCGAATACGTGAAGATTGAGGGCAATGGACCGAACGCTCTCGACTTCCATATCGCGTTCTACATTGGGAACATCGCGGCAAAGATCCCGATTGCTACTTCCATGTCATTTCAAAGGACACCGGCTTTGATCCGCTGATCAAGCACCTGAAAACCAGGAAAATCTACGCTCAGCGAGAAAAGGATATCTCCGAAATCCCACTTCTCAAGATCGCAAACTCAAAATCTATGGCAGAGCGTATTGATGCCATCGTTGAATTTCTTAAAGCCCGTGGATCGGCCAAGCCAAGGGCCGTGAAAACGCTGTCTAATTCAGTGAACTCCCTATTCATGAAGAGGCTCGAAGAAGAGGAGTTGGCGAAGATTATGGATGAGCTCGTTCGCCAGAAAATCGTCATTACGAATGGTTCCAAGGTCAGTTACCAGCTACCTGGCTAGCCTTCTGAGTCTGTCTAAGCTGATCACAACAGACATCGGACTAGATGCGGAGTAAGTAAAGGTTTGGGGAACGTAGATGTGCTGCGAGTGTTTGACCGAGAGGAACGCCGTGGATAACGAGTTGCAGGAAATTCTTGCGGCAGCAAAGGATGTCGCTGTTCGTTTCAAAAAGCTAACGGTAAACCGCTAGGAATCACTGGTGAAATGGCAGAGTTCACGGCCGCTAAGTTACTCGACTTAAAGTTAGCCGAGGCAAGACAAGCTGGTTACGATGCCATTGACCTTGCGGGGCGAAAGGTTCAGATCAAGGGCCGTTGTTTCCCAGAGAAACCAGGCCCAGGCCAAAGGCTGGGATCGATTCGCCTTGACCATGAATGGGACAGCGTCTTGTTGGTTTTGCTGGACGAAAAGGTTGAGGTAATCGAAATGTGGGAGGCTGAGCGTCAATTGTAGTGGAAGCGATCCTGGCGCCAGGCTCAAAAGCACGAAATGAACGTGGTGCTTTGGCGGTGGCGAAGTTCAAAAGCATTGGCAAGAAAGTGTGGCCTCAGATGAGCTTCTGATGATCAGTGCCGACCCTCATCGAGTCTCTTGCTGGCTACAGTTTCCTCGAGTCTGGCCTTAACTCCATAATCGACCAGTTTGCCATTAGCATCGCGGATCTCTATCTTGGATTCAAATCTGACTTTTTTCAGGAAGGGACTGCTTCTGTAGACTGCTTGAGAGTTGACCTTCGAAGCGCAATTTAAGGAAGAACTGACGATGCTACGCAGTATCAAGGAGATCAAAGGCTATCGAATTTTCAGTGATTTCATGTGGCCGGATGATTTGCATCGCTTCGAAAAATTCAATCTGATTTACGGATTGAATGGTAGCGGTAAAACAACGCTGACGACCATTTTCTCCGACCTGGCTCACTGCCGTCCTTCCAACGCTGACTCAGTACTCTTTGATTTCGATTCAGGTTCCGTGAACGGTAAGTCTCCGCAATCGGGAAATGTTCCCCCAATCAAAGTGTTCAACAGAGCCTTTGTTCAACACGCCATTTTTGAGGACCCGGCAAAGCAGGAACTTGCACCTGTTTTCTATCTTGGTGAGGACTCAGTTGAGAAGCAGCAGCAGGTGGCGAAGCTGAAGCACCGACTTCAAGCGCTGGAGCCAGATACGGAGGAGTTGGCTAAGCGTCTGAAAGCTGATCAGCGATCATTTGAACAGTACTGCAGTCAAACTGCAGCCAGTATCAAAAATGCTCTGACCAAACCAGGTGGGAAGTTCAACAATTTCAATCGAGTGGAGTATGTCCGAAAAATCGATACGCTGAGCAGCACTGATCTTAAAAGGTTATCAGAGCCTGAGCGAGAAGAACTACTGGGTGTTGCGCACTCCCAGCCAATGAAAGATATCAGCAAGGTGTCGCTGCCATCTATCGACTACATGGACCTGATTCAAAGAGCCGAAAAGCTGCTTGCAAAGTCCGTTACTGCCTCAGTGATTCAAGTGCTTGCTGATGACCCCCGTCTTGGCCAATGGGTTCAGTCTGGACTGGATTTGCACAAAGCGGATGAAGAGCGCCAGAACTGTTTTTTCTGTGAGCAGGAATTGCCACCGGGAAGGCTCGACGAGCTTGAATCGCATTTCAATGATGAGCTCAACCGGTTCCAGGCAGAGTTGGACGCTGAAATAAAACAGATCGAATCTGCCAAAAGCACCATACAAAATTTTCAGTTACCAGCAGCAGGCTTGTTTTACCAGCATTGCCAAGATGAACTTTCAAAATATGCCGCACGATGGTCATCCAGCAAGCAGAACGTCAGTAACTTTTTGGATGTTTTGCTTGGGGCTTTGAAACGGAAAAGAGACAAGCCATTCGAGAAGATGGACCTCCGGAACGCCATGTTTGTCTTCTCTGAGATGGCAAAAGACTCAAACTTGTTGCTGAAAATTGTAAGTATGTTTCTCGATGCCTCCCAAAGCATCGTCGCGATTTCAGGGCTGCAAGACATAGAGCGGATAAACGCTCTGATTGAGCGGCACAATGCCCACAGCGCCTCATTCGGGAAACGCGTCCAAGAAGCGATGGATCGGGTTGCCGATGACATGACCCTGGAGTCACTGGATGAGTATCGAAAGCATTCTTCCGATTTGGAAAGGTTGTCAGCTGACCTAAAAAGCCAAAACAGTGAAATTCAGGGCATCAAAACAGAAATACAGAAGCTCGAACGCGAGATGAGACAGCACCGGGCAGCTGCAGAGGAATTAACTGAAGAGCTGGCAGCGTATCTCGGTAGGTCTGAGCTGTCTTTTCAAACATCGGAGTCTGGATATCGGCTATTTCGATATGGTGAGCCCGCGTATCACTTGAGTGAAGGCGAGAGGACAGCGATTGCCTTCATGTACTTTTTGAAAACATTGGAAGATGAGAGCTTCGACCTTGAGAAGGCAATCCTAGTTATTGATGACCCCATATCGAGTTTGGACTCGAATTCTCTTTACAGCGCATTTAGTTTCATGAAGAGAAAAACCGAGAGTGCAGCCCAGCTATTCGTCCTCACGCACAATTTCCAGCTTTTCCGGCTGGTCCGGGGCTGGCTCAAGAAATCGTTCATGAGGAAGTCCAATCCTGACCGCCATGATGCGAGGATCTATCTTCTGGAGCCACATTGGAACGATGGTAAAAGAAGGTCGACGCTGGCAAACATCGATCCTCTCCTGAGAGATTTTGATTCCGAGTACCACTACTTATTCAAGCAAATTTGGGATGTCTTGCAGATTGATGGGCGGGTACCGCTGGAGAGATATTACATTCTCCCTAACGTGGGGCGTCGCCTTCTGGAGTCGTTTCTGAGTTTCAAATTTCCTGGTAAGGAACCCCGCCTTGATGAATTGATGGCTAAGGCTGATTTCGATCCGGTGAAGAAAACCAGGCTTCTGCGATTCCTGCACGCACACTCCCACTTTGACCGCGTGTCGGCACCTGAACATGACCTCTCCACCCTCGGCGAGTCACCTGTGGTGTTCTTTGATTTACTAGACATGATTAAGACCCTTGACGAAGACCATTATCATGGCCTAGTTGCGAGCCTGAAATAGCGATAGGGAGGCTTTGTCGGGCGTAAACAGTTCCGCAATTAAGCTGCTGATCTAGTAGTGACTCTGAGCACGTCATAACTTGTATCTGCCCGTCCTTTATTTGTATCGAGCATAATCTTGATAACGAGGGTTGAGACGATTACTGAATTTGTAGGCGAATGAATGAGACATACGTATTTTGGGCAAGAATTTGAACTGGAAAAACAGGCAGCGGAGACAGGGCCAACTGAGATTCTCATGGTTCGCACGCAACGCAGGGATCTCTTTTTCTCTTCTCAATCTTTTTACTGTAAGACTGGGAATGTTGCTTACTTTTCTACGAGACTTGCCAAAATTGGCGAAATCTGTCATCGCGATGATAGCGAAACGGTCCTCTTTGCCCGCGCCGATACCAGAGCATATTCATCTGTTAACGATGCGGTACATGTTCGTGTAGATGTGCTTGAAAACGTGGCCACATTTGGGCCGCGTGGGCAAATCAAAAATACGCAGCCTGGACTAGGCCTTGGAAGTTTCGCCTTATCGAGAGTTATTGCCTGGCTACAGGATAATCATCCTGACGCTAGCGTTGAACCTGGGAAACTCTCAAGTGTCGATGCGAAAAGTGAAAACAAAGAACGGCGGCACCGGTTCTATGCGGGGCGGGGGTTCCAGGTTAGCTACTCTAATGATGAAGGAGATGGACGCTTTTGGGCCGATAAAGCAACTGATCTGATCGCACGATACGATGAGGATAAGGTCACGGTGCTGTCGTTTTCTCAATATGCGAGAGCTTATTTTCACTTGTGCATGGAGAAAGCTGAATCTGAAGAGCGCGGACAGGTATTAGCCAAACGTATCGAATATCTGGAAGAGCGAAAGGTACGGCTTCTTCAGTACTGGCTTAAGCGCTCTGTGGCTCTCAACATCCTAGTGATTGTAGTTCCACTGATCCTTTGGCAGAACGGTATTTTGTAAACGCCGGTTTTACGTAAACCTTGATCTGGGATTCACTACATCATATTCCTGAGTCAGATTAGCCAAATTGAGGGGAGGTTATGCAACGCCCTCCACCTCAATCCCATTCTTAGCCAACCAGTCCTTCCTCCGCTCGTAATCCGGCATAACCCTCTCCACCCGCTTCCAAAACTGCGGAGTGTGATGCGGCTCATGCAGATGTGTCAGTTCATGAACTACCACATACTCCACAATCTCTCGTGGTAACAGGATTGTCTTCCAGTTGAAGTAAAGGCGGTTACCTCTGCCGCAGGAACCCCAACGATATCCCAGGTCCTGGATTTTGACGCCAGCGGGTTCAACCCCCATACGTGCAGCCAGGGCCTGAACTTTCTCGTTCAGGTAAATCTGTGCCTTGTTGCTGTACCAATGGATGAAATGCAACCTCGCCTCGGACTGTAAATCCTGTCGCAGGCAGAATCGGCCAGCCGTCAGTTTGAGGGGCATTTGTTGATCTTCAACCAGCTTTAGACGGTAGCTTCGGCCCAGGTACAGGAATCCCTCTCCATTCACATATTCTTTGCGGGGCTGTGGCTTGAGCAGCTCTGCTTTCTCGGCCAGCTTCTGATAGATCCAGAATTTTTTTTCTTGAACAAAGTCTTTGAGCAGGTGTTCTTCGGTGCCCTTTGGCGCTGCGAGCACCAGGTCGCCCTCACGATCGACGATGATCTCCAGTGTTTTGCGCCGGTTGCTGTGGCGCACCTCGAAGGTCAGGTCATCCACCTTCAGTTCCGTCACGGGTTCACCAGCTTGCTGTGATTCGCTTTGGCCAGGTCAATCAATTTGTCCAGCAGGGCATCCAGTTGATTGACTGGGAAGAGGTCCAGCTCGAACAACTCTTCAAACAGTCGGCCTCGTAGGCGCTCCTGGTCTGGCAGGTGAGAAGGTTTCCAGAAGTCCGGGATGCGAAGTTCTTCTGTGATTATCTGAACAGTGGATACGGTGGCTTGCTCCAGGTTTTCCTGCTCATCCGAGGTAAGCACTGCGTCGCCATCATGTTTGCTATCCTGCTTAATCTCGGCCATCACTCTCAGGAAGGGGAGGTGGTTCGGTGGGAGAGCTGAGGGTGTCTCGCCATCCGTTGTTTCATCTTCCTGCAATTGCCTGATCAAGGCTGACAGTGCATCCACCTGTTCCTGCCAGAGCCCGTCCATCTGCTCCAGGATTTCCTTCAGACGTTCACTGAGCTTGGTGTATTTCACCGGGTCCTCATCGAGGTGCTTTCTAACATGGGAGCGAACTGCATGCTCCATCTCGGACGCCTTGGCCCGATCACTGACTTGCCGGTGAACGTGTTGATCGAAGTCGGCGTCGGTCAATTGCACTGGCGGAATCCGAGGGTTGATGCCCAGCGAGATCATGTAGTCGTCGATCAGCTTGCGGACTTTACTACCAACGTCTTTGCCCAATTCCGGGCTGTCTTTGTATCGGTTTCGGGCCAGTGCGTGAATATGGGCCAGTTGTTTGGCATCGTTCACGAATTCCAAGGCTTCTGGGCGCGGCAGGACATCATCCAGTGTCCGGCTGAACTCTTTCAGTTTCACGATGAATTCTGCTCGAAGCCGCTCGTCGCCCAACGCAGTAACGGCTTCCTCTGTGTCCGCCAGGCTATCGATGCCCTGTTTTCTCAGCACATCCACAACCCTAAGGTGACGATCTCGCAGCAACGGGATTTCGTCTTTCAGGCTCTGGAGTGCGCCATCAATATCTTCATCGCTATAGGCAGCCAGAGCTTCTTTGAGGTGGTTTGCGACGCCATAGTAGTCCACCACGATCCCGCAGCGCTTTCCGAAACCTGTGCGGTTGACCCGGGCAATAGCTTGAAGCAATTCCGCTTCCCGGATGGGGCGGTCGAGATACATTACGCCCGCGATAGGCGCATCGAAGCCAGTCAGCAGCATGGACTTTACGATCAGGAAGCTGAGCGGGTCGGTTTTCTCCGGGTCTTTATGAAACAGGGGTTTTTTGAATCGTTTGATGTTCTGCTCGATTTCCGCCCGGTCACTCCACTGGGACCAGCCGCTGTCATCGTTGTTACTGCTGCTGAATACCACGGCAAACTCGATCTGTTGCAGTAACTCACGATACTGCCAGGCCTTGATTGCTGCCTTGATTCTGGGTGGCCGGGTAATCAGCTCGGTCTCGCCAATGTTTTTGTCTTCAGGTGGCAGCGCCATGGCCTCTTCAAGCAGCTTCGACCTGGCCTGTTTTAGCGCTTCCAGGTAGCGTATGGCGGCTCTTCGGCTATAGGCTACCAGTTGGGCTTTGAAACCATTGGGTAGGATGTTGGTGACGTAGTGGCGCAGGATGTCCGCTGCCTTTTCCTCAATCAGGCGGGGTGCCTCAAAAATCTGGCCCTTGGTGGCGTATTTCTTCTTGATGAGTTCCAGTTCGTCCTTGGTGCGTTCCTTGAACAGGTCCTCGAATAGGTCATCCAGGTTGGCACCCTCTTTCACTGCACCCTCTGCCGTCCGCCCCTCGTAAAGGATCGGTACAGTGGCACCATCGCTCTCCGCTTCCTTGATGGTGTAGCGGTCGATGTAATCGCCGAAGATCTCACTGGTCTGCTTTTTCTTGCCCATGATGATGGGCGTGCCGGTGAAACCAATCCGGGCCGCGTTGGGTACCGCCTGCAAAAGGTTGGCGTGGAGATCACCGGCCTGGGTGCGGTGAGCTTCGTCGATCATCACCAGGATGTCCGGGCTCTCATTGATCAGACCAATGGGGCGAGAGGGGATGGGTTTCGCCGGCATGCCTTCCGGGTTGTCTGCAGCATCCCGTCGATCGATTTCCAGACCGCGTGCCGGCTTGGGTGGAGGGTAGGCCGGAGAAGCCGATTCATGTTCCCGATATTTCTGGATGGTCGCAAATACAAGCCCGGGGCCTGGTTGCCCCAGTATGGATTTCAGCTTGCCGGTATTGCCAGCCACTTTGACTGTCTCCCCGGTCAGCTCTGCCGTATCTGATAGCTGATCCTGCAGATCCTTCCTGTCCGTAATCACGACGACTTTGAAGCAGCGCAGTTCTGGATCGGTTCTCAATTTGAGCACCAGGAACACCATCGTCAGGCTTTTACCGCTGCCCTGGGTGTGCCAGACGATCCCGCCACGGCGGTCGTGTTCGCCGTCCTCGGATCGGGTTTTACCGGTTTTCAGACGCTGAACGGCTCGTGTGACGGCCCGATACTGCTGATACCGGCACACCAGTTTGATGGTCTGCCCGCCCATGGTCATGAAGAGCGTGAAGTGGCGGACAATATCCAATAGGTTGGCCGGCGGCAGCATGCCCGCAATCAATCGTTGCTGGGACGAAAGCGATGTGACGCCCAGTGTGTCGGCAACGTCCGCTTCGGCGCGTGGCGACACGGTTTTCCAGTTCAGGTAATGGCTGAACCCGGCGCCAATAGTTCCCACCCGGGCATCATCGAAATTCGAGGCCACCATAAACTGGTTGGTGAAGAACAGAGCAGGGGCACCTTCGTGTTCCTCTACTTCGAGATCCTGATGACGCTGATCGTAATATCGGCGTAGCTGATCCACGGCGTCCGGAAGGCCCTCAGGAACAGTGCGGCTTTTGCACTCGATGACCACCAGGGGAATGCCGTTCACGAACAGAACAAGATCCGGAATGACGTGACCTTTCCAGCCGTCATGGCCCGGTGGGCATTTGACCTTGAATTGATTCACCACGGTGAAGGTGTTGTTCGCAGGGTTGCGTCGTCTGTCAAGGTAGTTGGCACCTGCTTCAATTAGGCTCTAATGAGCCATACACTGCTCTTTAACAGTCTGTTCTTCTGGCAGCGGGTTCAGCCACACAGCTCCGACCGGTTCGCAGTTTCGGATACCGGTGGACCAACGCCCGGGATTCTTTTCCTTGGCCTTGAGCAGTGTCATTTTTCGGCTCGCCAGGATGTCAACATCCTTGCCCTCATGGCGATGGGCCGGGGTCACATAACGGATCGCGCTATGGCGATGCTCGTTGTTGTACCAGCGGATGAACATGCTCACCCAGTCACGGGCCAGATCAAGGCTCTCAAACCCCTCAGGCGGGTATTCCGGACGCTGTTTGGTGGTACCGAACAGCGACTCGATATAAGCGTTGTCATTGGACACACGCGGTCGGCTGTAGGACGGTGTGACACCCAATGTCTCGAACGTGGCCGGCAGAGTGCCGCCCTTCATGGCGCTGCCGTTGTCTGAATGCACCACCGGCGGATTGTTCACACAACCCTCACGGAGCAGTGCTTTTCGCAGCACGGTTTCGCTGTTGACCGCGTTCTCCGCGTCGAACACTTCGGCGCCCACGATTTTGCGGCTGTACACGTCGAGCATGAAGTACAGATAAAAGAACCGGCCCCGGACAGTGGACTTGAGATAGGTAACGTCCCAACACCAGACCTGGTTCGGTCTGGTGGCCTCGTGACGCCGAGGCGGGCCGACTCGTCCAGAGTGCCGGGCACCCCGGCGGTGGTTCTCGTTGTGTTCGCTCAGAACGCGATAGAAGGATGATTCCGAGGCGATGTACCAGCCATGGTCGTCCATCAGCAACGGCACGACCTGAGACGGTGGCAGGCTGGCATAATCGGACTGGTGGCAAACGGCCAGGATCATCGCTTTCTCCATCGCAGTCAGTGCATGAGACGGCGTATGTTTGAGCGCACTGGGCCGGCCATCCTCACCGCCGGCTTTCCAGCGGCGATAGGTGTTGGTGCCAATACCCAACTCGGCACAGGCGCTTTTCAGGCGCGCGCCATCTATGCGCGCCTCATCAACCAGCTGTACAGCATGCTGGCGATCCAGGGTGCTGGTCAGTCGTCCTCGTCCCCCCAGATCGCCCGGGCCTTTTTTCGCAGTGTCAGCAAGGCCGCCGTTTCAGCGAGTGCCGCTTCTTTGCGTTGGAGTTCGCGCTCAAGCTGTCGAGTGCGTTTCTTCTCCTGCTTAACCGCGTCACGGGAGCGTTTCTCAAGCCGCTCATCACGGTCATTGGCCGTTTCACAGCTCTGACGCCACCGGCGAATTTGCTCAGGATAGATGCCACGTTTGCGACAGTATTCGCCCAGCTCGGACTCACTCAGTGCGGCGGTTTCAAGAACGGCGTTGAACTTATCGCGCGAACTCCAGCCTTCCGGATCCGAACCGTGATCTGGCAGTAATTGTCCATTCTTTCGGGCTTCGTTTCGCCAGCTGTACAAGGTCGCGTCTGAAATGCCTTCCTCTTGCGCCACTTCAGCAACAGGCCGGTTATTCGGTGGCAGTAACTTGCGCAGGATGGCTTCGCGACGTTCCGGTGAATACTTCATGAAAACCTCTGTCTCGCCCCACTTCATTTACAGAGTCTAACATCGGGTGGGGTTCCAACTACCTTGACAGAGGGGGGTTGGTCCAGTCAACAAAGTGGATGGTTTGCCCTCTGCCCCCATCCCAGTCCGGCAGGCCTTCCACCGTGATGCCACCATGGAGCAGTCCGGTTGCCAGTTGGTTGGCTTCCATTACTTTGTTGGCGGGAAGGCGGGTAATGGCGGAGACGGCCTGATCAAGACGCCGTTCGTCTAGCCAGGGTTTGCCATTTCGGGTGTTGATTGCCAGAAGCCGATCACGAAGCAGAGGCTCCATGATGACCTGGGCAAAGGTTTCGCGATGGGTGACGGATGGGGAATCCAGGGAGCCCTCGATGTAATCCCAGCCCTCTTGCTCCAGTTGTTGAATAAAGGGGAGCTCAACTTCGGTGAATTCTGGGCCAGGCATTACTGCTCCTGAGTGTCAGTCCATTAACTTGAGGTTATTTCAGACATTGTAGGGCAGTTTGCTCAGCGTCGCATTTTTCTATACCGATCCGGCACTTGGTGGGGAATCACCTTGCCAGTTTATCGGAGCTCGTCGCTGATAACTTATGGATCTCCTGCTATGATTCGCGCTATGGACAAAATCAAGGGTGTGAACCCGTCTCGAATTCTTTGGTGCTGTGAAGATCTGGGTGTTTCTGTTGAGGAACTGGCCCAGGAGACAGGTATTGCCCTGGCAACCCTTGAAAAGGCACTTGAGGGAAAAGACGCCCTTTCTGTGAAACAGCTGCAGAAGCTGGCTTTGCACTTCAACCGGGGCTTGTTGTTTTTTCTCGAAGATGGGCCTGTCAGCGAGGAGCGCGTTCATTCCGTACAGTTCCGGACACTGAATAACCAGAAACCTCAACTGAGCCGCCGTTTCCGCACTTTGGTTGAACGAACCGAGCGACAGCGCCTGACATACCTGAGTCTTCGTGAAGACTTGGGTGAGCCGGTCGAGACAGATTGGTGTCCAGAAAGTTTTACGGTGGAGGCTCCGCGACCAGAGCAGGCAGCGCAGTTAGCCCGCGCCTGGCTTGGGCTTCAGCCAGGGCAGAGTTTTGCCGATATGCGGGCAGCTGTGGAGGCCAAGAATATTCTGGTCTTCCTGAGTAACAGCTATGCAGGGCAGTGGCAGATCCCCAAGGAAAGTCCCATTCGGGGTTTTTCCCTGTATTTCGCCAGCTTTCCGGTCATCTTCATCAAGAAGCAGCAATCCGAAGGTGCCCAGGCCTTTACCATGATGCACGAACTGGGTCATTTGCTACTTCACCGCGAGAGTTTTGTGGATGATGAGGAGGATTTTCACAGTCACAGTGCCAACGAAGTCGCGGCGAATCGATTTGCGGGTAACCTGCTTGTGCCAGAAACGTTTCTGAAACAGCTGGACCTGCAGCGCTTCCCGGGCGATGACGTAACGGCCTATGACCGGTTTCTGGAAGACGATGCCCGGCGCTGGTGTGTCAGTCCCGAAGTCATTCTGCGCAGGATGATGGATTCTGGGTTTCTTCAGCAGGAAGACTACCAGGCCTACCGCAGGTGGAAACAATCCCTGCCTGTGATTGAACGAGAGAGCAGCGGCGGTTCCCGCTATCGCTTCAAAGAGCCGGTAAGAGTCTTTGGAAAAGGCTATGTAGGCATTGTGCTAGACGCTTTGCATGAGCAGCGCATCACCCTGGCCCGGGCCAGTTCCTACCTGGATAACCTGAAAATAGCGGATCTGCGTCAGCTGGAAGATACGCATGCCTCTATTTGATGCGTCGTCGATTATTCATGCCTGGGACAACTACCCACCGGAGTTGTTTCCGCCTTTGTGGGACTGGTTGGGGCAAGAGATTGCAAACGGAAATCTCGCCATCCCTGGTGTGGCACTGGAGGAAGTGGGAAAGAAGGCTCCGGAATGTGCTGCATGGCTGAAAGGCAACGACATAACAGTGTTCCCCTTGACCTCCGAAGTGTTGGCTGAATCGTTGCGGATAAAGCATTTGCTTGGCATCGAGGAGGACCAGTATCACACGAAGGGTGTTGGTGAGAACGACATCTTCATCATTGCTACTGCCAGCGTTAACGGCTTAACGCTCGTCTCTGACGAAGGGCGCCAGTTCGCTAAGCCGGATATCCTCGCCAAGTACAGGATTCCGGCTGTCTGTGAGCTGCAGGAGGTCGGGGTAACTTGTATCAATTTCCTGCAGCTTATCCGTAAAAGCGGCGCTGTGTTTAAAAGTTAGCGCAGTTAACGGTGAATGCCCGCGATAGTGGCTCCAGGCTATAAAGGCTCAAAGATCAATATCCGGGTGCCAGTAAGGTCAGCGAGTGCATCTTCAATTCGTGGTTTGACCATTTCCCAGTCCAGCCCGCCAAGGCCGCACCCGAGTGGCGGTATGGCAACGGATGGGATCTGCTTCTCGGCCAGCACTTTTCTGAGATCTGCCAGCCCCTGGTTTATCCACTCCAGCTTTGATAGATCT
>Ga0064014_10210_pt1 | contig 17783 bp, 17 predicted proteins | sample CrowatWCoCulture_2_FD_61584 | JGI IMG/M metagenome (GOLD analysis project Ga0064014, IMG submission 61584) | Marine cyanobacteria communities from the University of California, Santa Cruz, USA, analyzing cyanobacterial DNA methylation -... | ecosystem: Host-associated > Microbial > Bacteria >...
TCGTCCACGGTGTCCCCAGATGGCGTCGATCTGATCATCGGTCATGTTCTGGGCGTGCAGGATCTCCCGCGCTTCCGACTGGGTGGCGCGAACCCATTCTTGCCGGTCGATGGGGGTTTCCGTGCCCCGACGCAAGGCCCGCTTGGCTTCAATATACAGTTGGCGCAACAGAGAGGCGCGCCAGGTGTTCCAGAGTTTGGGGTTGGTGGCACTGATGTCGCACACGGTCAGCACATAGAGGTAGTCCAGGTGCGCCTGGCTCGGTACCGCCCTGGCAAAGGCATGAATGATGTCCGGGTCGGAAATGTCTTTGCGCTGCGCAGTCATGGACATCAGCAAATGGTTTTCCACGAGCCATGAAATCAGTTGGGTGTCCCGCGCACTCAGATGGTGTCTCTGGCAGAAAGCCTCGGCGTCGATGGCGCCCAGTTCCGAATGGTCACCGCCCCGGCCTTTGGCGACATCGTGGTAGATGCCCGCAATGTAGAGGGTTTCCAGCTTGGGTAACCGATGGATCAGGCGGGATGCGAGGGGATATTCGTCCCGGGCCTGGGTGCCACTCAGCCGGACCATGTTGCGGATGACCCGCATGGTGTGGGCATCCACGGTGTAAATGTGGAAAAGATCGTGTTGCATCTGGCCAATTATCTGGCCGAACTCCGGAAGGTAGCGCCCGAGTACGTTGTACTTTTTCATGGCAGACAGCGTCTGATCCAGCGCATGGGCGTTCTGAGCAGCTCCATGAACAGCGTGGTCACGGCCAGGTCGGACCGGAACGCATCGTCAATCAGGTGTCGGTGAGCCCGCAGAGACCGGATTGTGGTCGCCCGGATGCCCTTGATCTCCGGGTGCTGGGCCATCAGCACAAAGATTTCCATAATGGCATACGGGGCGTAGGCAAAGACCTGATTGTTAACCGCTTCAATATAATAGTTACGAATCTGGAAGCGTTTGTTGATTGGCTGGATAGCGTCTTCCGACGCGCTGCCGAGAATGGCCTCGTCGTAATATTGCAGAATTACGTCGGCCAGTTCGGCGAGCGCCAGTACCGTCCGATAGTAGGACTGCATCATCAGTTCAACGCCGAGTCGCTTGCCTTCGTCCTTGTAGCCGAGCATCTGGGCCAGGGCGCGCTGGTGGTCGAACAGCAGGCGGTTTTCATTCCGGTCGGCCAGCAGCTGCAAGCCATATCGCAGTTGCCAGAGGAAGGTTTCACCCTGAAAAAGTATCTGGTGTTCTTCCTCGGTGAGAATGCTGAATCGGGTCAGGTCTGCGATGTTCTGCAGTCCGAAATGCCGTTTGGTAATCCAGCCAATGGTCTGTATGTCGCGCAGGGCACCCGGGGAACCTTTGACGTTCGGCTCAAGGTTGTATTCGGTATCGCCGTATTTCCGGTGTCGTTGCTGCTGTTCTTCGCGTTTGGCAATAAAGTAGTCGCGATCGGTGCTGACATCGTCGGAGTACACCTGCTCGCTCAGGTCTGACCGCAGTTCATCCGGGCCAGCGATGGTCCGGGTCTCCAGCAGGTTGGTCAGTATGGTGATGTCTTCACGGGCGGCTGTCTTGCTCTCTTCAATGCTGCGAACACTGTGACCGATGTCGAGTCTCAAGTCCCAGAGGAGGGTGACGAAGGCGCCGAGGTCTTCGTGCCAGCTGTCTTCGATGCCGTTGCGGGTCAGTATGAGCAGGTCGATGTCGGATTGGGGGTGAAGCTCGCCGCGTCCGTAGCCGCCGACTGCGATCAGGGCAATGTCCGGTGAGCCGGAGAAAGGATAACGGTTCCAGATCAGTCGAAGAACAGTATCGACGGTGTCGGCCCTGGAGTGGACAAGGGCGCGAACGTCAGCGCCCTGTCGGAAGGCCTCGGCATCGGCATTATATCTTCCCTCCAACAACTCCCGGGCCGCCTTGACCGGAGAGGGGTCATTACTGATGCGGGATTCCAGCTCGCTTTGGTCCACTTAGAAGGACTCTTCCTTTCGCTTGGTCAAAACCTCGTGGCCGTCTGCAGTCACAAGGATGGTGTGCTCCCATTGTGCAGAGAGCTTGTGGTCCTTGGTAACCACTGTCCAGCCATCCGGCAGAAGCTTGGTCTGGTACTTGCCCTGGTTGACCATGGGTTCAATCGTAAACGTCATGCCTTCCTGAAGCTCCAGGCCGGTGCCGGGTTTGCCGTAATGCATCACCTGTGGCTCTTCGTGAAACACCGCGCCGATACCGTGGCCGCAATAGTCACGGACCACAGAATAACGGTGTTTCTCGGCGTGCTGCTGAATTACGTGGCCGATATCGCCAAGGCGGGTTCCCGGTTTCACCAGCTCGATGCCTTTATAAAGGCACTCCTGGGTAATCTGGATCAGACGCTCCGTGCCCGGCTTGGGTTTGCCGACGATCCACATCTTGCTGGTGTCGCCGTGGTAGCCATCCTTTATTACGGTGACATCGATGTTAAGGATGTCTCCATCTTTCAGGATTTTCTTTTCGGAGGGGATCCCATGACAGATAACGTGATTGACCGAGGTACAGATAGACTTTGGAAATCCCTTGTAATTGAGTGGTGCCGGAATGCACTTCTGCTTGTTGACGATATAGTCGTGGCAAATCCGGTCGAGTTCCTCGGTGGAAACGCCGGGCTTTACATGTTCGCCAATCATCTCGAGAACGTCGGCCGCCAGGCGGCCTGCGACGCGCATCTTTTCGATTTCTTCCGGAGTCTTTATCGATACCTGCATTGGGCTTCCCGTTGATTTGTATCAAACCGGCATTTTAAGGGGCCTGCTGCCCGGGTACAAGGAAGCTCGTCGTCAAAAATAATGGCGTTTAGTGGCCCGATTATGGTATAAACGCGCCCGCCGGAAACGAATCCGGCAAATTCACACACGTGTCGGCACGTTATCCCAGGGTGCCTGCTCCTGCTTTTAAAGGAGCCAGGTTGGGGTAATCGGATACGTGGAGGACTAACCCGAAGCTAAAAAGGTAACTATCATGGCTCAGGTAAATATGCGTGACCTGCTGAAGGCAGGTGCTCACTTCGGTCACCAGACCCGCTACTGGAACCCGAAAATGTCGAAGTTCATCTTCGGCGCCCGTAACAAGATTCATATCATCAACCTTGAGCAGACTGTTCCTGCCATGAACGATGCGCTGAAGTTCGTTCAGCAGCTGGCAGAGAACAAGAACAAGATCCTGTTCGTTGGTACCAAGCGTGCCGCGGCCAAGATCATCAAGGAAGAAGCCGAGCGTGCCGGTCAGCCGTTCGTTAACCACCGCTGGCTCGGTGGCATGCTGACCAACTACAAGACGATCCGTCAGTCCATTCGTCGCTACCGTGATCTGGAAACCCAGAGCCAGGACGGTACTTTCGACAAGCTGACCAAGAAAGAAGCCCTGGATCGCACCCGTGAAATGGACCGCCTCGAGCGCTCCATCGGCGGTATCAAGGATATGGGCGGTCTGCCGGACGCCATGTTCGTGATCGACGTTGACCATGAGCGTATCGCTATCAAGGAAGCCAACAAGCTGGGTATTCCTGTTATCGGTGTTGTCGATACCAACAGTGATCCGGACGGTGTTGATTACGTGATCCCGGGCAACGATGACGCCATTCGCGCGATTCAGATTTACGTGAAAGCCGTTGCTGATACCTGCATGGAAGCAGCCCAGTCTGCTGGTGCCGGCGCTGACGAGTTTGTTGAAGTCAGCGAAGACGCGGAAGGCGCTGCTCCAGCCGCTGAGTGACGCTTTATCTTCACGTTTGAGATGTAAGGTATGCCCGGGGTTGCTTCGGGCATACCTCCCCACCGAATTCGGAACAGTTGAGAGGATTGAACATGGCTGCAATTACCGCTGCAATGGTCAAAGAGCTGCGTGAGCGTACCGGCCTTGGCATGATGGAGTGCAAGAAAGCACTCGTTGAAGCCGAAGGCAGTGTTGACGCTGCAATCGAAGAGCTGCGTAAGTCTTCCGGTCTGAAGGCGGCCAAGAAAGCCGGCCGTACCGCCGCTGAAGGCGCTTCACTGATCAAGATTTCTGACGACAACACCGTTGCCTACATTCTGGAAGTGAATTCCGAGACTGACTTTGTTGCTCGCGATGACAACTTCCTGAACTTTGCCAACGACGTTCTGAACGTTGCGTTTGAAAAAGGCGAAACCGACGTAGCCAAACTGATGGAAGGCGATCTGGAAGGCAAGCGTGAAGCGCTGGTTCAGAAGATCGGCGAGAACATCACTGTACGTCGTATCATCAAGGTTGAAGGCCCGGTTGTTGGCGGCTATGTCCACAGCAACAACAAGATTGCTTCCGTGGTTGCCCTGACTGCCGGCGATCCTGAAGTTGCTCGTGATATCGCCATGCATGCTGCTGCCGTGAATCCGCGTGTTGGCAAGCCGGAAGAAATGCCGGAAGAAGAGCTTGAGAAAGAGAAGGAAGTCATCAAGGCCCAGCCGGATATGGAAGGCAAGCCTGCCGAGATCGTCGAGAAGATGATGGGTGGCCGCATCAAGAAGTTCCTCAAGGAAAACAGCCTTGTTGAGCAGCCTTTCGTCAAGAATCCGGATCAGACTGTTGGTGAGCTGATCAAGTCCAACGGCGCTGAGCTGGTTGGTTTCGTTCGCCTGGAAGTGGGTGAAGGCATTGAGAAGGAAGAAGTGGACTTTGCTGCCGAGGTTGCTGCTGCAGCCGGCACAGGCAAGGCCTGATCCTTCGTTTGGCGCAGCGGACATCGGTCGCTGCGCCACCTGAGTCTGCCACGTTAGCCGGGAATGCCCGGCTCTCGTGGCGGGCTTGTATCTGAGATACCCCTTTTTCCAAGGAGTATGTCAGATACAAGCCTGCAACGGGTATCACGCCGGATAGCAGCCAACAGACGAAAAGGGGATCATCATGCCGACATCATCGAAAACCCAACCCAGATACAAGCGTGTTTTGCTCAAGCTCAGTGGCGAGGCCCTGATGGGGGAGCACGATTTCGGTATTGATCCCAAAGTTCTTGACCGCATGGCCCTGGAAATCGGTGCGCTGATTGGAATTGGCGTGCAGGTTGGCCTGGTGATTGGCGGCGGTAACCTGTTCCGTGGCGCAGCCCTCAATGCCGCAGGCATGGACCGGGTAACCGGTGACCACATGGGTATGCTGGCCACCGTGATGAACGGACTTGCGATGCGTGATGCCCTCGAACGTTCCAATATCCGCACGCGTGTGATGTCCGCCATCCCCATGAGCGGCATTGTTGAGCACTACGACCGCCGTCGCGCGGTTCGGGATCTCAAGGATGGCGATGTCGTGATCTTCTGTGCCGGTACCGGTAACCCCTTCTTCACCACCGATTCCGCTGCCTGCCTGCGTGGTATTGAAATCGAGGCCGATGCCGTGCTCAAAGCCACCAAGGTGGATGGCGTATACTCAGCGGACCCGTACCTGGACAGCAGTGCTGAGAAATACGATTACCTCACCTATGATGAGGTACTGGACAAGAAGCTGGGCGTGATGGATCTGACAGCCATCTGCCTCGCCCGGGATCACGGCATGCCGCTTCGGGTATTCGACATGAACCGCGCAGGCGCGCTGACTCGCATCGTAACTGGCGAGAAAGAAGGTACACTGATCGAATAAATCGCTTTCCGGGCCCCACAGGGTGATGGGGCCCGATTACAGAATGACATGACGAACGAATTGAGGATGCTGAAGTGATTAACGACATCAAAGCAGAAGCCGAAAAGAAAATGAAAAAGAGCCTGGAGTCTCTGAACTCTGCGTTCAACAAAATTCGCACCGGCCGGGCCCATCCCTCTATCCTGGATAGTGTCACGGTGAACTATTACGGCCAGGAGACACCGCTGAAGCAGGTTGCAAGTGTCAATGTTGAGGACAACCGGACGTTGACAGTCTCCCCCTGGGAGAAAAACCTGATGCCGACCATCGAGAAGGCCATCATGGCTTCAGACCTGGGCCTGAACCCGGCAACCAGCGGCGATATCATTCGCATTCCGATGCCCATGCTGACCGAAGAAACCCGTAAGGAAATGGTCAAACAGGCAAAAGCCGATGCCGAGCATGGTCGTGTTTCCATCCGTAATGCGCGTCGTGACGCCAACAGCATGATCAAGGAGCTGTTGAAGGAAAAGGAAATCACCGAAGACGATGAGCGCAAGGGCGAAGACGACATCCAGAAGCTGACCGACCGCTACATTGCGGAAGTCGAAAAGATGCTCAAGGCCAAAGAAGAGGACCTGATGGCCGTTTAATCGGCCTGGGTCTTTTGCACGCGAATTGAATGGCCGGGCATTAGAACGCTCCGGCCGCACAGGGGATTTCATGACGGAAACTGTATCCGCAGAGATTCCGGTGTCGGCAGACAGCCGGCCCCGGCATGTGGCCATCATCATGGACGGGAACAACCGGTGGGCCAAGGCCCGTCGTCTTAAAGGAGTGGCGGGCCACAAAGCCGGTGTAGATGCGGTAAGGGCCGTTGTGGAAACCTGTGCCCGTGAAGGTGTGGAAGTACTCACCCTGTTTGCCTTTTCCAGTGAGAACTGGCGCCGTCCCAAGGACGAGGTGTCGGCCCTGATGAAGCTGTTCCTGTTTGCATTGGAACGTGAGGTGCGCAAGCTTCATAGGAACGATATCCGCCTGCGCATTATTGGTGACCGGTCTGCATTCAGTTCTGCGCTTCGCGAACACATGGAAGCGGCTGAAGAGCTGACCCGGAATAACTCCCGTATGACGCTGGTGATTGCCGCCAATTATGGCGGTCACTGGGATATGACCCAGGCCACGCGCAAGGTTGCGGAAGAGGTGCGTAAGGGGCAGTTGGCGCCATCCGATATCACCGATGACCTGATTCAGCAGCACCTCAGTATTGGTGACCTGCCGATGCCTGACCTGATGATTCGTACCGCCGGTGAGCAGAGAATCAGTAATTTCATGCTGTGGCATCTGGCTTATACAGAGCTTTACTTTTCTCCGGTGTACTGGCCTGATTTTCAGCAGGAAGAAATGCTCAAGGCTTTGCAGGCTTATGCAGGTAGACAGCGTCGTTTTGGCCAGACAGATGATCAGATAGCCGCCAAGACTCGACAACAATAACGAACGATAGCGACGTTAACCGTGTTAAAAACCCGAATTATAACCGCACTGGTCCTTGCCCCTATCGCTATTGGCGGGATCTTCTTTCTGCCGCCGCTGGGGTTCGCGCTCTTTACCGGTGCCATTATTACCGTGGGTGCCTGGGAGTGGGCGAATATGTCCGGCATTGGCAATCCCGGGGGCAGGGTTGGTTACGCTCTGGCTACTGCCATTATTCTTTACGGGCTACTCAACGTGCCGTTTGTGGCGGTGTTGTGGTTGGCGCTGCTCTGGTGGTGCGTCTGTTTCCTGCTGGTTCGCAGTTATCCCGCAGGCTCAGATAAATGGGGCAGTCTCCCGGCAAGGGCCGTGATGGGGCTGTTCGTTCTGGTGCCGGCCTGGGTGGGGTTGAATCACTTGCGCACGGGTGGTTTCCAGTTTGGTGACAGCACCAATAACCTGCTTCTCATACTTTACGTGTTCTGTGTGGTTTGGGTCGCCGATATAGGCGCCTATTTCGCCGGTCGGGCTTTTGGCAAGGCCAAGCTGGCGCCTCGGGTCAGCCCCGGCAAGTCCTGGGCGGGGGTCTGGGGTGGCCTGGTGGCGGTGGGTGTCTTCGCCCTGGTGATAAGCTTCCTGGCGTCTGCCGGAACCCTCGAAACCCTGTTGCTGGTGGCTGCCAGTCTGGCCACTGGTCTGGTTTCGGTGTTGGGCGATCTTTTGGAAAGCATGCTCAAGCGGCATCGGGGCATCAAGGACAGTAGCCAGCTTTTGCCGGGGCACGGCGGTATCATGGACCGGATTGACAGCCTGACGGCCGCCATTCCGGTATTTGCGCTGATCATTACCCAACTTGGTTGGCTGACAACCGGGCACTGGTGAGCATGGAAACCCGTCATATCAGTATACTCGGGGCTACGGGCTCCATCGGTCTCAGCACTCTTGATGTTATTCGACGTCACCCGGAGCGTTTCTCGGTCTACGCGCTGACCGCCAGCACCCGCGCTGAAGAGCTCGCCGTACTGTGCCGGGAATTCCGTCCCAGGGTGGCTGTTATGGCCGATCCCGAAGCTGCCGGTGTGCTCTCGGAGTTACTGACTGATCTGCCGGATATTGAAGTGCTCGCTGGTTTGGAAGGGCTGTGCGAAGTGGCGTCCACGCCGGCTGTTGATACGGTGATGGCTGCTATTGTCGGGGCGGCGGGGCTATCGCCAACGCTTTCAGCGGTGCGGTCAGGGAAGCGTGTATTACTTGCCAATAAAGAAGCCCTTGTTATGTCCGGGAAGTTGTTTATGGATGCCGTGGCCGAGGCCGGGGCGGAACTCCTGCCGATCGACTCCGAACACAACGCCATTTTCCAGTGCATGCCGGCGGACAAGATACGGGATCCTGCCGGTGCCGGTATCACGCGTATACTGCTGACGGCCTCCGGCGGCCCCTTCCGCGAGCACTCCGCCGAGGACCTGCGGTCGGTAACGCCGGCGCAGGCCTGTGCCCATCCGAACTGGTCCATGGGGCAGAAGATTTCCGTGGATTCTGCGACCTTGATGAACAAAGGCCTTGAGCTGATTGAAGCCTGCTGGCTGTTCAATACAACACCGCAGAAAGTCGAGGTGCATGTTCACCCCGAGAGCATTGTTCACTCCATGGTTGAGTATGCGGACGGCTCTGTGTTGGCCCAGCTTGGCAGCCCGGATATGAAAACGCCGATTGCCAATGGCCTGGCCTGGCCGGAGCGTATTGACGCTGGTGTCCCGCCTCTGGACCTGTTCGCGATCGGCCGCTTTCACTTTGAGCGGCCAGATCTGGTGCGCTTCCCCTGCCTGCGCCTGGCTGCCGAAGCGTTTGAGGCGGGTGGCACTGCCCCGGCGGTTCTTAATGCCGCCAATGAAGTGGCTGTTGCCGCTTTTCTTGAGGGTAGCCTGTGTTTTTCGGATATCCCCGTTATCATAGAGCGAACGCTCGCTGTGACCGCCGTTGAGCCAGCCGACAACTTTGACGTTATCTTCGCCAAGGATAAAGAAGCACGGGCTTGTGCACGGGAACAGATAGGTCTGTTAACTGTCTGATAGTCGCAGCAGAATGCTGCCCGGCTGAAGCCATTCAATCAGGAACGCTATGCAGATTATTGAAACCGTCCTCGCACTTGCGCTTACCCTGGGCATCCTGGTGACCCTTCACGAATACGGTCATTTCTGGGTTGCCCGGCGTTGTGGCGTAAAGGTACTTCGCTTTTCCGTGGGTTTCGGGAAACCGATGTTTTCCTGGTACGACAAGCATGGGACCGAGTTTGCCGTCGCCGCCATTCCTCTGGGCGGCTATGTAAAAATGCTGGATGAGCGGGAAGGGCCAGTTCCTGAGGAGCTGAGAGATCAGGCCTTTACCTCCAAGCCTCCGGGCCAGCGTATTGCCATCGCGGCGGCAGGCCCCGTGGCAAATTTCATTTTCGCGATTTTTGCCTACTGGCTGTTGAGCGTGGTCGGCGTTACCCACGTTGCCCCGATTGTCGGGCAGATTGCCGATGAGAGCGTGGCTGAGCGGGTAGGTCTGCAGGAAGGCATGGAAATTCATGCTGTGGACGGCCATCGGGTCAGTTCCTGGCGTGATGTGAATATGCGTATTCTGGAGCGGACCGGCGAGCACGGTCTGATTTCCATGGAGGTATCGGAAGATGGCGCCCGCGGTACAGTCAGCGGTGAGCTTTCCGGTTGGGGCCTGAGTGACGATACTCCCAATCCGTTAGCCGAGTTCGGCATTACGCCATGGCGCCCGGCTGTTCCGCCGGTATTGGGGCAGATTTCCGATGGTGGCCGCGCTCAGGCTGCCGGCCTGCAGCCCGGGGATCGCATTGTGGCCGTGGGCGGCGAGCCGATCAGTAGCTGGTTTGAGCTGGTCGAGTTTATTCGCAATGCCCCGGAGCAGACACTTCAGGTAACCATCGAGCGTAATGGTGCGGAACAATCCGTCAGCGTGACACCGGAAGCGAAGACTCAGGAAAGTGGTGAGTCAATCGGTTTTGTCGGTGCCGGTGTGGAAGCTATCTCATGGCCAGAAGAGGTGCTGCGTGATGTCAGCTACGGCCCATTCGCCGCCGTTCCGGTCGCCCTCAGCGAAACCTGGGCGGATACCCGCTTGACACTGGTGGCCATCAAGAAGATGGTCACCGGCCTGTTGTCACCCACCAACCTCAGTGGACCAATTACCATTGCCCGGGTTGCTGAAGCCAGTGTCAGTTCCGGGTTCGAAGACTTCGTGCGTTTTCTTGCCTATCTGAGCGTGAGCCTGGGCATTCTGAACCTTCTGCCTGTGCCGGTGCTTGATGGTGGTCATATCGTTTACTACACCATCGAAGCTCTCCGTGGGAAGCCGCTTTCCGAGCAGGCTCAGGCGTTTGGATTACGAATTGGTATGGCAATGATCCTCACATTAATGGTGTTTGCTCTTTACAACGACCTGATGCGGTTGTGAGAATTGCGAGCTCCTTACGCGCATTAACCAGGCGAAATATTTGAATGAGACGTTCTCTTCTAGGTGTAGCCGTTGGCCTCGCTGTAGCCGTGTCCGGCCTGAAGCCAGCATTTGCTGATCAGTTCACTGTTGCGGATATTGAGGTGGAAGGCCTGCAGAGGGTATCTGCGGGTACTGTTTTTTCCGCGTTCCCTGTCAATATTGGCGAGCAGGTGGACGAGACCGAGCTGGCTGATGCGATCAAGTCGCTGTTCCGGACCGGGCTTTTCACCGACATTGAGGCCAGCCGGGATGCCGGTGTGCTTATCCTGACGGTTCGTGAACGACCCTCCATCAGCGATATCGAGATTGAGGGCAACAAGAACATTGAAACCGAGATGTTGATGGATGCCCTCGCTGGCGCCGGGCTTCAGGAAGGCCAGGTATTCCGGCGTGCGACTCTTGAACGTCTGGAACTGGAAATTCTGCGCTCTTACATTGCCCAGGGGCGCTACAACGCCCGGGTAAAGGCAACGGCCGAGGAGCTGCCCAGAAACCGCGTTGCGATTCGCCTGGATATCAATGAGGGGTCGGTCGCTGCGATCCACCATATCAACCTGATCGGCAACAAGGACTTCAGTGACGAAGAACTGCAAGAGCTGTTCGAGCTGCAGACCACGAGCTGGTGGAACTCAATTACAAACTCGGACAAGTACGCGAGAGAGCGCCTGAGTGGCGACCTTGAATCGCTGCGGTCGTTCTATCTTGACCGTGGTTATCTGGATTTCAACGTCGAGTCCAGCCAGGTATCCATTTCGCCTGACAAACAAAAAGTCTTCATTGCGATTGCCCTGAATGAGGGGCCTCAGTACACCATTTCCGAGATTAACCTTCGTGGTGAGCTGATCGTGGGTGAAGAGGAGCTGCGCTCGCTGATTCCGGTTGAGGAGGGCGACGTATTTTCCCGATCCCGCATGACGGCAATTTCCGAATCCCTGGCATTCCGGCTCGGAAGGGAAGGCTACGCCTTCGCCAACGTCAATGCCGTTCCTGAACCTGGTGAGAACAACACGGCTGCGGTGACTTTCTTCGTCGAACCGGGCAAGCGGGCTTATGTCCGCAGAATCAATTTTGAGGGCAACGTTTCCACCCGTGATGATGTATTGCGCCAGGAAATGACCCAGATGGAGGGCGGTGTTGCGTCTTCCGATCGCATCGAGTTTTCCAAGACCAAGCTGGAGCGCCTCGGCTTTTTCCAGACCGTGAACGTGGATACCGTTCCGGTGCCGGGCACCGATGACCTGGTTGATGTTAACTACTCCGTAGAAGAACAGCCAACGGGCAGCTTGTCCGCGTCTATCGGTTTTTCCCAGGATTCCGGTGTAATTCTTGGTGCCAATGTCTCCGAGAACAACTTCTTTGGTACCGGCAAGCGGGTGTCTTTTGGTGTTAATGTCAGTGATTCGGTTAAGAGCGCCAACGTTTCCTATCTTGACCCCTACTATACCGTTGATGGTGTCAGTCGTGGATTTAGTATCTTCGCCCGCGAGACTGACTACGAGGAGGAAGACATCTCCGCGTTTCTTCTGGACGAGTATGGTGGCCGCGTTACCTTCGGCTACCCGACGGACAGCATCACCCGCCTGAATTTCGGCGCTGGTGTGACCCAGTCAAACCTGAAGGAAGGCTTGTTCACGTCCCAGGAGGTGAGTGAGTTCATTGATGAAGAGGGCGATTCGTTCACCAATTTCTTCCTGTTCGGAAGCTGGCGTCGCAGTACCCTGAACCGGGGCGTGCTGCCGACCGATGGTTACAGTCACTCCCTGTCGATCGACGTGGCCGTCCCAGGCAGTGATCTGACCTTTTACAAGGCTACTCACAAAACCGACTTCTACTATCCGGTGACTGACAACAACCGTTGGGTCCTGCGGGCGCGATCCGAAATCGGCTACGGCGATGGCTATGGCGATCGCACCCAGATGCCGTTTTACGAGCATTTCTATACCGGTGGCTACGGTTCGGTCCGCGGTTACGAAGCCAACTCCCTGGGCCTCAGGGCAACTCCAAATGACAACGATCTCTCTGATCCTGACCCGTTTGGCGGCAACCTGCTGACCGAGGGCGGGCTGGAACTGATTTTCCCGACGCCCTTTGCCGGTGATACCCGTTCGATGAGGACGGCCTTCTTCCTCGATGCCGGCCAAGTATTTGACACAGCGCGGGGGTTCGATCCGGAACTGAGCGAAATCAGAATGGCCGCCGGCGTTGGCTTCCAGTGGATAACCGCGGTTGGTCCACTGGCATTCAGTCTCGCTTACCCGCTGAACGACAAGGCTGGCGACGATACCCAGGTGTTCCAGTTCTCACTGGGCCAGACCTTCTAAAGCATGGATAATAACAATCTACGGATGAAAACCAGGAGAAAACCAATGTCCCGATTTGTGTTGATGTTCGCTGCTGTGATCATGGCGTTTTCATTCCCGGCCATGGCTGAAACCCGAATTGGTGTGGTGGACCTGCGTCAGGCACTGTTCTCTTCAGACGATGCCAAGACCTTCAGCGAATCCCTCCAGAAGGATTTTGCGGGCGATGAGGCCCGGGTGCGCGAAGCTCAGGAAGAGGCCCGCAAGCTCCAGGAACGTCTGGAGAAAGACGGTGCCATGATGAACGAGAGCGAGCGCAACAAGCTGGCCGGTGAGTTCCAGGAAAAGGTAAAAGAGTTCAACTTCCTGAAGCAACGGCTCGATTCAACGGTGAATCAGCGTAAGCAGGCGTTCCTGGAGCAGGCCCGTCCCGAGGTGGACGCGGCGGTCAAAGAGCTTCTTGAAGAGAACAATCTCGATCTGATCCTGCCCAGCGAAGCCGTTGTCTATGTGAAGCCCGAAATGAACCTGACCTCTCAGCTTCTTGAAAAACTGAACCGTTAATCTGTGACGGGCACCCCGGTGCCCTGATCGTTGCTTGGGAGCACGCAATGACAGAAAGGTCCTATCGCCTGGGGGATATTGCCAATGCCCTGGGTGCGGAGCTGCGGGGTGATCCTGATATCAGGGTATCGGGGCTGGCGACGTTGCAGGCCGCCGTGCCCGGCCAGATCAGTTTTCTCGCTAACCCGTCCTATGGCAAGTATCTGGCGGATACACGTGCTTCGGCGGTTATTGCTTCGCCGGCCTCGGCGAAGGATGCTCCGACCAACGTCCTGTTACTGGACAACCCCTACCTCGGCTATGCTCAGCTCAGCCACTGGTTTGATCCCGCGCCTGTTGCTTCGCCCGGCATTCACGCGACTGCGGTGGTCGATCCGTCGGCTAACATCGCTGACGATGCCTGTATTGGTCCCAATGTGGTGGTGGAAGCAGGGGCTGACATTGGCGAGAAAGTCGTCGTGGGAGCCGGCTCGGTTATTGGCGCCCGCGCCAGGGTCGGGGCCCGGACTTTAATCCGGCCACGAGTGACTCTGGCTCACGATGTGGTCATTGGCGAGCGTTGTCACATCCTCAGTGGCGCCGTTATTGGCTCCGACGGTTTTGGTTTCGCTAATGAGAAGGGTGTATGGCACCGGATCGCACAGCTCGGTCGGGTTGTTCTGGGGAATGATGTGGAAGTGGGTGCCAACACCACCATTGATCGTGGCGCTCTCGACGACACCGTCATCGGTGATGGGGTGAAACTCGACAACCTCATCCAGATTGCCCATAACGTTCGCATCGGCGATCACAGCGCCATGGCGGCGATGGTCGGCATTGCCGGCAGTACCCGCATTGGACGGCACTGTGTATTCGGCGGCGCCTCGGGTGTGGCTGGTCATCTGGAGATTGCTGATCAGGTTCATCTGACAGGTATGACCCTGGTAACGGGCGACATTCGTGAGCCCGGGGTCTATTCATCCGGCACCAGCGCCGATAGCAACCGTCAGTGGCGCAAGAATGCTGTCCGCTTCCGGCAGCTGGATGCGCTGGCCCGACGGGTAAAAGAACTGGAAAAGAAATTAGAGGGCTGAGGCCGATCAACATGATGAACATCGACGAAATTCTGGAATACCTGCCGCACCGATACCCGTTTCTGCTGGTGGATCGGGTCACGGAGGTCGAAAAGGGAAAATCGATCAAGGGCTACAAGAATATTTCGTTTAACGAGTCGTTCTTCCAGGGCCACTTCCCGAACAACCCGATCATGCCGGGGGTGTTGATCATCGAAGCCATGGCTCAGCTGTCCGGCATTCTCGGTTTTGTGACTGTGGGCCGGAAACCTTCTGACGGCGTGGTACAATACCTCGCCGGATCCAGCAAGGCCCGGTTCAAACGCCCGGTTTTACCAGGGGACCAACTGTGTATGGAGTCGGAACTCATCTCCGGTAAACGGGGTATTTACAAATTCGAGTGTCGCGCGCTGGTCGACGGTGAAGTCGTCTGCGTGGCAGAGATTCTGACCGCTGAGAGAGAAGTTTGATGGCGACAAATGACTGGTCGGGTGTCCATCCTCAGGCGATTGTAGACCCGTCAGCCAGGCTCGGGGACAACGTCACTGTTGGCCCCTGGAGTTACATTGGCCCGGATGTGGAAATCGGTGAGGGCACCGAGATCCTCTCCCATGTTGTCGTTAAAGGGCCTACTGTTATTGGCCGCAACAACCGCATTTTTCAGTTCTCCAGTATTGGCGAAGAGTGCCAGGACAAGAAATACGCGGGCGAGCCCACCACTCTGGTGATCGGCGACAATAATGTGATTCGTGAAAATTGCACCATCCATCGCGGCACGGTCCAGGATCGTGGCGAAACCCGCATTGGCAGCGGTAACCTCCTGATGGCCTATGTTCATGTGGCCCATGACTGCACCGTTGGTGACAACACCATTCTGGCCAATTGTGCGACCCTGGCGGGCCATGTATCCGTTGGTGATTTCGCCATTCTGGGCGGCGGTACTATGGTTCACCAGTTCTGCCATATTGGCGCTCACAGCATGGCAGCCGGTGGCAGTATTGTGTTGAAGGATATCCCTGCGTATGTGATGGCCAGCGGCCAGTCGGCGGAGCCACACGGCATGAACGTGGAGGGCCTCAAGCGTCGTGGGTTCAGTAAGGACGTATTACTGGCTCTGCGCCGGGCGTACAAGGTCATATACCGGCAGGGCCTGACCACCGAGCAGGCCGTCGAAGAGCTCGAGAAATCCTATTCCGATGTTGCGGAAATTCGGCCGCTCATTGACTCCCTTCGCGGAGCACACCGCGGCATCATCCGATAACCCGGCAGGAGCCTGTCGGTGACAGATCTTTCTCACGCCACCATCAGTGAACGTAAAATCACATTCGGAATCATTGCCGGGGAGGCATCGGGGATATCCTCGGTGCCGGCCTGATCCGTTCGCTGCGCCAACGCTATCCCCAGGCCCGTTTTGTTGGAATTGGCGGAGAGGAGATGATAGCCGAAGGCTTTCATTCCCTGGTGCCGATGGAACGCCTCTCGGTCATGGGGCTGGTGGAAATTCTGGGGCGAATCCGTGAGCTGTTCAGTATCCGGGCGCGATTGCTGGATTATTTCTTCACCACCCCTCCGGATGTGGTTATTGGTATTGATTCTCCGGATTTCACTTTGGCTATCGAGCGACGATGCCGTGAAGCGGGGATTCTTGCTGTCCATTATGTCAGTCCTTCAGTCTGGGCCTGGCGGCAGAAGCGGATTTTCAAGATCGCCAAGTCGGTCAACCTCATGCTGACGCTGTTCCCCTTCGAGGCCAGGTTCTACGAGGAGCACCAGGTGCCTGTGGCGTTTGTGGGCCACCCCCTGGCGGATCGTATTCCCATGGCGCCGGACACCCTCAAAATGCGGGAGTCGTTCGGTATAGACCCTGATGCGTCGGTTCTGGCGGTGCTTCCCGGTAGCCGGGCAGGAGAGGTGGACAGGCTGGGTGCGCTGTTCCTGGAGGCTTCTCGCTGGATCCAGGAAAGACGCCCGGATCTTCAGTTGGTGATTCCCTGTGTAAACCGGGACCGAGAGAAGCAGGTGCGCGATCTGGTCGATGCGTTGGAGGTGAAACTGCCGGTTACCATCGTACGAGGCCGGTCCAGAGACGTGATGGCCGCCTCCGACGTGGTGTTGTTGGCTTCCGGAACCGCCACCCTTGAAGCCATGCTGTTGAAAAAGCCGATGGTCGTTGGTTACCGGCTGAGTGGATTCAGCTATGCCCTGTTGTCGAAGTTGGTGAAGGTGCCTCACGTTGCATTGCCGAATCTCCTTGCCAAGCGCCAGCTTGTGCCGGAGCTGCTCCAGGACGATGCCACCGCTGAAAGCCTTGGTGAGGCGGTGCTTGAGCGACTGGAGAATACTGAAGAGAGAGCGCGGCTCAAAGAAGCCTTTACCGAGTTGCACCATACTCTGAAACAGGGTGCTGACGAAAAAGCAGCCCAGGCGATCTCAGACCTGATAGAGCAGGGTGCCCCCTGATGCCGAAGACCGCTTTGCCCCGTTTCGAATGCCGCTACACGGGTCCTCTGCTGGCCGGCGTGGACGAGGTCGGCCGGGGCCCGCTGATTGGGGCCGTGGTGACCGCCGCGGTAATTCTTGATCCGGATCGGCCGATCGCCGGCCTGGCTGATTCGAAGAAGCTCACTGAAAAGCGACGTAGCGCTCTCTATGAGCAGATTCTTGAGCATGCCCAAGCCTGGAGCATTGGTCGTTGCGAAGCCCATGAGATCGACGAACTCAATATCTACCAGGCCACAATGTTAGCCATGGAGCGAGCGGTTTCGGGGTTGGCCGTCGTGCCGGAATACGTTCTGGTGGACGGTAACCGCTGCCCCAAGTGGCACTGGCCATCGGAGCCGGTCATCAAAGGCGACAGCCGGGTAGAAGCCATCAGCGCCGCCTCAATCATTGCCAAAGTAACCCGTGACCGGGAGATGGCGGAATTGGAAGCCCGTTTCCCGGGTTTGGTCTGGCGCAGCACAAGGGCTACCCAACCCCCATTCACCTGGACGCCCTGCGCCGCCTCGGCGCAACCTCCGAGCACCGTCGGTCTTTTCGCCCGGTTCAGGAGGTGATTGAGCAGGTGGGTTTCTATCGAGGCTCTGTGACTCCAGAGCCTGAGCAACTGCAGTATAGAACTGACCTTTTTGAAGATATCGATTGACAGCGATGAGCCCAGTCCTTAATATACGCGCACGTTGATCGGGGTAGCCCGGTAAACAACCAGTTTTGATGCGGGGTGGAGCAGTCTGGTAGCTCGTCGGGCTCATAACCCGAAGGTCGTTGGTTCGAATCCAGCCCCCGCTACCAT
>Ga0064014_10211_pt1 | contig 17686 bp, 13 predicted proteins | sample CrowatWCoCulture_2_FD_61584 | JGI IMG/M metagenome (GOLD analysis project Ga0064014, IMG submission 61584) | Marine cyanobacteria communities from the University of California, Santa Cruz, USA, analyzing cyanobacterial DNA methylation -... | ecosystem: Host-associated > Microbial > Bacteria >...
CACGGCACAACAACTCTATTTGCGGCCCTGGACGTTGCCACTGGCGAGGTTATCGGTCGTCTTCACAGGCGACACCGCGCCAAAGAGTTTCTGGCGTTTTTAAAAGAGATTGACCGGGAGGTTCCGGAAGACCTGGATATTCACCTCGTCATGGACAACTACGGCACTCATAAAACGGAAAAAGTTCGGGCTTGGTTTGCCGCCCGGCCTCGGTATCACGTGCACTTCACACCAACATCAGCATCGTGGGTCAACTTGGTAGAGCGATTTTTTGGCCTAATCTCAGAACGTTGGATCAAGCGCAACTCGCATCGCAGCACTCGTGAACTGGAGGCTTCCATTAAAGATTACCTGGCACGATACAATGACGATCCCAAGCCTTTTGTCTGGCGCAAGACAGCGGATCAAATCATTGAATCCATTGCTCGTTTATCCGATCAACTTAATAACAAGAGGAACTTTTGTTAAGGCACATTAGGGTCTGCGCGACAGAAGCTTTTGACCTGCCATGTTTTGAACCGGTTCATCGCCCGACTGGCCAGCAGGTCAACCGGGGCGCCAGGATGGCTCACGGCATCACCCTCAGACCGAGTAATCAGGGAGAGGTTGTTTACCGTTTTCAGCCTGGCGACACCTCCCCGCACTATGAGCATTGACTATTGACTCGATAGTTACAGAGTCGTAAAGTTGCGCCCAGTTATCAATATTGATTTTCACTTCCATTCACAAACGAGAATGATAACGGAGAGTAATCGCATGTTTAAACCTTCCCGACTATCACTGGCCGTGGCGATCAGCCTTGCGCCGGGCATGAGCTGGGCCGCCGGCGACGACCAGCCCCAGATGCTTGAACCCATGGAAATCATTGGCGATGCGTCTGCCGCCCAGACCTTGCCAGGGTCAGGCTACGTTGTTGGTGAGCAGCAGATGAAAACCGAAGTTGAGACCGACATCAACCAGGTACTGAAAACCGTTCCGGGTGTCTATGTGCGGGAAGAGGAAGGTCTGGGTCTGCGCCCTAACATTGGCATTCGCGGTGCCACCGCCGAGCGCAGCAGCAATGTCACACTGATGGAAGATGGCATTCTGATCGCGCCGGCGCCCTACTCCAATCCGGCCGCCTATTATTTCCCGACGTTCAAGCGCATGTCCTCGCTGGAAGTACTCAAGGGTGCCCCGCTGCTGCGCTATGGCCCGCAAACTACCGGTGGTGTCATCAACCTGATTTCCACACCCATTCCCGACGAGCAGAAGGGCTACGTCGAAGCCGTCACCAACGAGCGCGGCTCCACCGACGTTCATGCAACCTATGGCGACACGAACGGTGACTGGGGTTACCTGTTTGAAACGGTCCAGCGTTCAGCACAAGGCTTCAAGGACATTGACCGAAGTAACCGCAACAGTGGCTTCGACATCAGTGATTACGTCGGTAAGCTACGCTGGCAGGGAGATCGCCAGAGCGTGACCGCCAAGCTGCAATACTCCGAGGAAACCTCCAACTCCAGTTACCTCGGCCTGACCGATGCGGACTTCAGCCAGGATCCCAACCGGCGCTATGGGCTGTCCAGTCCCGACCAGATGGATAACACCCACTCCGGTGTCAGCCTGACTCATCAGTTTGAGTGGAGCGACAATGTCAGCAGCACCACGACCCTCTACCGCAACGATTTCAAGCGCAACTGGTACAAGCTCAGTGGCGGCGGAAACATCATCGACGCGGCAAACACCGGAGACGCCAATGCCCAGGGTATTCTCGACGGTACCGTTGACACCAGCGGCCTCAATTACAAGAACAACGCCAGGGAATACGTCTCCCAGGGCGTGCAGACAAACTTCGATGTAACCATTGGCAACCACGAATTCGACTTCGGCGCCCGCGCCCACGAGGATGAAATGGATCGCTTCCAGCCGGTGGATGTTTACGACCAGGTCAATGGCTCCCTGGTATTCCAGAACAGCGTGGCCCAACGGGCAGCAATAACCGCTTCGAGACCGGCGAAGCCCTGAGCTTCTGGGCACTCGACAAATGGCAGGCGACGGACAAGCTCAGCGTTAACCTCGCGCTGCGCTACGAAGATGTGCAGACCAGCCGCACCCAATACAGCGACCCCAACCGCACAACCGTGGACAGCACCCGCGCCAATGACAGCGCTGAACTCCTGCCCGGCGCTTCCTTTACCTATGACCTGTCCCAAAGCTGGCAGGTTCTGGGTGGCGTGCACCGGGGTTTCTCCCCTCTCGGGGTGGCGCCAGGGCAAACGAAGAGCCGGAAACCAGCAAGAACTGGGAGGCCGGCCTCCGGTACTTTGGCAATGCGTTCTTCGCGGAAATGATCGGTTTCTACAGCGACTTCTCCAACAAGGCCGAAAACTGTTCGGTGGGTTCGCCGTGTAGCAATGGCGCCACCTCTGGCAGTTTTGTAACCGGCGAGGCTGAAATTTCCGGTGTTGAGTTCCAGCTCCAGACCGGCACCCGGGCCGGCGAGTTCTACCTACCGGTCAGCCTTACCTACACCTTTACCCAGGCGGAAATCAGCAAGGACAATGCCGCCTCGGGCCTGAAAAAAGGTGAGCAGCTCAAGGACGTACCTGAGAACCAGATGAGCTTCCGCACAGGCATGGAACACCCGAGTGGCTGGGACAACTACCTTGTGGCCACCTACGTCGATGAGATGTGTGTCAGCGCAGGATGCAACAACACCGCCACGAAACTGGACGAGACCGAGTCCCTGTTCCTGGTCGATTTCATCAGCCGCTACGCACTGACCGCCAGTGCCGATGTCTTCCTGAAAGTGGACAACCTGTTCGATAAGCAGCAAATTGTTTCACGCTTGCCTGACGGTGCCATGGCGAACCTGCCGCGCACTGCCTCACTGGGGGTAAGTGTCAACTTCTGACGAGTGAAAGGCGATTGCTGTAAAAAATCCGGCTCCCACTCATCGGGAGCCGGATTTTTGTGTCATTCCGACACTCTCATTTTGATGCTCTGGCACCACTTTGCCTCAGAACTTCGCGCCATTGATTACCTGGACCGTAGCGTCGCCAACCTCGCAAGAGCCAACCTGGACGACGGCAATAACCGGCTTTTCAGATCCTGACTCCCTCGTTACTGTTACAATTCATGGCGGACAAGCGAAACTTTCCCACCACGAAAAACGGCGCTTACAAATGAAAATTCTGATTGTCGAAGACAATGCGGTACTTGCCAAAAAAATATCGGACTGGCTTGCGCAGGCGCACTACACAGTCGATGTCGCCAAAACCGGCAAAGAAGCAGACTCGTTGATTGAAACAAGCTCCTACCAGGCCGTTATTCTCGATATCGGACTGCCCGATGAAAATGGACTGTCTTTAATGCAAAGATGGAGAAAAAACGGGAAAAAAGAGGCCATCCTTATTCTGACCGCACGCTCCAACTGGACTGAGAGAGTAGAAGGGTTGAACGCGGGTGCCGACGATTACCTTCCCAAACCGTTTGAGTTTGATGAACTGAAAGCCCGGCTCAATGCAATTATCCGAAGGAAGGATGGCAGAACAACAGATCAAATCAGTGTCGACGGATTTCGTCTCAACGCCAGCTACCGAACGCTGACCACGCCCGACCAGAAAGAGTTCAGACTGACAGCCACTGAATTCCGCCTTTTGCAGTGTTTCCTGCGTTCACCAGACAGGGTATTTTCACAGGATGAACTGGTTGAAACCCTCTACAACATTGAAAGATGTCCCACCAGGAATGTTGTTCAGGTCTATATAGCCAGGCTCAGAAAAATAATAGGGGGCAATAAAATCAAGACTTTGCGTGGCCAGGGCTACTTCTTCGAAAAAGATCCTACTGGCTGAACGCCCGAACGAACCAGGTCAACATATGCCAGCTCCAAAGAGTATCCGAAGAACAGCCATTCAGTATGGGGCTGTTTTCAGCCTCGTCTATTTCACCCTGATATTCTTTTCACATGCCTACGTGATAAAACAACTATCGGACGAGTCCAGGAAACAACACCTGAGTAAAGAGCTGGAAAACTTTCAGGCAATCATTGAAGCCGAGTCCCCGACAACTGACGACCTCAGGAACATGATCCATCAGTTTGAAATGCTTCTGGGGCATGCCATCATCATCGAAACGGCAGGCGGGAGCGTCCTGACGAGCAACAACTTTGACCTGAGCCAAATGCAGGGCGTTGTGGATAAGCCCGAGGGTTTTATTCACATAGCGCAGGGCGCGAACACGCTTTTTGGGCTTAGACGTACGTTCACTGCTACTGGAAAGCTGGCCTCAATCACCGTTCTTGAAACCGAGGGGGCGCTCTCTGAACGACCGCTGAAGGCCCACCTGACATTGCTCGGTGCCTCGGCCGTTCTTCTGGCGATACTGCTGGCACTGATTGGAACCACCACACATCTGACGTTAAAGCCCATCAGTAGGATAAAAGAGGACCTGAGACGGCTCCAATCCGGGAAACAAAGTCGTCTGAACCCTCACGTGCCGGAAGAGTTTCGTCCGCTGATCCGGCAGCTCAATGATTTGCTCGAGCTGTCAAACCGGCGGCTGGACCGCCACCGCCGCCTGAATTCCGATCTCTCTCACCTGGTCAAAACCTCTATTTCTGCCAATCTTGCCATTTTGTCGGATATCGATACCTTGCCTCCGTCCCGGGAGGATGTTGTGTTTATGGCCTCTAACTTGCGGGAGCTTGACAAATCCCTGAAATACCGGATGAGCAAAGCAGACATATCAGGCAGACAGATGGGACGGACGTGCATGCCGGTTGAAATCACGGCAAGTGTCATCACCGTTATGGAAAAAATCTTCCCTGACACGGTTTTTCGCCTCCACACCAACTTACCTGAAAACTTCAGCTGGCCAATGGAGCGACAGGATCTTTCAGAGCTACTTGGCAATTTACTCGAAAATGGCGGGAAGTGGTGCCAGACAACCGTCGACGTTACAATCGCCCGCACGTCATCAGGACTCTCCATAGAAGTAGCGGACGATGGCCCCGGAATTTCTCCCGAGGCGGCAGCCACTGTCATGAACAGGGGTACCAGGCTGGATGAAACGGTCGCCGGTTTTGGGCTCGGATTGTCCATCGTGTCCGAGATTGTCGAAGACAACCTCGGACAGATGAACATGGGTACCTCAAAAAACGGAGGAGCCAGCATTGTCATTCTACTGCCACTTCCGGATTAGAAAACCTCCAGAAAGGCAACCGTCGATGACGCAGCGCGGCTTCTCCCATTTTTTACCGTTGGATATCACTCACCTTGGCTCTTGAAAAGCGACCGAACAGAACCGGCAAAACAAAGAGTGTCAGGAAAGTTGCAGTCACGAGACCACCAACAATCACGCTGGCCAGTGGCTTCTGGATTTCCGCTCCCACGCCCGTCGACAACAGCATCGGTATCAAGCCGAGCGCCGAGGTTATTGCTGTCATCAAGACAGGACGTAAACGGGAGACGGCACCTTCAAACACCGCGGTATCCACGTTCAACCCATCCTGTATTCGCTGATTGATGCTTTCGACCATAACGACCCCGTTAAGCACCGCCACACCAAACAGTGTGATAAATCCAACGGAACTGGGCACTGAAAGATACTGGCCGGAGACCCAGAGCGAAAAGACACCACCAATTACGGCAAGCGGCACGTTGACCAGAATCAACAGCGCTTGACCAACCGAACTGAAAGCGAAGTAGAGCAACAGCGCAATCAGCCCCAGAGATACAGGTACCACAATGGTCAATCGTTTCTGAGCTCGCTGCTGGTTTTCGAACTGACCACCAATATCCACCGAATAGCCGGGGGGAAGGTTCACTTCTGACGCGATGGTATCCTGAATATCGGCAACCACACTGCCCATGTCACGACCCTGCACATTGGACTGAATGACCACACGGCGCTGAACGTCGTCGCGGCGCACCTGGGGCGGGCCGGACTCAATAGACACATCGGCCACATCACCGAGTCTCACCCAGGCTCCGGAAGGCGCCTGCAACCTGAGATCAGCAATGGCATCCCGGTCTTCCCGGAAACGTTTGGCCAGGCGCACATAGATATCGTACCGCTCATTTCCGTTGATGATCTGGCCCGCGGCGGCACCACCCAGTCCGTCCCGGACGACACTCATCACATCAGACACGGCGAGTCCGTACCGGGAAAGTGCCTGACGGTCTGGCTGAACCACCAACTGCGCTTCACCGGCAATCTGCTCCATGGCCACGTCCCGGGTCCCCTGAACAGTTCGGACCGCCGCTTCGATCTGTTGGCCTTTCTCGGCCAGCACCTTGAGATCCGGGCCAAAGAGTTTGATGGCCAACTGCGCGCGGACACCAGACAACAATTCGTCAACCCGAGTTGCAATAGGCTGAGAAAAGTTAAACAGTAGCCCCGGGTGCTGTTCGAGCTTCGCCTCAAACAGGGCCTGCAATTCATAGCGATTACTGGCGCTGGTCCACTCGGCTGTTGGCTTGAGGCCAATGTAGATTTCGATGTTGTTGACGGGCTCCGGATCGCCGCCTATTTCCGGTCGGCCCGCCCGGGACAGGGCGTAGGTCACCTCTGGAAACTCCATCAGCATGGCCTCCAGTTTCGGCGCCACTTCAAGCGCCGTATCGAGGCTTGATGAAGGGGCCAGGGTCACCCGGAGGTTAATCGTGCCCTCTTCCAGTTCAGGCACGAACTCCGTGCCCAGTCGTGGAACAATCAGCGCCGCCAGTACAACAAGAACCGCCGCCGCGCCAACAACCACGCGGCTATGCTTCAGTGACCAGGCAAGCCCCATGCGATAGAGCTTTTCCAGGGGTTTTAGAATGAAGCTTTCCCGCTCCCGGATACCCTTACGGAACATGTATGACGCCAGCGCGGGTACAACCACCAGAGCGACGATCACCGCCGACACGATAGCCAGCATGATGCTGGTTGCCATTGGCTGGAACAGCTTGGCTTCCACACCTTCGAAGCTGAACAGAGGCATGAAAACGACCAGGATAATCGCCGTCGCGAAAAAAATCGGCCGCGCCACTTCCCGGCCGGCTTCCTGGAGACGAAGGGCAATGCCATGATCATCGTGTGACGCGTCCAATGGATCGGGGTCATCTCCAGCCAACTCATCCCGATGGGCGTCATGCTCAGCATCAGGATGGGTCAGATGCTTGAACATGTTCTCAACCATAACAACAGAGCCATCCACCAGCATGCCGATTGCCACAGCAATGCCGCCCAGAGACATCAGGTTGGCCGAGAGACCGAACCAGGCCATGATCATCAGGGCAATCCCGATGGAAATCGGTATTGAAAGCAGCACGAGCGTTGTTGCCCGCAGATTCATCAGGAACAGGGCAAGCACGATCGCAATAAACACAAAAGCCAACAGAAGCGCATTGGTCACCGTCTCTACGGCCTTGGTCACCAGATCCGCCTGGTTGTAATAGGGCTCGAAACGAACCCCACTCGGAAGCGCCTGGTTTATGCGATCAACGCGGGCCTCGATGCCGTCGATGGTGGCTTTTGTGTTGGCTCCCATTCGTTTGAGTACAATGCCGGAAACCACTTCACCCAGTTGTTCAACCTGACCGTCTTCACCCTTCCGGGTCATGGTCACCGCACCCTGACGAATCTCAGTGCCCAGCGTCACCTGAGCGACGTCGCTCACGGTCACCGTAATGCCATCACTGGTTTTCACGGGTACTTGTCGGATCTGCTCCAGGCCCTCCTCGCCACTGCCCAACCAGCCCATACCACGGATAACCAGTTGCTCCTGCCCGCGGCCCATGTACCAACCGCCGACATTGGAGTTGTTGTTCTCCAGAGCTTCCATGATGTCGTTCTGTGATAGGTCATAGGACAGCATTCGAGCCGGGTTCAGGTTGACCTGGTACTGGCGAACCTCTCCCCCAAACGACAGGATCTCCGTAACCCCTTCAGCAGGTATCAGCAACAGCTTGACCAGCCAGTCATGCAGGCTGCGTAGTTCCATTGCGTCGTACCCCGAATCCGGGTCCGCTATCAGCAGGTACTGGTAGACCTGGCCGAGACCGGACGTATTCGGGCCCATTTCAGGCACACCGACACCATCCGGAATCAGCTCCCGCGCGGCCTGTAACCGTTCGAACACCAACTGGCGCGCGAAATAGATATCCGTGCCCTCTTTAAAGACCACGGTGACACCAGACAACCCGGTTTTGGAGATGGACCGAACCTCCTCGACATCGGGCAAGGCATACATCACCGCTTCAATGGGATAAGTAATCAGTTGCTCGACTTCCTCGGCCGCAAGTCCGGGCGCCTCAGTATTAACAGCGACCTGGACGTTTGTAACGTCAGGGAAAGCATCAAGATTCAGTTTCGGGATCTGAAATGCGGCCGTGGAGATAAGCACAGCGAGTGCAATAAGAACCAACAGGCGGTTCTGAACCGCCCAGTCGACTACTCGGTTGAACATAATGGCTCCCGGAATCAGTGGTTGTGCGGATCAAAGCCGCCTTTGGCAATCTCAGAGGCCACAAAAAATGCGCCCCGCAAAACGACTCGTTGGCCCGCAGCCAGGCCGGAAACCTCACGGAGCCCGCCTATTGAGCGGCCCAGTTCCACTTCCACGGGTTCATACTCGCCTTCGGCCTCTTCCACATAGACCGTCCAGTCGCCGTCCGCGCCACGCATCAATGCAGTCTCCGGCACGGCAAGCACCGGCTCGCTGGTCTTAAAACGAAAATACACATCTGCGAACATTCCTGGATGAAAACGATCTTCAGGATTGTCCAGCTCAAGCCTGACAATCCGCGTGCGGGTCACAGGATCAATGGTGTGGGCTTCCTGGGACACCGTTGCCACGCCCACACGACCCGCTGCCCTGACTTCGGCTTCCGCGCCCTTCTCTAGAACAATGTCGGAGCTTGCTGGCAGATGGGCTTCTACCCAAAGCTCACTCTCATCAGCAAGAGTCACCAGCGGCTGGCCAGCCTCAACTCTTTGTCCTTGCTCAAACTCATCGGTCAGTACTGCACCATCCACGCGAGCCCTGAGCATGTATTCACCGAGACTATCCACCCCGCTGGCCTTCAACGCACCAATGTCATCATCGTTCAGCCCGTAAGCAAGCAGAGTCGCCCTTGCTGCTTCAATGTTGGCTTTCGCTGTATTGAACCGCTGATCGCCAACCACGGAACGACCCAGCCCGCTGATTCGCTTCCATTCAGGAAAAGCTTTCCTGTAATCCGCCTGCGCCTGTGCCACCGTCTCACTGAACAGGGTTACCAGCGGCTGGCCCTTGGTTACGTGCTCACCCAGTTCCACGTGACGCCGCAGCACCACTGAGGCAACCCGGGGGGACACGTGATAGCTGGTATAGCCGTTGGTCAGCAGCTCACCGGGAGCGTAGATTTCATAGTCAACGCGCTTGCTTTCGAGGGTTGCTACTTCAATGCCGGCGAGCTCTTTCTGTTTGGCATTGATGCTTGCGGTGGCCGCTTCTTCATGGCCACCGTTCTCGTCTTCGTGGCCGTGCCCCCCTTCCTCTTCATGATCACCTTCCTCTTCATGATCACCTTCCTCTTCATGATCACCTTCCTCCTCATGCTCACCTTCCTCCTCATGCTCACCTTCTTCACCATGATCTTCCTTATGCTCGCCCTCCTCACCGGTGACTTCCTGATGATCGTCGCCACTGGCAGCATGATCATGACCGACTTCCTGATGAGCATCTTCCTCTGCCTGTACAAAAGAAAGTGGGGCTGTAAGCAACGTCAATGCGAATACAGAAATCAGAGTTTTTTTCATAATGAATATCCAGTTTCCAGACTATTATTGGAAGAGGGTGATCAGTTCGCCAGACTGGCTCAAGAGCTCAATCAGACCCAACTGCGCCAGCTTTTCCAGTTCAATACCGGTTTTCAGGCTCTCCGCGCGCTGGCCCAGCGCCTGGAGATACTCGGAGGTGGAGAGGTCGCCGACCTGCCACTGCTTCTCAAGCAAATCAGCACTTCGCTGTACACGCCCCTGGGAGAGTTCTGTCCATCGACGAAGTTGGGTGTCGTATCGCTTCCAGGCAGCTCGGGCGCCCGCCAGATCATACTGCTGCTTCCGATAAAGTGCCTGAAACCGAGCTTCGGCCTCTAATGATCGTCGGTTGGCAGCTTGGATTTCGGCACGGTAGTTATTACGGACATTCAGAGGGATCGAGAACGTCAGGCCAACCAGGTTCTCACCGCCATCACGCCCTCCGCTCAGCCCGACCGTGGGAGATGCCGCCGCTCTGCGACTGACCACCTCGGCTTCGCTCCGCAACACCTGCCACCTCGCGCGGGCAGCAGCAATTGACGGATGATCCAGCAAATTGTCGTTATCGACCCTGGAAGCAAGAGCCGGCCAAATGTGCCCGGGGATCCCCCCATCCTGAGGCCGCCAATCCGGCAGAAGCTCTCTGACCCGGGCTTGCGCCTGATCAACCGCAGCCTTTGCCTGGGCGAGTTCACTGAGCTGCTGAGAAAGGCTTAAAAAAAGCAGCTCTGCATCGGTACTCCCCAGGTCGCCCGCCTGCTGGCGTTGCTCAACCTGCTCCAGCAAGGCATCCAGACGGTGTTGCTGGGATTCCGCAATTTCTTCGGCACGCGTCGCCGCGCGCCACTCGACAAGCGCAAACAGCGACTCGGACGTTTGTGCCAAAACCGCCTCGTTCAAATCAGCTTCAGCGGAAAGCCTGATCAGCTTTGCCTTGTCCTTTAGCGCACCCTGTTGATCAGACCAATCGATCGTTTGTGATAGCCCTGCCTCAAAGTTGTTTTCACTGCCCGTTCTGTCTGCTCCAACAGACAGCTCCGGGTTATACAGCGGTTGTTCGCTTGCCTCAGCATCCGCATCCCGGGCTGCCGCCTGCTCTGTCGCCGCCATGACATCCGGATGCTTGCTTATCTGGCCAGTGAGCCAATTTGTCCAATTCACAGTCTCCGCTTGACCGAACAGAGGAATAGACAATAGTACTGAACACAGCAACGCCCTGGGCGAGTGCTTGCTTGCCTTCATCGACTTTCTCCCGAAGGGGTTGTTAGCCACAATTCATGGGGGCGAGACGCCCATGACAAGGTAGGTAGAGGTGGAGATAGTAAGTGAAAAGGTTGAAATGAACTTGAATTTGGAAGGCATTAGCTCAGGGAACTTGAAAGTGCTCCTCAATAAGGGCGGGGAGAAGCGGCATCGCGACTCATGGCCACGATGCCGCCATCCAATCTAGGAAAAGCGCTGGTTTGATGCCGGTTGAAGTGCGCTCTCGTCGGTCGCACCATCGTCGATACGAACAGCCCGAACCAGGCGGGATACAAGCACCTTGCCGTCACCCGGGTGCCCTTCCTGGGTTCTGCCCGTTCTGACAATGAGTTCCACAACTTCACCAGCGACATCATCGGTCGCTACGTCTATTTCCAGCTTGACCATCTTCACTTTCTCCAGAGGCGACTCATCGCCGACCAGATGACCAAATTCGCTGAGAGGCACGACAGCAATGCTTGTCACGCCCTTGACTCTGGCCAGAGCATCAACCACATGCTCTGCCATAACCTCTCTGACATAAGCCTTTATTTCATACATAAGCCTTCTCCTGCCTATCAGACTTCAACGTCACGACGTTCGGATGCAAACCACTGATACACGCTGGGCAACACTACCAACGTCAGCAACGTTGACGTGATCAGACCGCCAACCACAACCGTTGCCAGTGGCCGTTGGACATTAGAGCCAATGCCATCGGCCAGCAGCAGGGGAATCAGCCCCAGAATAGCCACAGAGGCGGTCATCAGAACCGGCCGCAAACGGCGTTGAGCACCCAGCTTGACTGCTTCAATGACTTCGTAGCCTTCGTCCCGCAACTGGTTGATGTAACTCACCATCACCACGCCGTTAAGTACGGCCACACCAAACACCGCGATGAATCCCACGGCAGCGGGCACAGAGAGGTAAAGCCCCGTCACAAACAGCGCGACAATGCCACCGGTAATCGCAAAGGGCACATTCATGAAGATCAGCACCGCATAGCGCAGACTACTGAATGCCGAGAAAAGAAGCAGGAAAATAAGCGCCAGGGTAATGGGCACAACGATCGCAAGCCGAGCCATGGCCCTTTCCTGGTTCTCAAACTGACCGCCGAACTCCACGAAATACCCCGGCGGCATGTCCACTTGCTCCTCGATCCGCTTGCGCAAGTCCTGAACAACACCGCCCATATCGCGACCACGCACGTTCATCTGCACGTACTGTCGCCGACTGGCATTGGAGCGCGAAATTTTCTTGGGGCCAGCGTACATTTCAACATCGGCCACCCGTGAAAGCGGGATGAGCTCGCCACTATTACCCCGGAGGGGAAGCTTTCTGATTTCATCGATGGACCCGCGATAGGACTCTTGCAGCCGGGCGAAGATCTCAAATCGCCGGACACCGTCGAAGACCAGCCCCGCGCCTTTACCGCCAATCCCGGTTTCGACCGTACTCATCAGGTTATCAATGCTGATGCCAAACTGCGCCAGCACTTCACGGTCGGGGCGAATAACGATCTGTTTTTTACCTGCGCTCTGCTGAGCGCGCACATCCGTCGCACCCGGCACCTCTTTCGCCAGGGCCGCCACTTCCTTGCCGATCCGGCCCAACTCGTCGAGGTCGTCGCCGAAAATGCTGGCAACCAGTTGCGCCTGAACGCCTGAGAGGAGTTCGTCGGTTCTGAGCTGAATCGGTTGTGACAGATTGTTGGCAAGCCCGGGAACCCGCTCAGCCAAAGACTCCGCAATCCGGCTCTGAAGGTCCTCATAGCTCACATCTTCGCGCCACTGATCCAGAGGCTTCAGATTGACGAGCGTCGCGACAACGTTCACGGGTTCAGGATCACCGCCCACCTCGGCACGACCGATCCTGGCATAGGTGCCGGTGACCTCTGGAAATTCATCGACAACGGACTGAATCCGTTTGCCATACTTGATGGCGGATTCAAGACTGGCTCCAGGAGGCAGTGTCGAGCGAATCTGGAACGTGCCTTCCCTGAGCGTGGGCACGAACTCGCTCCCGAGATAGGGAAACAGCAGGAGACTGCCGGCAAAGGCAATGACGGCCACGCCCATCACAATTTTAGGGGCTTTGACGACAGTATTCACCACCGGCTTGTATAGCCGGTTCAGGAACAGAACCAGCTTCGGCTCTTTGTGTTGTCCACCCATCTTGAATGACAGCGAGGCCAGAACCGGCACCAACGTCAACGCGAGTAACAGCGCACCGATCAACGCAAAACTGATGGTGTAGGCCATGGGCGAAAACAGCTTGCCCTCAACGCCCTGCAGCGTAAACAGCGGCAGAAAAACGATAATAATGATGCCAATGGCAAACACAATCGGACGAGCCACTTCCCGGGCAGATTCACCTACAAGCCTCAGAACACTGACCTTTTCCTCTGATCGTTCTTCCAGATGTCGGAAGATGTTCTCTATCATCACAACGGCGCCGTCCACCATCATACCGATGCCGATAGCCAGCCCCCCCAGACTCATCAGATTGGCGGACAGGCCCGAAATCCGCATCGCAATGAATGCGAAAAGCACAGACAACGGCAACGTCGCCACCACGATCAGTGTGGAACGTATATTTCCGAGGAACAGATAGAGGAACACCAGCACCAGAACCGAGCCCTCAAGTAACGCTTTCTCGACAGTGCCTATGGCCTTGCCCACCAACTCCGCCTGGGAGTAATAAGCTTCTATTTTCAGCCCTTCGGGAAGTGACTTGTTCAGATCATCGATTTTTGCGTTGACGTCCCCGAGTACCTGACTGGTGTTGGTTCCGATCAGCTTCATCACGTAGCCGCCCACGGACTCCTCGCCCGAGGACACCTCCGCGCCGCGGCGGATCGCCGGTCCAAGGCTAACCTCTGCAACATCCCTGACATAGATAGGAGACTCTCCCTCACTCTTGGACACAATGATGTTCTGGATGTCCTCGATGCCCTCGGTACCTGAATTAACCCAACCGTACCGCGAACTATATACTCTTCACCGCCTCGCGTAATGAAAGAGGCGCCAACGTTTCGATTATTCTGGGTGAGGGCGCCGCGAACGTCAGACACTGTCAGGTTCCTTGCCTGAAGCTTCTGCGCATCGATATTGACCTGGTACTGTTTTACCTCGCCGCCGATGGACAGCACACCGGTTACACCCGGCACGGTTCTGAGCTGGGGTTTGACAATCCAGTCCTGGATTGTGCGGATTTCCTGCAGGCTGTATTGATCCTTATCCTCAGCTTCCAGGGAATACATCAGGATGCGCCCAAGACCGCTCGCTATGGGCCCGAGTTCCGGCTGCCCCATCCCCTCGGGAATCTGGCGCTTGGCCTCGGAAAGCCGTTCGTTTACCAGCCGCCTGGCGAAGTAGATATCGGTGCCATCTTCGAAATAGATGGTCACCCGCGACAACCCGAAAATCGACGTGCTCTGCACTTTTTCCAGCTTGGGAATTCCATACATGCTGATCTCAACGGGATAGGAAATCAGCGTTTCGATATCAACCGGCGACAGACCAGGACTGGTGGTAAACACCTGAACCATGGTCGGCGTCGCGTCGGGAAACGCGTCCACCGGCAGTTTTTGAAATGAAAATACGCCGGCAACGATCACGGCGATCGCAAAAACAAGCGTCATCAGACGATTGTTCAGCGCATAATTCACAATTGCGTTGATCATGCTCCCCCCGGGGTTTAGTGTCCGTGAGCGGCGCTGCGGCCACTGGCGGTAATGGCCGACATCAGATCAAAAGCGCCTACTGAAACCACTTCCGTGTTTGCGCTGATGCCGGACTTGATCTCGATCCAGTCGTTTGCCTCCTTGCCAAGCATGACGGGAACCGCCTTGTAAGCCCCTTTCTCATCACCCGGAACAAACACAACAGATTCATCGCCAATGGTTTGTACCGCGTCATCCGGAACCAGTGGCAGTGAAGCCTCCGATTCCGTCATGATTCTGGCCGTGGCATAGGTATTCGGGCGAAGGTCGCCCCGGGGAGACTCCAGCACAACACGAACCGGGATGGTGCGGGTCTTTTCATCGAGCATGCTCGACACCCAGGATACCTGCCCACTGTGGAACCGGTCGGAACTTGAATCCCTGGAGGAAATCTGAACCTGGTCTCCCATTGAGATCCGGTCAATATCGGATTCCGACACCTGAAGAATGGCCCACAGCACCGAGGCATCCGCCACGATGAAAGGCGTATCCGACGGACTCAAGGTCTGACCCAGCCGGACATGCATCTGCTCGACACGGCCCTCAATGGGTGAGCGGAGCGCGTATTGCGCCAGCCCCCCACTGTCACCTGACGACTCGCTGCCGTAAACCGCCAGCTGTTCCCGCACGGAATTGTACTCCGCTTTTGTTTCAAGAAAGGCAGCCTTGGCATCCAGGAACTCTTCTTCACTGGAAATACCCTGTCCCTGCAACTCCCTTTCACGATTGTAGTCAGACTCGGCCGCTTCTTTGCGGGCCTCCAGCGAGATTAACCGGGAGCGAATCCGGGCCAGCTCCACACTGTTCAGGGTTGCCAGTAACTGCCCCTTATTGACACGATCCCCCAGATCAACCGCCAACCCTGTCAGTTTTCCCTCCAGCAGCGGACCAACCTCGGCCACGCGGTCCGGCACATACTGAATCTCAGCAGGTGCAGTGACAATTGCGTCGGCACGCCCCTTGGACACCGCCACGGTCTGTATGGCCAGCAACTGTGTCTGCTCCGGCGTCAAATGAATTCTGCGGGACTGGCTTTCCTCTCCAGCATGCCCGGCTTCTTCATTTGCGTGCTGGTCACCTTCAGCTTCTCCGGCAGCGTATACCTGCGGCATACCCAGAACGCTGACAACGATTAAAAATATCTTCAGATTGCGAATCATTCGTTCACCCTCAATATTAGATAACGGTTAATCTTGAGTTTTTTATCCTCAGGAACCGGCTGACATCGACAGAGCACCTCCCGTGCTTATCTCCAGCGCCCGCACGGCATCGATATAATCGTTCTGCGCCTGAACGTATTCCTGCCTTACCGACAGGAGGTTGTCCTGGGCCGCCAGAACATCCGAGGCACCGACCTTGCCCGCCCGAAGTGCTTTCTGCATCAGTTGTAATGTTTCCTCTGAACGCTCCAGGATCGACTCGTTCATCTGGCGCAGTCGAACGGCGGTGGATTCATACCGGGCCACAGCCGACACAACCTGACGCTCTGTAGCCAGGCGCAAAGCCTCTGCCTCAAGCTCGGAGGTTTTCAGCCGCGCAGCAGCTTGTCTCTGCTCACCGGAATAATCATGAAAAACGGTCAAAGGCATCGACACCCCTGCACCAAAAAGGTTGGAGCCTTCCTCACGATCATAAAATCCGAAGACTTTCAGATTTGGAATCGTCAGGCTTTTCGCAACTTCAAGGCCAGATTCATCCGCTGCAATTCTGGCGGCCGCCGCTTTCAGGTCCGCTCTCTGACTCTGTGCCATCTCGACAAGCTGGCTGGTCGGAGGCAGGTCTTCGAGCGTCACATCAAGCTCGCCGGTCACCCCAACGGCATCGGAGGGGGACACCCCGAGCACTTCGGTAAGATCAATTTTTGATTGCTCGAGCTTTTGTTCCGCCGAGGCTTTCTGATTCCGGGCCCTGGCAAGCCCAATGACTGCGGTATTGAGATCAATCCGGGTTTGTTTTCCCTGTTTTACGGACATTTCAACGAGGTCTTTGGTGCGTTGCATCAGGTCAACGGCACGGGTTGCGGTTTTCAACTCTTTCTGAGCCAACAGTATCCGGAAATAGGCGGCCCGTACGCGCGCCTTGGTGGCCACCTTCAGGTATTCAAGCTCCTGTTGCCGGGACGTGAGATTGCTCCGGGCACGCGACTGGCCCAAGGTCGCCGCGGTTACCCATCCAGATCTCCTGAGTAACCCTAACCCCGTATTCCAGGGACTCATCAGCCTGCTCCGGGGCCTGACGCCCCCCACCTCAAACTCTGGATTGCTGGGCGCCCAGCGGCTGGCATGGTCAAGCTGGCCCTGCTGCATCGAGACCGCGGCCGCCTCAAAGCCAATACCGGGCTATTCTCAAATGCCATTACCATCGCCTCATTCAAGGAGACAACTTGGCTGGCCTTGGCTTGCTGGTACTCCTTGAGTGAAACGCTCTCCCTAGCCTGGGCAGATGCCAAGGGCATAACGGTTAAGACTCCGGGTAGTAACAGCACACAAAGAAAAAGTCGTCTGTTCATCCAATATCATCCTGGCTATTTGACTGAGATACATGAATCAGCGTTTTCGCCGTAAACTCCAGGACGACCTTACAGATATACGTTTAATTGAGTTTGAATTTGGCACCGCAGCAACCCCCCTTTTTTTTTTGTCGGAGCTCCTAACCGCCAACCCTTTAGTTACTATAGGGTCAAGCCGCAAGCCGGCGAATAGCGGCAGATTCACCAGTGTCGCCAAAAACTAACGATTTAACATTGACCCTGTAGTACCTACAGGGTTTTAAATAACGGAACTTTTAGGAGAATCGGAACCGCCAATATGAGCAACGCCTGTAATGAAAAGCGCGGGCAGTGAAGAATCTGTCGTCGACAATAGCTTTGAGGGGACACACCGCCGCATCCGACGCCCAATCCAGCATTTATAAAGTGCCCAAGATGGATTGTCCCTCGGAAGAAAGAAT
>Ga0064014_10212_pt1 | contig 17648 bp, 13 predicted proteins | sample CrowatWCoCulture_2_FD_61584 | JGI IMG/M metagenome (GOLD analysis project Ga0064014, IMG submission 61584) | Marine cyanobacteria communities from the University of California, Santa Cruz, USA, analyzing cyanobacterial DNA methylation -... | ecosystem: Host-associated > Microbial > Bacteria >...
CCCACGGTAACGTCGACGCCGGACTCTTTCAGGTTGCACGCGTGAGCGTGGCCCTGGGAGCCGAAGCCGATGATGGCAACTTTCTTGCCCTGGATGATGGAAAGATCGCAATCCTTATCGTAATAAACCTGCATGAGAAACCTCTGTTATTTGTGATGGCCCCAGAGGACCATAATGTTCAAACCCTGTTTGAAATCGTTAAAGGCTAAGCACCTTCTCGCCCCGGGCGATACCGGATACACCGCTGCGCACCACTTCCAGCACACCCGACGTGCCAACGGCCTGAATAAAGCCGTCCAGCTTCTCGCTGTCCCCGGCCAACTGAACCGTGTAGACGGAGCTGGTCACATCCACGATCTGGCCGCGGAAAATGTCCACCGTACGCTTGATCTCGGCACGCTGGGAACCGGTGGCTTTCAGCTTGACCAGCATCAGCTCACGCTCGATGTGGGCACCTTCGGTGAGATCCACCAGCTTGACGACTTCAATCAGTTTGTTCAGTTGCTTGGTGATCTGCTCGATCACCTTGTCCGACCCCGTGGTGGTCACCGTCAGACGGGACAGGGTCTCGTCCTCGGTTGGCGCCACAGTGAGTGTTTCGATGTTGTAGTTACGCTGGGAAAACAGACCCACGACCCGTGACAGGGCGCCAGGCTCGTTTTCAAGCAAAACAGAAATGATTCGACGCATGATCAGACCCTCTCCGTCTTGCTGAGCCACATATCCTTCATGGAACCCCGGGCAACCTGCATCGGATACACGTGCTCAAAGCGGTCCACGAGAATATCCACGAATACCAGGTCGTCTTTCATGGCCAGCACTTCTTTCAGCTTGGTTTCCAGATCTTCTTTCTTCTCAATCCGGACACCTTTATGGCCGTAGGCCTCTGCCAACTTGATGAAATCAGGCAGCGATTCCATGTAGGACTCGGCATGACGGGACTCGTAGTTCATGTCCTGCCACTGCTTGACCATACCCAGAGCCTGGTTGTTCAGGTTGATGATCTTCACCGGCAGATTGTACTGCTTGCAGGTGGACAGCTCCTGGATGTTCATCTGGATACTGCCCTCACCGGTAATGCACAGTACTTCGTCATCCGGATGGGTGAGCTTGACCCCCATGGCGGCCGGAAAACCGAAGCCCATGGTGCCGAGACCACCGGAGTTGATCCAGCGGTTGGGCTTGTCGAACTTGTAGTACTGGGCCGCAAACATCTGGTGCTGACCAACATCGGACGTCACGAAGGCTTCGCCGTTGGTCAGGCGACACAGCATCTCGATAACTTCCTGCGGCTTGATCACATCCGGACTGGTTTCATAGCGCATCCCGTGGAATGCCCGCCACTCGTCAATCTGCTTCCACCAGGAGGCGATCGCGTCCGCGTCGGGCTTTTCCTTCGCTTCCTTGACCAGGGCCAGCATTTCCTTGAGCACGGCGTCTACCGGGCCCACGATCGGCACATCGGCGTCCACCGTCTTGGAAATCGACGCCGGGTCAATATCGATATGGATAATGCGCGCACCCGGACAGAACTTCTCAGTGGCATTGGTCACACGGTCGTCGAAGCGGGCCCCGACACAGAGAATCAGATCCGAATGGTGCATGGCCATATTGGCCTCATAGGTACCATGCATCCCGAGCCAGCCCAGGTGCTGCTTATCGCTGGCCGGGTAACAGCCGATCCCCATAATGGTATTGGTGATCGGGTAACCAATCATCCGGACAAGCTCAGTCAGTTGATCTGAAGCCTTGCCGAGAATAACGCCGCCGCCGGCGTAGATAATCGGACGCTTGGCAGCCAACAGCATGTCCACTGCTTTCTTGATCTGACCGGCATGGCCACGAATGGCGGGGTTGTAGGAGCGTAGCTTGACCTTCTTCGGGTAAGCGTACTCGTACCGTTCATTCGGAGTGGTCATGTCCTTGGGGATATCCACAACAACCGGACCAGGACGACCAGTGGCCGCAATATAGTAGGCCTTGCGGATAATCTCCGGGATTTCCTCGGGGTGACGGACACTGAGGTTGTGCTTAACAACCGGACGGGAGACACCCATCATGTCGGTTTCCTGGAACGCGTCCTCGCCAATGAGAGTGGACGCAACCTGGCCGCACAGAACCACCATGGGGATGGAATCCATGAATGCGGTGGCAATGCCGGTGATCGTGTTGGTGGCTCCAGGACCCGAGGTCACCAGTACGGTACCTGGTTTTCCGGTCGCGCGGGCATAGCCGTCGGCCATATGGACCGCCGCCTGCTCGTGCCTTACCAGAATGTGCTTGACTTTATCCTGCCTGAACAGCGCATCATAAATATGAAGGGCTGCACCACCCGGATAGCCGTATATGTATTCGATACCTTCATCTTGAAGGGACCGGATCAGCATATCGGCGCCAGACAATAACTCCACGATTTTCTACCCTCTTCTACGAGTGAATGAGCCGGGACGGGTCCCGGTTGCCTGGATTCACGGTGTCCATGCTTCTTGTGAAAGCGGAACCGGCTGCTCCTCCACACCTTGTTAAGAGGTTGTCTCCTGGCCAGCCGCCCTCCTGAGGGTTGCGGAGAACGGCCAATCAACGGGTTGCACGTAAGCAACAACCATCCCGCGACGGATGCGCGGCGCGTTCAGTGTGGTAATTGATGGGGGATACTCGCTCGGGATTGCCTGCCGTATTGACCCCAGTCTTCAGGCAATCGGTAATTCTGACAGCGCGAAACTCCCTGTCAATAGCCGCTGCAGGTTTCTGTGCCTATACTGGCCGAAGGTCTGCCATACTTGACACAAATCCGATACAAAGATTTGAACCAGACAGAAGAAAATCCGCAACACTGGTGGCATGATAGGGAATAATAAGCTGAGAAAAAACGGGCCCGGTTTATCCAGGTTGTCTGCCTGCCCGGGAGCAGTGAACATACGCGAGTAGAGCCATGAACAGAAAAATCCTGACGCTGACCTTATTACTGGCCGTTGTACCAGGTGTCGCCATGAGCGCCTCTGTCTATAAATGGACCGATGAAAACGGGGTTACCCATTTTGGGGACCGGCAGCCTACGGGCTCAAAGGCCGAACGAGTCAATGTTCGCTCCGGCACCTCTTCCGACGCGTCCGGCAACAGGCAGAGCCCCCAGGAGCGTCTGCAGAATATGCAGGAACAGCAAGCGGGTGAAGCGGAGCAGCGCCAGGAAACAGCGGTTGAGGAAGCTCGCAGAAAGCAGCGGGAGGCGAACTGCGCAACCGCTCGCTCCAATCTGGACGTGATCGATCGCAACGCGCGCATCCGGGTTGAGGAAGACGGCGAGCAGCGCTACCTCTCTGAAGAAGAAATTGCCGAGAAACGGGCAGAGTTCGAGCGGATTGCAGAAGAGAACTGCGGACCAGCCGAAGAATAAGGGAGCTTAAAAAGGGGCAGATGAATAACTTCATCTGCCCCTTTTTTGCTTTTACTCAGGCCTTGGCAAACTCAAGACGGTGATCCTTCACTGTCCCCTTGATGACATCCCCAGGCACAAACTCTCCCTGAAGCAGCCGTTGGGCCAGCGGGTTTTCGATCATCCGCTGGATCGCCCGCTTGAGTGGGCGTGCACCGTAAACCGGGTCATAGCCTACCTCAGCCAGCAACTCCATCGCGGCGTCATCCAGGTCCAGCTTCATATCCTGCTCTTTCAGGCGCTTGCTCAGAGATTCGATCTGAATCCGGGCAATACCCTGGATCTGGCTCTCCGCCAGCGGATGGAACACCACCACTTCGTCCACCCGGTTGATGAACTCGGGGCGGAAATGGGTGCCGACGACTTCCATGACGGCATTCTTCATCACCTCGTAGTTCTCCTCGCCGGCCTGCTGCTGGATGATGTCCGAACCCAGGTTTGAGGTCATGACAATGACCGTGTTCCGGAAGTCGACGGTCCTGCCCTGCCCGTCGGTCAGGCGGCCATCCTCCAATACCTGCAGAAGAATGTTGAACACATCCGGGTGGGCTTTTTCCACCTCATCCAGCAGCAACACGGAATACGGCCGACGGCGGACCGCTTCGGTCAGGTAGCCACCTTCCTCGTAGCCGACATAGCCCGGAGGCGCACCGATCAGACGAGCCACAGGAATGTTTCTCCATGAACTCGGACATATCGATGCGCACCATGGCTTCCTCGGTATCGAACAGGAAGGATGCCAAAGCTTTACACAGCTCGGTCTTGCCCACACCGGTCGGGCCAAGAAACAGGAACGAACCGTTGGGGCGATTGGGGTCGGACAATCCGGCCCGGAACGACGCACCGCGTTGGAAACAGCTTCAACGGCCTCATCCTGGCCAATAACCCGACCATGAAGCGCCTCTTCCATGCGCATCAGCTTATCGCGTTCCCCTTCGAGCATCTTGGACACCGGAATTCCGGTCCACTTGGAGACGATCTCGGCGATTTCCTCGTCGGTTACCCGGTTCCGGAGCAGCTTCATCTCCATCATCTCGGCCTGGCTGGCCATATCCAGCTGGCGCTCCAGCTCAGGGATCTGTCCATACTGGAGTTCGGACATCTTGCCAAGATCGCCGGCGCGACGGGCGTTCTCTAGATCAATCCGGGCCTGTTCCAGCCGGCTCTTGATCTTCTGGGAACCATGCAGCGCGGCCTTTTCGGTATTCCAGACTTCTTCCAGATCAGCGTACTCACGCTCGACACCGGTGATCACGTCAGACAGCTCTGACAGGCGCTTTTTCGAGGCCGGATCGGTCTCTTTCTTGAGAGCTTCACGCTCGATTTTCAGTTGAATCAGGCGCCGCTCCAGCCGATCCAGGGGTTCGGGCTTGGAGTCCATTTCCATACGGATCTGGGAGGCCGCCTCGTCCACCAGGTCAATGGCCTTGTCCGGCAGCTGCCGGTCGGCAATATAACGGTGAGACAGCTTAGCGGCGGCGATGATGGCTCCGTCTGTCACCTCAACCCCGTGGTGCACCTCGTAACGCTCTTTTAGGCCCCGCAGGATGGCGATGGTATCTTCCTCGTTAGGTTCGCTGACCAGGACCTTTTGGAAGCGACGCTCAAGGGCGGCGTCTTTCTCTATGTTTTCACGATACTCATCCAGGGTGGTCGCGCCCACACAGTGCAGCTCACCGCGAGCCAGCGCAGGCTTGAGCATGTTGCCGGCGTCCATGGAGCCTTCGGCCTTACCGGCACCGACCATGGTGTGAATCTCGTCGATGAACAGGATGATCTGGCCTTCCTGCTTGGACAGCTCGTTCAGAACGGCTTTCAGGCGCTCTTCAAACTCACCCCGGAACTTGGCGCCGGCAATCAGGGCGCCCATGTCGAGTGACAGAACTTTCTTGTCCTTGAGGCCATCGGGCACCTCGCCGTTGACGATGCGCTGGGCAAGCCCCTCGACAATGGCGGTTTTACCCACGCCGGGCTCACCGATGAGAACCGGGTTGTTTTTCCGACGGCGCTGCAATACCTGAATGGTGCGGCGGATTTCATCGTCTCGACCAATGACCGGGTCCAGCTTGCCGGCCTCGGCTCGCTCGGTTAGGTCGATGGTGTATTTGGACAGGGCCTGACGGTTTTCTTCGGCGCTGGCATCGTTGACGGCTTCACCACCGCGAACGTCGTCGATCGCTTTTCCAGGGCAGCTTTATCAACGCCCTGCTCCCGAAGTACCCGGCCAAGGCTGCCACGGTCTTCCAGGGCGGCCAGCAGCATCAGCTCACTGGAGATGTATTGGTCTTTGCGCTTCTGGGCGAGCTTATCGGCAATGTTGAACAGTCGCCCCATGTCATTGGACATGGAGACGTCGCCGGCGGATCCCTGCACTTCCGGCAGGTTCTCGATTTCCCGGGCGATCGCCTGGCGAATGCGTCCGGGTTCTGCGCCGGCCTGTTTGAGCAGTGGCTTGATGGCGCTGCCTTCCTGATCAAGCAGCGCCTGCATCAGGTGCACCGGCTCAATGAAGTTGTGATCTTTTCCGACCGCGATGGATTGTGCGTCCGCGAGGGCGGTCTGCAACTTGCTGGTCAGCTTGTCGATTCTCATGTGTACTTTCCCCAAATTTCTGCGAATACCATGGTGCCGTGGGTGGCGGATATTCGATTGCTTTGACACTTAATGTAGGGGCAAGTAGAGCGACTTCAAGCGGGGCTTCGGTGTATTCGTCAGAAAATTGACGGCCGTCAGGTTTGAGTTTGGTGCTGGGTGCAAGGCTGGCGCGAGGTTGCTTTCCAGAACACGCCGTGAATACCCCTGCGGGGTCCAGCCTGCAATCACAGATTGCAGTCGTTCGTCTGTCGCATGAAGCTTCGCTTCATATACGCTCGGCCTCACCCATGTAGGCTTGACTGCAGCATCCATGCTGCAGACAGTTCTGGAAAGTAGTCCTGCACCAGCCCCCGAAATTTGCGATCACAATCAGAACTAAACCATGAAAGACACTAATAATCAGCCTGTTAGCCAGATCAAAGTTGCCATCCGTCCAGTCCGACCATCCCTGCGGTAAGAAAAAAACAGATCGGAGTCCTGAACGGTACACAGACCACCGCCAGTCACGACGGAAACACCGAGATGGTTTAACCGTAAGGTGGCGAGGGCATAGATATCCGCCATGAAATGACCCGGCCGAGCGCCCTCGTCATTGAAAGCTTGGGCCGCTTCCGGATCATGCCTGATGAAGGCTTCACGGACTTCCGGGCCGACCTCGAAGCGTTCTGGACCGATGGCCGGGCCGAGCCAGGCTTGCAGGGCCTCGGGTGCGACAGCCATGGCGCTGACCAGATTCTCGATAACGCCGCCACACAGGCTTCGCCAACCGCAGTGGGCGGCGCCGACGACTGTGCCTTCGCTATCAGCAAGGATAACAGGCAGGCAATCGGCTGTGAGGATGGCGCAGGCGATGCCTGGGTGACGGGTGTAGCTGGCGTCAGCCTCGGCCGCTTGCCCAACGTTGTTCGGGGTTAGTTCAACAACCTCGGTTCCGTGTACCTGGTTGAGCCAGCCAATCCGGTCGCTATCCAGTCCGATGGACTCGGCGAGTCTTCGCCGATTCTCTTGGACGTGTTCCGGGTCGTCTTCGACGTGACTACCGAGGTTAAGACTGTTCCAGGGCCGAACGCTGACACCGCCGGCGCGGGTTGTGCTGATGGCCCGCGCTCTATCGGGCGCGGACCAGTCCGGTTTCAGGGCATTGTCGTCAATAGTCACGGGTTTCCAGCTCCCGGGCGTGCTTGCGCAGAGCTTCGATCAGCGCAACCATATCCTCAGGCAGTGGCACTTCCCAGGTCAGGATTTCGCCGGTTCCCGGGTGTTCAAGGGTCAGTTGCCGGGCATGGAGGGCCTGACGGTTGAACGCCGAGAGGGCCTCCCGAAGCTCTTCGGTGGTTCCCTTGGGCAGCCTGAGCCGGCCGCCGTAGAGGGGGTCTCCAACGAGCGGGTGTTTTACATGGGCCATGTGAACCCGTATCTGATGGGTTCGGCCGCTTTCCAGTTTGCAGCGAACGTGGGTGTGGGCGGCAAAACGCTCCACCAGACGATAATGGGTCACTGCCGGTTTGCCGGAGGCTACCACCGCCATTTTCTTGCGTTCCTGCGGATGCCGGCCAATGGGCGCGTCCACCGTTGCGCCACCGGTGAGGGTGCCTACCACGACGGCCTCATACTCGCGGCCCATGGTGCGGGTTTGTAGCTGATCGACCAGGGACGTGTGCGCAATCAGGCTGCGAGCAACGACCATGATGCCCGAAGTGTCTTTGTCGAGGCGATGTACGATGCCCGCCCTCGGTAAATTCTCGACTTCCGGTGCGTAGTTCAACAGGGCATTGACCAGGGTTCCATCCGCATGGCCGGCCGCCGGGTGCACCACCAGGCCCGCGGGCTTGTTGATGACCAGCAAGTGCTCGTCCTGATAGACAATATCGAGGGAAATTTCCTCGGCCTGCCAGCTGACCTGGGCTTCCGGCTCGGCATCCAGCGCCAGGCGATCATCCAGCATCACTTTGTCCCGAGGCTTTCGCGTCTCACCATTCACCGTCAACGCGCCGCTTTTGATCCAGGACTGCAGGCGGGAACGGGAGTGTTCGGGCATGAGTTCGGCAGCGGCCTGGTCAAGGCGCCGGTCACTCAGTTCCGGCGGCACAACAAAGTTGGCGATGATTCGTTTTTCAGATGACATTAAGCCCCCAGGGCCTGTGTGTGTTACGTTTCGGTCAGATTATTGGAAACAGCGAGGCATTGCTCTGCACATGGAGCCACTTCCCCGCTACAATGACTGCCCTTGAATTAATCGACATTATACGGGATTCCGGAATGAGATCAGGTCTTCGTTTGCTGTTACTTTCCACACTGGTTGTTCTGGTCAGTGCCTGCGCCTCCAACAAGCAGGAGGAAGTACTTCCGGAGAAGACCTACTATGAGAATGCCCGCCAGGCGATGACCTCTGGGAATTTCAACGAGGCAGAGGAGAACCTGGATGCCCTGGAAACCTACTACCCTTTTGGGCGCTATGCGGAACAGGCCCAGCTTGACCTGATTTATGCCCGTTACCAGAACCTGGATCTTGAAGGCTCCCGTGCCGCCGCCGACCGGTTTTTGCGCCTTAACCCGCAAAGCGACCACGCGGACTATGCCCTCTACATGCGCGGCCTGGCCTCCTATAACCTGGACATCGGGCTTGCCGCGCGCTACTTCCCGATTGACGTGGCCGCCCGCGATCCCGGCGAGCAGCTGCAATCGTTCCGGGACTTTACCGAACTGCTGAACCGCTACCCGGACAGCCAGTACGTGGCGGATGCCCGCCAGCGAATGATTGCAGTGCGCAATCGCATGGCTGAGCTGGAGCTTCACGCAGCCCGCTATTACGTCAAACGCCAGGCCTATGTGGCCGCCAACAACCGGGCGCGGTACATCATCGAGAATTATCCGACCGCAACGGTTACTGAAGAGGCTCTGATTATCCTGGCAGAAACCTTTCGCTTCCTGGATCTGAAAAAAGGTTCACAGGACGCGATCGCCATGCTCCGTACCAATTTCCCGGAAAGTGAGGCATTCAATGCCGACGGCGATTTTGAGGTGGATCTGCTGGAGGGTGAAAACCGTTCACTGACGAACGTTGTTACCTTCGGTTTGATGGGCGACGAGTAAGGGCTCAAACAGCTGAAATTGGGGTCAGATGAAAAGTTCATCTGACCCCGAATACTTCAACTATTTGCCACTCTTCCAGCCGTTGGTGATCGGATAACGCCGGTCCTTGCCAAATCCTCGCTCGGTAATCCGAACACCAATCGGCGCCTGCCGACGTTTGTATTCGTTGATATCTACAAGACGAATAACCCGCTCAACGTCGACTCGCTCGAAACCTTCCGCAACGATCGCATCGGCACTGAAATCCCGCTCTACATACAGATTCAGGATCTGATCCAGCACATCGTAACCGGGCAGGCTGTCTTCATCTTTCTGGTCTGGCGCCAGTTCTGCCGACGGCGGCCGGGTGATCACACGCTCGGGGATCACTTCTCCCTCCGAAAGCGTGTTGAGGTATTTGGCCAATCGGAATACCAGGGTTTTGGGCACATCCTTGAGCACATCAAAGCCGCCAGCCATATCGCCATAAAGCGTTGAATAGCCCACCGCCATCTCACTCTTGTTACCCGTGGTCAGCACCAGGGAACCGAACTTGTTGGAAAGCGACATCAGCAGAACGCCACGGAGACGCGCCTGCAGGTTTTCCTCGGTTGTGTCCGGTTTGGTGCCCTCGAAGGGCGCTGCCAGAGTTTCCATGAAGGCGTCGTACATGGGTTCAATGGAAAACACATCGTACTGCACGCCCAGGGCAACGGCTTCAGCCTCGGCATCCTCAAGGCTCATGCTGGAGGTGTAGCGAAACGGCATCATCACCGCCCGAACCCGATCCTTGCCCAGGGCATCGACCGCGACCGCCAGTGTTACGGCCGAGTCGATTCCGCCTGAGAGCCCCAGAACCACCGACTTGAATCCGTTCTTGTTGACGTAATCCCGAACGCCCGTCACCAGGGCGCTATAGACGTTGGCCTCAAGCGACGGCTCTTCCGGCAGAGGCTGAGATACCGGCTGACAGTGGTGCTCGCACAGGAAGTCAACCGGGTACAGGCCCTCGCCAAATTGGGGAGCCTCCGCCATAAGCACACCCGAATGGTCGAACACCATGGAGCCCCCATCGAAAACCAGTTCGTCCTGGCCACCCACAAGATTCACGTACACGATACTGACCAGATTCTCCCGGGACTTTCTCTCCAACAGGGCCTTGCGACGTGCCTGCTTGTCGATATCGTAGGGTGACGCATTGAGATTCAGAATCAGACGGGCGCCTGCCGCCGCACAGTCTTCTACCGGCCCCTCCTTCCAAAGATCTTCACACACGGTGATACCTACGGAAACGCCGCGGATATCCAGAGTCAGAACATCCTGGCCTTCGGCAAAGTAACGCTTCTCGTCAAACACCTGGTAATTGGGCGGGAAGCGCTTGAAATACCGGCCGGTAATTTCGCCACCATCAATCACCACCGCCGCGTTATACAACAGCGGGCCATGACGAAGGGGAGCACCGATAACGATCACCGGGTCCAGCCGTTCCGCCTGCAACCTTTCCAGCGCTTCGTTGACCCGCACTTCCAGGCTCGGGCGCAACAGCAGATCCTCCGGCGGATAGCCGGTCAGGCAAAGCTCCGGGAAAACCACGATGTCTGCCTGATGCTCCGACGATGCCCGGCGGGTAGCCTCCAGGACGAGCTCGGTATTGCCGGGTATGTCTCCCACCAGAAAATCCAGCTGGGCCATCACCACCCGCAGTTTTCTCGCAGACACCCCGGTCGCTGCCTGGTTTCCGGACACGGACATAAATCGGCTCCTGTAACTCATTGCCATGAAAAAGCTATTATAACCCCGCATAGGCGTGGATTTCTTCCGACCAACAGCGGATTCCTGTAAATCATGGCAGCAGATACACCAGCACAATCGACCGAAACGCTTGGCCAACCCCCTTCAACACCGTCCGATGTGCAGCAGGCAAAGCTATTCAGGATCTACAACCACTACCGCCTGGTGGTGAGCCTGATGCTGGTGGCGCTGTTATTCGTGGACCCAGTCAGCTTTGACATGCGTTTCCGGCTGCTGGATTACTACCAGGCAGGCGTCTCCGCTTACCTGGGCCTGAATGCCTTCATTGCCCTGCTTCTTGTGGCCGGTTTTCACCCCAGCCAGCGCCATATAACGCTTTCGATCCTGCTGGATATTCTCATCATGCACGGCCTGCTGCTTGCCAGCACAGGCATTACCAACGGCCTGGCTAACCTTGTGATTGTATCTGTTGCGGCGGGCAACATCCTGACCCCGAGTCGCATGGGAACCTTCTACGCGGCTCTGGCAGCGATCTGCTCCCTGGGCATCTCCGGATGGGCCGTGCTGGCGCTGGGTGAGTCCGCCGATGATATCGTCCGGGCCGGCTCCCTGGGCATCCTTTACTTTGCCGCGGCTTTCGTCCTGCAGAGCATCTCCCGCCGAATGATGCGCAGCGAGGCACTGGCCAGCAGCCGGGCGCGCAGCATTGCCGAGCTGGAGAAGATCAACCAGCAGATTATTCAGCGCATGCGAACCGGCATTCTGGTGCTGGACCGTTTCGGCCAGATCCGTCTTGCCAACGCTGCTGCCGAGGAGCTTTTATATGGCGCGCCCAAAACCTCATTACCGATTCAGGAACGCGCAACCGTGCTGCCCAAGCCGCTCAAGCAGGGCCTGGACGTGTGGCTGAAGGACCCAACACAGCGCATTGAACCGTTTCAGCCCTCACCGACCTCGCCGCTGCTGCAAGCCAATTTCACACAGCTGGACCAGGAGCGGGGCGACCAGATTCTTGTGTTCATTGAGGACATGAGCAAAGTCACCCAACAGGCCCAGCAGATGAAACTGGCATCGCTGGGCCGACTGACGGCCGGCATCGCCCATGAAATCCGCAATCCACTGGGCGCGATCAGCCACGCGGCCCAACTGATGGAAGAATCCCCCAACCTCGAACCCGGCGACCGCCAGATGCTGGAGATCATCCGACGCCACTCCCGACGGGTGAATGGCATCATAGAGAATGTACTGGATCTTTCCAGGCGCCGGGCCGCAAATGCCGATCTGATCGAAGTGGCACCCTGGCTCCAGGAATTTCGGGAAGACTTCCTGCAAACGCAGGACGAGGACTGCACCACGGCGAACATCGTTCTGAAAATCGATCCGCAATTGCCTCCGGCGCGGTTCGATAAAAGCCAGATTGAACAGGTGATGGTGAATCTTTGCGACAACGGTTTACGCTACAGTGAACAGCACTCGGGACAGCGAAAGATCGGAATCCACGCCGGTGCAACCGAAGATGGCGAGCGGGCCTATATCGATGTCCGTGACCAGGGGCCAGGCATTGCACCCGAGCACAGAAACTCGGTATTCGAACCCTTTTTTACCACAGACAAGACCGGAACCGGGCTCGGGCTTTATCTGGCCCGGGAACTGTGCGAGGCTAATCAGGCCCATCTTTCCCTAGTAGAAGATAACAAGCCCGGCTGCTGTTTTCGCATTACATTTGCTCATCCGGGGCGAATGATCTGAACCGGCGCCGGTGGATATCGGGCGCTTGAACAACGACATGGAACCGACGACACAAGATGACCACATACACAGCGCTGATCGTTGATGATGAACCGGACATCCGGGAGTTACTTGAGATCACCCTCACCCGGATGGGCATAACAACCCTCACGGCACCCGACCTCACCAGCGCCCGGAAATTGCTGGAACAGAACACCACCCACCTCTGCCTGACCGACATGAACCTGCCAGACGGCAACGGCATCGAACTCGTGCAGTGGATTCAGAAACACTCTCCGGCCACGCCTGTTGCAGTAATCACAGCCTACGGCAACATGGACACCGCGATTGAATCGCTCAAAGCCGGGGCCTTTGACTTCGTCTCCAAACCGGTGGAACTACCCCGACTGAGGGAACTGGTCAATAGCGCCCTCAAACTCGCTGAGCCCAAGCCAAACGCCGAAGATGCAGCCGACGAGCCAGGCCTGTTACTGGGTAAATCGCCAGAGATTCGCAAACTCCGGAACCAGACCCGAAAACTGGCCAGAAGCCAGGCGCCGGTCTTTATCAGTGGCGAGTCTGGTAGCGGCAAGGAACTGGTAGCCAGAATGATCCATCTTCAGGGCCCCCGCCGCGAAGGACCATTCATTGCGGTTAACTGCGGTGCGATTCCCTCGGAACTGATGGAAAGCGAATTCTTCGGCCACAAGAAAGGCAGCTTTACCGGCGCCGTAGAGAACAAAGACGGTCTGTTCCGCTCTGCCAACGGCGGCACACTGTTCCTTGATGAAGTGGCAGACCTGCCCCTGGCCATGCAGGTAAAACTGCTCCGCGCCATACAGGAAAAAGCCGTGCGACCGGTTGGCGATACCAGGGAAGTGCCCGTCGACATCCGGGTACTGAGCGCCACCCACAAGAACCTGCCGGAACTGGTTCAGGAGGGCAATTTCCGTCAGGATCTTTTCTACCGGATTAATGTGATCGAACTCGCAGTTCCGCCACTGAGAGAGCGACCGGATGACATCCCCCTACTCTCCAACCACATTCTTGAACGGATCGCGAAGGAATATGAGTGCGACCCCGCCACGTTAACATCTGCAGCCGTCGAACGACTGCGAAGCTATGACTTCCCGGGCAATGTCCGGGAACTGGAAAACGTTCTGGAGCGGGCTTTTACCCTGTGTGATGCCGATCAGATTGACTCTGAAGATCTCCACCTCGGGAATGGAGTTCAGCATGCTGCCTCCGCCTCTCAGATCATTGCCGAAGGAGAGGCCGGCGAGGGCGAGGGAATTGCTGTGCCCGATGGTGAAATCGATCTGGAAGGGTATCTGGAGAAGATTGAACGACAGGCTATTGAGAAAGCGCTTGAGGCAACTCGGTGGAACAAGACCGCTGCGGCCAAGAGGCTGGGGATCAGTTTTCGGGCGTTAAGGTATCGGTTGAAGAAGTTGGGAATGGAATAGCAAATTTCCTACAGCCCAATCAGAGCAAATCTCAATACATGCCGGATTTATTGACGTAGCGTTAGCATTGTTGAGCAACAGACAAGGATCGTCTGTTTTAGAAACAAACACCTCACAGATCAAGGATGGTCATAATGGGGAATTCTGCCCGCGGCTTTACCCTAATCGAACTCCTAATCGTTCTCCTCGTTGTCAGCACAATCCTCACTCAAGCAATACCATTATTCGACACCCTCGTAGTGAACGCCCAAAAACGCTCAGAAGCCGGCGAGCTTGTTTCACTGCTGAACCTCGCGCGCAACAAGGCAATATCCGAGGGACAGACTGTTACTGTATGCGCCATCAATACTGAGAAAAAATGCGACCGCGACTGGACAAAGCCGATCGTCGCGTTCCGAGACCCGGACCGCCTAAGGCGAATCAATGATGATCGGCAAATTATTCGCCTCTTCGAACCTGACGGAAATGGCAAGTTCGATGCAAACCTCGGAATAAGAGATTACCTCCGATTCCGTTCGTCAGGCATGGCAAGAGAAGCCATCGGCAATATTGTCTGGTGCCCCAAAAATGGAAACGCGAGCATGGCGTTTCAGCTGAGAATCAACATGGGCGGACGAATTCATCATTCGCAAGACAAGGACGGCGACGGCATAGTCGAGGGTACAGGGGGACAGCCAATAAGCTGCCCCAGCTGACCCCTTTCAATTATTGCCAGTTAATTTTCTGTCCAGTGGAAAGAAGTGCAATGTTGCCCCCCCCCTGACCATTCTTGGGTCTCGCCTCAATCCTGTAGCTCGTCGCATCCTGCGACACAATAACAAGGTCATAGAATTTCTGATTGCCGTCCAATGGCGCCTCGTCAGGAAAGATATCCGTCGCCGTGGACCCATCTCCCAGTGTTGCACCGGCATAAGTACTATTTTGGGTGTGAAACCTTTCCAGGCTGCTAGCCAACGAAGTTAGAGCACCCTGGGCGTCGGTAGCCCGGGTTCTCTCAACGTATTGGCTATAACTTGGTATCGCTATCGCTGCGATGATCCCAATAATAGCAACGACAATCATCAGCTCTATGAGCGTGAAACCTGCATGTCGAGCTGGGAGACTAGGTCGTTCTGGCATAGCGACAACTCCATCGGTAGTTTTTTTGAACCTGGTCATGGAGCCATTAACTCCTGCCACCCTAATCGACCTGTTCGTTGGCCTGATTCGCCTGTATTGACCTCACGCTTCTCAGGTACGTCTTCATTGACATATTGGAAGTCGTCCAAGAACGCAGAGCCACCAGTCCCAAGGCTATTATTCTTTTCACCGATGTAGTTATTTCCATCATCGTCGGCATCGTTAGCATCGATCACACCATCGTTGTTAACGTCGAAAACAGGCTCATCGGGATTGCTACCATCAAGGGCAACCGACATCAGCCACCCTGAACCGCCACCATCGCAAGGTGACTGAGACGGCGTGAAGGTTTCGAAGAAGACTATCTGACCACGAATCTGCGCCCGATTGATAACCCGCTCACCCGTCTCGGGCAGGTCCATAAACCAGCCATAATCCCGACCATTCCCAGCTGTATCAGCCCAGTCAATGGGGTCCCCACTACTCTGGCGAAGCTGTCTTCCGCCCCGGGTTGTCAACGATATGGTTTGCTCGACCAGATTGCTCCTGTCCAGCTCCGAGTCCCCCCGATCCCATACTCCATAGAAAGACTGCGGGGAAGTGTTGGAGGCATCGCCATCAGTGAAGTAACTGCCTGTACCGAAATACACCATATAGTCTTCGCCATCACTACCTTCCGTTCCAACCGGTGAAGCTACATTTCGGACTACTAGGGGTCTGGTCATAATCGGTTGCGGCACGCCACCATCTATGGCTGTGAAGAGTGGGAGAGCCGCTGCATTGCTGCCGTTTCCGTCCCGATAAGCGGATTCCCACTGACCAGAATTACTGCTGCTCACATCAGCGACCCACAGGTTACCTTCGCGATCACCTGCGTAAATCCTATCTACAACGGAATCACCATTCAGGTCGACTGGCTGTGTCATCGAAAGACCGCCAGTTTGCCCAAACGAGATGTACTGATAATCGGTACCTTCCGTCCAGGTTCCGTCTACCCCACCATCCATATAAATAATGAACACGCCCGACGATTGGTCATCAGTGGAAGAGCCGTTAGCAGGTCCATTACCGGCTATCAACGCCCAACGCCCATTATTCATCATGGTTACAGTCGGTTCTGAAAGGGTGTAATTCAACCTGGCATCATCATCTTCAGTGAACTCCCACAGAACCAGTTCACTGGCGTTCGTCTCGGCAAACTGATCGGGATCCGTAACATCAAGGGCGAAAAGGCCAACGCCACCGTTTCTCAAGCCACCGATCAAAATCGAGTGCCAGTCCTCGGAGCCCAATTCAGTGGTGCGCACATACGCATCAACCACTTGCGGTGACAGATCTACGTAATATCTGTGCTTGTAATCCGGCCGCGTAAGGTAGTTAAGGCCTTCGCCTTCCTGGTCTGAATAGACCGTTCTGGGTACATAGGCAATCAACTCCTCGCCGCCACCATCGGAAGCATTTTCAACGGCCTTAAATCCGTGAAGCATGCCATCGTTTGCCCCGACATAGATTACCGGCGTCCTGTCAGCAGCAGTGATATTGCGGAATTTGGAGTATCGATTCGATTCAGTACCAAAAGGCGCAGTGTCAGGCCAAGCCAGCCTTGGCTTTCCAACATAGACCGGCGTGGAATGGACAATGTCGCCGAGAACAGAAGAACGGTTCCGGAAGGTCGTTCCCTCACCCGCACGGGCGCCTCTGATAAAGTTCAGCCTCTGTGCGCCCAAAGCGTCCGCAGAGCCTGTCGGCGAACGACTTAGATCAGCAATCTGACCTGCATCCAGAGCATCAGTACCACTCGTATTCCACCGGAATGGAACACCATCGTTCGAGTTCTCACTGAAAGTGAGGATCACTCGATTAGTCGGGCCCTGGCCATCCAAAACGTCTGCAGCCTCCCATACGGGGGTCTCACTTACGTCGCCAGTGCTGGGGTCAAGCTCCCGAGCTTCAAGGTCACCGCTCCAGGCTGTCGAGTTGAAAGACGCACTGTAAACGAGACTTTCCTCATTCAACGTCCCCGTGTTGAACGTAACACTCGACGAGTTACCGATCGACTCGATGATGTCTCTCAGGGCAGCAGACAGTTGCCGTCTGAGATCTGCAGGCGTCAGCGCATTAAACATCTCACCACGACCGTTAACAGCGGCATGATATAAATCGTCAATCATCCGCTTGTCACGCAATCCTGTATCAGGCCAAGTCGGTGGGGTGTCATGGGCATCAGCCACCGAGCTGTACACGGCGGTTTCACCCTCTGAGTTTGTATATTGTTGCCCAAAGAGAGTCCCGGAGGCACCCAACCCCACGGTATAGGTGTTCATATGAAGATTCGGGTTGCAGTCCAGGATAGGAGATGGGTTAGCCTCACTGCAGCCAGCAGGCAACCTCACCTTACCGGTATCCAAACCGGGACGAACATTCTCGGTGTAATATTTGTAGGCAATGTCAGCGAGGTTGCTACTATAGCTATCCGCGTATGG
>Ga0064014_10213_pt1 | contig 17558 bp, 17 predicted proteins | sample CrowatWCoCulture_2_FD_61584 | JGI IMG/M metagenome (GOLD analysis project Ga0064014, IMG submission 61584) | Marine cyanobacteria communities from the University of California, Santa Cruz, USA, analyzing cyanobacterial DNA methylation -... | ecosystem: Host-associated > Microbial > Bacteria >...
ACACACGAACCCGGTCACCGACACCCGCCTTCGCCAGTCGATCTTCGGCCTGGGCCACGACCTCGGCCAGATCGAACAGAATAAATTCAGCATCTGGGTTTGCTTTCGCCACGGCTGAGACGAAAACGCCCGTGCCGCCACCCACATCCATCACAACATCCGAATCGGCGAAGGTCACTGCGCGCAGTGTTTCTTCTGCCACTAGCGCCTGACTGTCGGCCATCAAATCCGAGTAAATCTGCGCGCGACCCGGGTCGATCTCAGCCCCCGGCCCGAAAACATAGGGCCAAACCTTGCAAGCCCCGGATCGGTTTCGCCCCGGAAGAACGCCACAGGATCAGCCATGTCCTTATAGAGAGTGCCGTGATGCGCGATCATCGCATCCAACCCCGGCACCCCCAAAAGCGCGGCGCCCTTTCGCGAGGTCACGTACCCCCGGCGCCGACGCTGCAACAAACCAAGCGCGGTCGCTGCCTGCAGCAAAACCACCATCCGATCAACCGGCACATGGTGGCGCTGCGCCAACTCTTCGACGGCTTGCGGGACTTCAAGCATGTCGCGCAAAAGACCAAGCTCGATAACCGCGGCCAGAACCTGACTGTGCAGAAAGCCAGCAACAAGATCAAAGATCTCTTCGCCCTCCCGCCGGGCTGTGCCGCGCGTGAACGGGTTGCGGCTCGCCCAGCTTTGAAATGCGGGGCTTGAGACACGCCGGTTTCTCCAGGCAGTAAAGCTGAATCGCGCGCGCCGGGGTCGTGGCGCGGGGGCATCTAGGCCAATGTCACTCACCGGGCACTGTCGACTTGGTTGTAACAGGGGTCAGGCGCTCAGCGGTCTTGCGCACCATCTCAGCCAGCGCAGCCTCACCGGGACAAGACGGGATCGATGCAATTGCACCGGCCAGAATATTCTTCAACCGGCCCACCGCGCCATCGACACCAAGCTCGGACACGGCATTGGGACGTGCATGGATCTCATCTTGATGGGCGGGCTTACCAAGCGTTTCTTCATCATACAGCGCATCGCGAAGATCGTCGGCCACCTGGAACGCCTCGCCTATGCGTGCGCCCAGCTCCTCCCAAGGCTCGGGGTCTTGCCCGGCCGCAATCGCACCCATCTGAGTCGCTGCAATAAACAGCGCGCCGGTCTTGGCCCGGTGATAGGCCGACAGGTTTACCTTTTCTTCACTCTCCCATCCCTGCCCCGCACAAATACCAAACGGCATGCCGGTGCGCTTGGTGAGCACTTTGATCAACTGAAGCGCGCGACCTTGATCACTGACCTGCGCCAGTTCATCAAGCGCGAGGACGATAAGACTGTCCCCCGCCAGAACCGCGAGGGGTTCGGAATAGGCACGGTGGATCGTCGGCTTGCCGCGCCGGATATCCGCATCATCAAAGCAGGGCAGATCGTCATGAACCAAAGACGCGCAATGCATGATCTCTAGCGCTGCGGCCGCGGCATCCGTCACATCCGGCTTGTCATCCCCACACGCCAAAGCAACGGACATAAGGATCGTTGGGCGTATACGCGCACCACCTGGCGTGACCGCATACTCCAAAGCAGAAGAAAGCCTGGCCGGAGCCGGATCACCTTGCCCCCGCGCAATAGCTTTATGGACGGCGCAATCGATTCGAGCAGTGAGAGGCATCGGCGCTCCTTCCAGCGTACTGTCTATTATGAGTTACATCATAATGTGTAAATTAAAGTGGACAACTCTCTCGTGCGAGTCAACACTCGCGACATGACAGGGAACACCGAAAGAGTAGTGGTCATCGGTGCAGGAATGGGTGGGCTGGCCGCAGGAATGCGGCTGGCTCATGCAGGGCTTGATGTGACGATCCTCGACGCAGCACGCGCTCCTGGTGGTAAAATGCGCACGCTCGACACGGTTGCAGGCCCTGTAGACGCAGGGCCAACTGTCCTGACAATGCGCCACGTCTTTGATGCGCTGTTCGATGATGTGGGCCACACGCTCGAGGATCACATCACGCTTGAAGAGCAAGCCCTGCTCGCGCGGCACTGGTGGCCAGATGGATCAACACTTGACCTCTTTCACGACGCAGAGGCCAGCGAACAGGCGGTGCTGAATTTCGCCGGTGACAAAGCCGCTCGCGAGTTCCGCGACTTCTCAAACAAAGCCGCCAAACTCTTTGACGCCTTCGACGCCCCCATGATGCAAGCCGAGACGCCAAGACTCTCAGCGCATACCGCCCACGTCTTGGCCAACCCCGGCCTGATCCCGGCAATGGCGCCGTTATCAAGCCTCGCCGGGGCCCTAAAGCGCCAGTTCAGCGATCCCCGCTTGCGCCAGCTTTTCGGACGGTACGCGACTTACGTCGGCGGCTCGCCCTTTACCGCGCCCGCTGTGCTTGCCTTGATTTGGCACGTCGAAGCGTCGGGCGTGTGGCGCGTGAGGGGTGGTATGCACAACCTCGCCAAAGCCATGGCAGGCGTTGCAACATCACTCGGTGCGACACTCAAGCTACAAACACCAGCGACCCGCATCGAAGTGCAGGGCGGCGACATCTGTGCGGTCCACACCGAACAAGGCGAGCGCATCCCAGCGGACAAGATCGTCTTTAACGGCGATCCGCGTGCGCTGCGCGAAGGATTGCTGGGGGACGCACCCCGCAACGCCGTCCCAACGCAAGGCACCGAACCCCGCAGCCTTTCCGCCCGCGTGTGGAGCTTTGCCGCGACCGCCACCGGCGCTCCGCTCGCCTATCACAACGTCTTTTTCGGCGCGGACCCCGCGACCGAATTCAAACCCATCGCCAAAGGCCACCTGCCCGAAGACCCCACGCTTTACATCTGCGCGCAGGATCGTGGTGCGGGCCACGTGCCGGACGGCCCGGAACGGTTTGAGATCATCATGAATGCGGCCCCGCATCCCGGCGGGCCAGAGGAGGACAACAGCACATGTCGGACACGCACATTCCCGCAGCTGGCCCGTTTCGGACTGAGGTTCCGCCCCGAACCGCCCGACAGCACGCTGACAACACCGAAGGGTTTCAATCGCCTCTTCCCGGCGAGCCAAGGATCCCTTTACGGCCGCAGCCCCAAGGGGATGATGGCGGCTTTTCAGCGCCCAACGGCGCGGACGACCTTGCCGGGGTTGTACCTCGCCGGCGGCGGGGCGCATCCGGGGGCGGGGGTGCCGATGGCAACCCTCTCCGGCCGGCACGCGGCCGCGGCGATCTTGACGGACCTAACTTCAATCTCGAAGTCCCGTCCGACGGTTACGCCTGGTGGTATGTCGACGGGATCAGCCACTGCGGCACCTACGCCGTCTCGGTAATCGCCTTTATCGGCTCTGTCTTTTCGCCGTGGTATCGGTGGAGCGGTCGACGCCGCCCCCATAACCACGTCTGCATCAACGTCGCCACCTATGGCCCGCGCGGACGCTTCACGATGACAGACCGCGGCGAAGGCGCACTGCGCCAGTCGCAAAACACGTTTGAAGTCGGCCCAAGCTCGCTCCACTGGGACGGGGAGAAACTGACGATCGATGTGTTTGAGGTCTCCGCGCCGCCCATCATCAGCCGGGTCAAAGGTCGTATCACACTGACCCCAACCGCGCTGACAGATGTTGAGATGCTCTTGCACCCGGAAGGGACCCATATCTGGCGTCCCTTTGCACCGACGGCGAAAATCGACGTGGATCTGAACAAAGACCTGCAATGGTCTGGCCACGGGTATTTCGATTCCAACTTCGGAACCCGCGCGCTGGAAGACGACTTCAGCTACTGGACCTGGGGGCGCTTCCCCGTGGGCGATGGATCGGCCTGCTTCTATGACGCCAACCGCCGCGACGGATCACAGCTTGCCGTCGGTCTGAGCTTTGATGCCGATGGATCGGCCAAGGTCATCGACCCCCCGCCGCTGACACCCTTCAACCGATCTATCTGGGCCGTCCGCCGCGAAACCCGGGCCGATCCGGGCTATCGTCCAAAACAAGTGAAGATGATGCTCGAAGCTCCGTTCTACTCCCGCGCAGCAGTGCGCACCAAAATTGATGGGGAAGAAACAACCGGCGTCTATGAAGCGCTCGACCTCAACCGCTTTAGATCGCCATTGCTCAAGCCGATGCTAGCTGTGCGGGTTCCACGGCGTCCGGGCTGGGTATTTGACGGGTAGCTTACCTAAAGCTCACTCGGCTTCAAAGGCACCAACCCGGGATTGAGGCGCCAGATCGACCAGTTGAGGGCCGAGGCAATCGTCACCCAGGCGAGATAGGGCACCATGAGCATACCTGCCCAGAAATCGACCGCGAAAAACGCGACCGTCGAAGCCGCCACTGCAATCCACATCGCGATCACGATCACGAACGCGGCCCCCATGCGCCGCAGCCCGAAGAAAACCGGTGTCCAGAGCGTGTTTATCGGAAACTGCAACGCGAAGAGCGACAGCGCGAGCACATTGTTGTCACCCAAGGCCACCCGCGCCCCTGCAACTGAAATGCACAAATAGATCGACGTCCAGGCGAGGGGGAACACCCAGTCGGGCGGGTTCCAGCTTGGCTTGTTCAGGCTGCGATACCACGCGCCGGTTTCAAACAGCGCACCGGTCGCCGCTGCTGCGGCACAGGCGGAGAGGAATATACCGAAAAAGAGCCAGAACATGAGATCAGATATATCTCAAACGGGATCACCTTCCAGAGGTCCACTTCCCCGGCTCTTGGCCTCAAGCGCTGCAAATATGCCAACCAAATCTCCAGCGCGCCCTTCGCCCCAAACGGAACCCACAGGCGTGGTATGTGCCGCCGCCTCCACGAGAAAAGCCGTCTCCGTCAGCGGGGGCGCATAAAGAACGGCGGAGCCCGGCATCACCATGGACACTCCGGTGCGCAGGATGGATTGCCCCAGCCATCCGACCTTTTGCGATTTGGACGTATGAGCCCTGTAGGACATGCTATCATGCCCATTGCGCTCAATCGCACCACCAATTCCGGCATAGACGAACCGCGCTGCGTAGATCCCCGGGCGCGCACGGCGAGGAAGCGCCGGCACACCGGCTTCAGCGCGATAATACAGGCGATCTGCCTCACGCAGGAGACGCTTGATCATCGCGCGGACTTCGGGTGTGGGAAGCGGATCGGCAAGGAAACTTTCCGGAGACAAGCCTGCCTCATCAAGCCAATCAAGCGGCAGATAAATCCGCCCTGCCCGCGCATCCTCGCCCACGTCCCGCGCGATATTGGTCAGTTGCATTGCGACCCCAAGGTCACAGGCTCGGGCCAGTGCATTTGCTTCGCGCACGCCCATGAGGACGGTCATCATGGCGCCGACAGCTGCCGCAACCCGCGCCGCATAGTCCGTGACACCGCTCAGCGTGTCATACCGTCGTTCCATCGCATCCCATGCAAACCCCTCAAGCAGGGCCTCGGGCAATGCGGCAGGCATGTCGAACTGATCGACCACAGCGGCAAAGGCCCGATCCTCAGGACGGTCCGCCGGACGCCCGGCATAGATATCGTCCAAACGGTCGCGCAAGCGGAGGACTGCGCCCACCTTTCCATCGTGCAAATCCACCGCATCATCCGCCCCGCGGCAAAACGCATAGAGCGCCAGTGCAGGATCGCGCACCGAGGCAGGCAAAAGTCGAGACGCTGTGTAAAAGCTGAGCGATCCGTGCCGAATAGCGCTGCGGCAGTAATACATGTCGCGAGGGTCAATCATTCGGCAGCCAACCTTTGTGTGTCTTCGACAACGCGTGCAGGCGGCACGAGTTTTGCCAGAACCTCGGCCGATGAGACAACGCCCGGCAGTCCTGCTCCCGGGTGCGTTCCGGCACCCACGAGGTAGAGCCCCTTTGCCTCTTCGCTGACGTTATGCGGACGGAACCAGGCCGATTGCAAAATGCGCGGCTCAATCGAGAATGCCGCACCGTAGGGACTGAGGTAGCGGTCGCGAAAATCCTCGGGCGTAAAGACTTCGCTTGCCGACAGGCGATTACCCAGTCCCGGCAACAGTTGGTCTTCAAGCACGTCCAACACGCATTGCGTATAGGTCTCACGCATTTCGGCCCAATTGGTTTCGGTATCAGCGCCAAGATGCGGGACAGGCGACAAGGCATAGAACGTATCGCCACCCTCGGGAGCGACTGTTGGGTCGGTCACGCTGGGGCGATGGACATAAAGGCTCATATCTTTGGCCAGTTTCCCCTTGAGGAAGATGTCTTGCACCAACCCTTTGTATCGTGGGCCGTTCAGGATCGTATGATGGCCAACCTCGGGCCACATCTCGCGGGTGCCGCGGGTTCCGAAGTACCAAACGAAAAGGCTCATCGACCATCGGGTGCGTTTGAGTCTGGGCGTTGTCCAACGGCGGCGTGGCCGGTTGCGTAACAAATGGTCGTATGTATGCCCGGCATCCGCGTTGGACACGACGATATCAGACGAAAACTCGCGCCCATCGCTCAGGCGCACGCCATAGGCGCTGTCGCCCGAGAACAGGATCTCATCAACTTCGCAACCCTGAAGAACTTCTCCACCCTGCTCATTGATGACTTTCGCCATCGCGGCTGCAATCGCGGCGACGCCGCCGATCGCATAATGGACGCCAAATTCCTTCTCGAGATGCGAAACGAGGATGTACATCGACGTGACGTGAAAGGGATCCCCACCAATGAACAACGGGTGAAATGAGAGCGCCATACGCAGCCGCTCATCCTTCACGCGCGAGGCTGCGTGTGCGTAAACCGAGCGGTCCGCCCGCATGCGCGCAAAGGTCGGAAGGACCTTAATAAGCTCCCACAACTCATTCATCGGACGACGGCCAAGGTCTTCGAACCCGAACTGATAGCGCTTCTCGCTGTCGTTGAGGAACTTGTCATAACCCTTGAGGTCATCGGGAGATAGGCGCGCGACCTCGGCCCGCATCTCGGGCGTCGATTGGCGGGCCGCGAATTTGGAGCCATCCGGCCAGCGGATCTCGTAGAATGGGTCGAGCGCGCGCAGAGAGACGTCACGGTCAAAGTCGCGACCGCAGGCGGCCCAAAGCTCACGAAAGACCTGCGGAACCGTAACGATTGTCGGCCCGAGGTCGAATCGATGCCCATTTTTTGTGATCGAAGATCCGCGTCCTCCCGGCATATCCAGCCGATCCAACACCGTCACACGATACCCCTTGGCCCCAAGGCGCATCGCAGCCGCAAGACCACCAAGTCCTGCGCCGATCACAATCGCACTAGAAGGAGTATCCGCCATAGGGTGTCCATCGGTTTTCTGCGCCGTATCGTCTCAGTTACCGGATAGGAATGTCAATTTTAATTTACACTTATGCGAATTTCTGCTGTCATACTGAAATAAATGGGAACCAGCCTTGAGCGAAAAATGTCATCATCAGTTGACAGTCCGCATCAAAAGCAGGTGGTCACGCTAACTGTGCACCGCTTTCGCGGGCTTGGCGCCAAGGCTTGGGTCCTGGGGCAAATGGGGGCTGCACGCCTGTCGTTTATGGCGATGCCAGACGTCAAATTCTGGAAACTCTGCGGATCAGGCGTTGGAGAGGGCTTTACGCCGCGCCCCAATACAGAGGTCTGGGCGATCTTGGCCGTTTGGCCGGATGAGGCCACGGCCCGATCTCGAATCGCCTATGCGCCGGTGTATCGACGCTGGTCCGCAAGAGCGTCCGAAGTCTGGACCGTGCTTTTGTCTCCGACGTCGGCTCGGGGCGCGTGGTCCGGGACCACCCCGTTTTCTATAACTGACACGCCTGACGAAGGCCCGATCGCGGCACTAACTCGCGCCACTGTAAGGCCCAGCGCCATGATACGATTTTGGGATCGCCAACCAGCAATTTCAGACGTTATCGGCGCCGATCCTAACGTGATGTTCAAGATCGGCATCGGAGAGGTTCCGTTACTTCAGCAGGTGACGTTTTCGATCTGGCCGGACACTGCCTCAATGGCGGAATTCGCCCGCAAGGACGGACCACACGCCCGCGCAATTCGCGCGGTCCGTGACGGCGGCTGGTTCCGCGAAGAGCTTTATGCCCGGTTCCGCATCATCGGAGAAACTGGCACGTGGGATGGGCGTTCGATCCTGGCCCCACAGGAAAGGACCGCCGCATGAAACACCCTTACCCGTTCTCCGCCATTGTCGGGCAGGATGAAATGCGTCTTGCGATGGTCCTCACCGCCATCGATCCGGGAATTGGGGGCGTGCTTGTCTTCGGTGATCGCGGCACCGGCAAATCCACTGCTGTTCGAGGGCTAGCAGGTCTCTTGCCCAAGATTCGGCAGGTTGAAAGCTGTCCTGTAAACTCAGAACTACCCGAGGACTGCCCGGATTGGGCTGAGGTGCGGTCGACCAAAATTGTCACGCGCCCCACGCCTGTCGTCGATCTCCCGCTTGGAGCGACTGAGGATCGCGTCGTTGGCGCGCTGGATATAGAGCGCGCCCTTACGCGCGGGGAAAAGGCCTTTGAAGCCGGACTGCTTGCCCGAGCCAATCGCGGGTATCTTTACATCGACGAGGTCAACCTGCTTGAGGATCACATCGTCGACCTACTGCTTGATGTCGCACAGTCAGGCGAAAACCTGATTGAAAGGGAGGGGCTGTCGATCCGCCATCCTGCGCGGTTTGTGCTGATAGGTTCAGGAAACCCCGAAGAGGGTGAATTGCGCCCACAGCTGCTTGACCGGTTCGGGCTGTCGGTCGACGTGTCGTCGCCAGAAACCATCGATGACCGGGTAGAAGTAATTAAGCGACGCTCGGCTTATGAGGCGGACCCGGAGGCGTTTGCCAAGCGCTGGCGCGCAGCGGACGGGAAGCTCCGCAGGCGTATTCTGGCAGCGCGCGAAACGCTGGCAGAGGTTGAAGTGACGGACGATGGCTTGCGCGATTGTGCCGAGCTTTGCGTCGCCCTCGGGTCAGATGGGTTGCGCGGTGAACTTACACTTTTGCGCGCCGCCAAGGCGCTTGCTGCGTTCGAAGGTGACACATCGATAACGCGCGCGCACCTGCGCCGTGTTGCGCGCCCGGCTCTGCGCCATAGGCTACGTCGCGATCCTTTGGACGAGGCGGGATCGGGTGCCCGCGTCGATCGCACGGTGGGAGAGCTTTTCGGAGCATTTCAGACGGCTGCTGAATGACCAATACCCCCGATCAAACGGTGCGCATCGGGCGCGCATTGTCAGCATTGGCGATCGATCCGGAGGGGATCGGCGGTCTTTGGCTTAGGTCCCGTGCCGGTCCGGTTCGGGACAAGGTGATGGAGGTTGTGTCATCGGCACTTCCGCACCTTCGGATCACTCCAAATATTGCAGATACGCAGCTCTATGGTGGTGTGAGTATTTCGGACTCAATTGCTGCCGGGCGCGCGGTCTATTCGGATGGCGTATTAGCCCAACAATCGATATTGGCCCTCGCGATGGCTGAACGATGCTCTGTGGCAATGGCTGGCCGCTTGGCGCAATGGCTGGACAGTTCGGATCGTTGTCTGATCGCACTGGATGAAGGCGCGGATGCAGATGAACACATCCCGAACGCGCTGGCAGACCGATTGGGGTTGTTCCTCGATCTTGACGGGCTCCGTCTCGGCCAGACTGAGAGGCTTGTAATTTCTCACGACGCCATCTCTGCCGCGCAGACACGTCTTGCGGATGTCGCGACCTCCCCAGACAGCCTTTCCGCAATTGTCGCGCTATCCATGTCATTCGGATGCCCAGGGATGCGCGCGCCGGGATTGACGCTGGCCGTCGCAAGGGCATTGGCGGCCCTCGATGGTTCTGATGCGATTGAGGTACGGCATGTGGAAGAGGCGGCTGCGCTTGTCCTTGCCCCGCGCGCGACCACCATTCCGGTCCCAGACGATGCCCCTCAGGCGGACACCCCTCCCCCAGACGGCTCGGATCACCAAAGCACAGAAAACGACGGTGGAGAGTTGGGCGGCCCCCTTCCAGACCGCGTCCTTGAAGCGATGAGCGTGGCATTGCCCAATGGTTTGCTTAACACCATTGCCAACACGGGACGTGCCGCCACGCGGGGGGGCGACGCCGGATCGGGAGACCGCCGGACAAGCAATCGGCGCGGGCGTCCTCTGCCGTCACGCGCAACGTCGAGCGGTCATGGCAGTCGGATCGATGTCGTCGCAACACTGCGGGCTGCGGCCCCTTGGCAAACGCTACGCGCACAAGTCTCTGAGCAAAAAAAGGGGCTCTCAATCCGTCGCTCGGACATCCGTATGCGGCGGTTTGAGAACCGAAATGACCGCGTGCTGATTTTTTGCGTAGACGCCTCGGGATCGGCAGCGATGGCACGTATGGCAGAGGCCAAAGGCGCCGTCGAGTTGCTTTTGGGCGATGCCTATGCCCGGCGAGATCACGTGGCGCTCGTGGCATTCCGCGGTACAGGTGCGGAAGAGCTTCTGCCGCCAACGCGATCGCTGGTGCAGACCAAGCGGCGCCTTTCTGCGTTGCCGGGTGGGGGCGGAACACCGCTTGCGGCTGGGCTTGAAACAGGGCTGCGGATGTCGCTCGCTGCCGAACGGCAAGGACTCAGCCCCACCCTCGTTCTTCTTACTGACGGTCGTGCAAATATTGCCAGGGATGGAACAGCGGGCCGCGCAGCAGCATGGGATGACAGCGTGACCACAGCAAAGCACATTCGGACGCTTGGCATTGATGGCTTGATTATCGACACGGGCGCACGCCCAAACGCAGCGCTCCAAGACCTTTCCGGGCAGCTTGGCGCAGACTACCTCGCACTGCCCCGCGCAAATGCAGAAGCCCTGTCAAAAAGCGTGCGCCTTTCGCTCGAGTCCTGAGCGTTATGGACTGGAACCGCGATCTGCCGTCTTGGCCACTGCACGAAATCTCCCAACGCATCTCCTGCCCCCCGCATGATTGGCATGTTCAGATCACAGGCAGCGGGCCTGAGATCTTGCTGCTCCACGGGGCGGGTGCGTCCACGCACAGCTGGCGTCACGTGATCCCTCTGCTTGCTGACCGGTTCAGAGTAATCGCCTTGGACCTTCCTGGGCATGCATTTACCCGACTTGGAGCGCGGCATCGCTCCGGAATTCCCGCGATGAGCGAAGATATCGCCGCGCTTTGCAAGCAAGAAGGTTGGGCGCCTTGCGGACTGGTTGGTCATTCCGCTGGCGGCGCACTTTCGCTTAAGCTAACCCATCATTTGGACCCAGACTTCGTCGTCGCCATTAATCCGGCCCTCGCGAACTTCGATGGCGCGGCGGGAGTTGTCTTTCCCGCGCTCGCCAGAGCCGCATCCATGACGCCCTTCTTCTCGACGACATTCTCAGCCATTTCGGGACGACCCAACCAAATACGCCGCTTACTGGCATCCACCGGGTCCCGATTTGATCAAGAAAGCATCGCACTCTATGCGCGGCTGGCCTCAGATCGGGACCACGTGAACGGCGTCCTGCGAATGATGGCGCAGTGGGACATGAAGACTATTACCAAACAGTTCGGCACATTCACCACGCCAACGCTTTTTCTCGTTGGCGACAAGGACGGAACGGTGCCACCCGCCGTGTCGGACAAGGCCGCGGCGAAGATGCCGAACACAGACGTCCAACACCACGCAGGCTTCGGGCATTTGTTGCAAGAAGAGGCTCCGGATGTCGCAGCAAATGCGATTTTGAGCTTCGCAGATCGTGCTGGAAGGGCGGCAGTGTAATGCGTGCAGTGAACGGTTGCGGGTGTCCTGCGGGACAAACCAGGTTCGCTTCATACCAGCGCTGCGTCATTGGGTGATTTCAGTGGTGAGCCGTGCAGGATTCGAACCTGCGACCCACTGATTAAAAGTCAGTTGCTCTACCAACTGAGCTAACGGCCCACTCGAAGCGTCTCCCTAACTGCGGGTCATGAGTGCGTCAAGCGCGAATCTGATCATGTGGCGCAGGGTTCTTTTCAAATTCCCATCCCTCTGCTAATGCGCGGATATGCCCGCAGGAGCCGCATCAGACCGCCTGCCGTTCATGAAGATGCACGGCCTCGGCAATGACTTTGTTGTCATTGACCTGCGCGGTGGTGTGCAGGCGCCTTCGGTTGAGGCGATACGGCGGATCGGCGATCGGCATTTTGGCGTCGGGTTTGACCAGCTCGCCCTGATCTCCAACGACGCTGAAGCGGCCGCATCTTTGGTCTTTTACAACCCGGACGGTTCGATTTCGGCAGCATGCGGGAACGCGACGCGTTGTATCGCGCGACACCTGATGGATGAAAGCGGCCTTTCAACGCTCTCACTCAGGACAGAGCGCGGGATTTTGCAGTGTAAAGCGGTCGGTGCCGATTTGGTGCGCGTGAATATGGGCTTGCCCCAGTTGGACTGGATCGACGTGCCATTGTCTGAGGCCATGGATACGCTTCATCTTCCCATTGAAGGTGATCCGGTGGCAACGGGTATGGGCAATCCGCACTGCACGTTTTTTGTCGACTCGGTCGAGGGAGTTGACCTCAAGAGCTTTGGCTCGCGGCATGAACATCATCCACTGTTTCCTCGACGCACGAACGTCGAGATCGTCGAGGTTCGATCGCCTTCCCAGATTCGGTTAAGGATCTGGGAGCGTGGAACGGGGATCACGCTGGCCTCAGGATCTTGCAGTTGCGCTGCCGCCGTGGCTGCAGCACGGCGGGGTCTGACAGATCGCAAGGTTGAAGTGCTGGTGGACGGCGGGCGGCTCGAAATTGACTGGCGCGATGACGGGGTCTGGATGACCGGACCGACGGCCCATGTCTTTGATGGCGTTTTCACGTCAGAGTTTCTGGACGGCAACTGATGGATCAGAATCCGCCAAAATTCTCAACACTTGGATGTCGGTTGAACGCATACGAAACCGAAGCCATGCGTGAGGTAACGTCCTCACTCGGCGTGAGCGATGTCGTGGTCGTCAACACCTGCGCTGTCACGTCAGAAGCTGTTCGGAAATCCCGACAGGAAGTTCGACGCCTGCATCGTGAGAACCCAAATGCGCGCGTTGTCGTCACGGGCTGCGCCGCGCAGACTGATCCCGACGGATTTGCGGCCATGGACGAGGTCGATCTCGTTATCGGTAATGGCGAAAAGTCGTCGCCAGAGGCATGGCGTTCACTTGCCCCGGACTTTGTTGGCGAAACCGAGCGCGTTCGGGTCAACGACATCATGACGGTCACCGAGGTTGCGGGGCATCTGATCGACGGATTTGGCACGCGATCGCGCGCATACGTTCAAATCCAGAACGGGTGCGATCATCGTTGCACGTTTTGCATTATTCCTTATGGGCGTGGGAACTCACGCTCCGTTCCAGCCGGCGTCGTCGTGGAACAAATCAAACGGCTGGTGGATCAGGGCTTTAACGAAGTCGTGTTGACCGGCGTCGACATGACAAGCTGGGGGGCCGATCTACCCGCAGCGCCGCGGCTGGGTGATTTGGTCCGGCGCATCCTGAAACTCGTGCCGGACCTGCCACGTTTGCGCATCAGTTCAATCGATTCGATCGAAGTGGACGACGCGCTTTTGGAGGCTATTGCAACGGAGCCGCGGTTAATGCCGCATTTGCATCTGAGTTTGCAAGCGGGCGACGATCTGGTCTTGAAGCGCATGAAGCGCCGTCACCTCCGTGATGACGCTATCCGGTTCTGCGAGGACGCCAAGAAGATGCGACCTGACATGGTGTTCGGTGCGGACATCATTGCAGGGTTCCCGACCGAGACTGAGGCGATGTTTCAGAACTCACTAGATCTGGTCGAAGCGTGCGATCTGACCTGGTTGCACGTCTTCCCGTATTCGCCCCGCCCCGGCACGCCCGCAGCACGCATGCCTCAGGTCAACGGGCGAATGATCAAAGACCGCGCCAAAAGGTTGCGAGCAAGGGGCCAGAAGGCTGTCGCGAAACACTTGGACCAGCAATTAGGCAGATCGCACAGTATTCTGGTTGAGGCACCGCGAATGGGGCGGACGGAGCAATTTACTGAGGTTCGGTTCGAACGCGACCAGCGCGTTGGCGAGATTGTCCAGGCACGGATCACCGGTGCAACCGAAACACACCTGTTGGCGGGTTGAGCCATGCATCCCAATCCGATTTTTCGCGGCCGACCGGACGACAGAAACATTGCATTTGCGCGCGCCCGCGGTTTCGGCACGCTCTTCGTAAATTGTGACGCAGGACCACTCGTTAGCCATGTGCCTTTTCTGGTCGCTCCGGACGCGACAAGCGTCGACCTTCACCTTGTCAGATCAAATCCGATTGCGCGATTGGAGGGCTCCGTCCCTGCCATCATCGCAGTAACCGGTAGTGACGGATATGTATCGCCGGACTGGTATGCTGAGGACGATCAGGTGCCCACGTGGAACTATGTCGCGGTTCACCTTCGCGGTACGTTGGAACAACTGCCCCATGAGACGATGCACGATATGCTGGACAGGCAATCGGCGGCGTATGAGAGCAAGCTTGCTCCGAAGAACCCATGGACGACCGACAAGATGTCGGGTGATGCATTGGCAAAGATGATGCGGATGATCCTGCCGTTCCGCCTTACTATCGAAAGCATCGATGGGACGTGGAAGCTCAACCAGAACAAATCTGAAACCGCACGTCTTGGGGCAGCAGAGCAGATTGCGGCGGGCGGTATGGGATCCGAGCTAAACACGCTTGCCGCGCTGATGCGCGATCCGCCACCTAAGGAATAGACATCCGGAGATCGCGATCCTACCTTCTTAGGTGGATCGACGGGAGGTTAAGATGGCAGTACCGCTGGCACCTATTGCAGGCGTGGTTCTCAGATACGGCGCAGTCGCTGCTGCGGGCTATGCAATTGCACGTTCCGCGAAAACGGCGCGTCGGGATCAACGTGCGGAAGACGCGCTTGATGATGCGCCCGAAGGTCTAGCCTGGCGTAAAGATGGCGATCAACTCAGCGCGAATGGGCGTTTTCGGCGCGTGGTTCGTGTCGGGCACACTGGCCCCGCGATTGAAGTTGACCTTGCGGGCTGGACCCGGTTGCGCGTGCGGAGGGTGAAATGAAGCTTCTCGATAATCCGGCATCACCCTATTGCCGCAAGGTTAAGATCTTGCTGCACGAACTTGGGATGAGCGACGCCGTTGAGCTCGTCCAAACCGGGGGGCACCCGACAGCGCCCAATGCCGCCGCGCTGGCCCATAACCCGATCGGCAAAATTCCCACGCTGATACGCGACGATGGTCCCGCACTTTATGACAGCCGTGTGATTTGCCGGTTTATCAATGATCATGCCAGCGGGAGCTTTTATCCCGAGGATACAATCTGGGAAACGCTCACGCTTGAAGCAACGGCGGAGGGGGCTCTCGATGCGGCGGTGCTCATGGTCTATGAAAACAGATCCCGTGCTGAGGGGACGCAAGACCCTGCCTGGCTCGAAGGCCAATGGGCCAAAATTGATGCCGCGATGAGCGTGCTTGAGCAACGCTGGATGGCGCATCTAACGGGGCCCATCGATATGGGCGTCGTCGCAGTCGGCTGTTTGCTAGATTATGTGGACTTCCGTCATCCTGACCGGGATTGGCGCGCAGCTCACCCGGCACTTGCGGATTGGTTCGAGAAATTCGGCAAACGCGACTCAATGCGTGCGACGATCCCGCGCAACCCTTGAACTTGCTCATAATTTCACAACTTATCCGCGGCAAAACAGCCTGATAGCGCGAACGTCGTATTGTGTGCTGGACTGTGGTCTGGAGTCACTCTAAGTAGCCGGTCGAAGGCTGCACGGGTTCCCGTGCTGTTTTGCTATGGCCCCTCGTCTCGGGGCAAGACGATGGAGATTTATGTGTCTCACGCAGAAGACCACGATGATCAGTCGCGCCGCGACTTCCTGTTTTACGCAACGGGTGGCGCAGGTGCAGTTGTTGCCGGTGCCGCCATTTGGCCACTGGTCAACCAGATGAACCCATCTGCTGACGTCCAGGCATTGAGCTCGATCCGGGTGGATGTCGCGGATGTTGAAGTGGGTTCGCAAATTACGATTCAGTTCTTGGGTAAGCCAGTGTTCATCCGCCGGCGTACCGAAGAAGAAATTGCCGAGGCGCGCGCAGTCTCGCTTTCGGATTTGCCCGACAAGATTGCCCGCAACGATAACCTCGGCGACGTTGATGCCGAAGACATTCACCGCACGCTCGACGAGGCTGGTGAGTGGCTGGTCATGATGGGCGTCTGCACGCACCTGGGCTGCGTGCCGCTGGGTGACGGCGCTGGCGAATTCAACGGTTGGTTCTGCCCGTGTCACGGGTCGCACTACGATACCGCAGGCCGCATCCGGAAAGGTCCTGCACCGGAAAACCTGCCTGTGCCGGTTGCCGAATTTGCTGACGAAACAACGATTGTCCTCGGATAAAGGAACGAAAGATGGCTGGAATTCCACACGACCATTACGAACCAAAATCCGGCGGCGAGAAATGGCTTCATCGCCGCCTTCCGATTGTGTCTCTTGCTTACGACACACTGATGATCCCCACACCCAAAAACCTCAACTGGATGTGGATTTGGGGGATCGTCCTGACCTTCTGTCTGGCACTCCAGATCGTCACGGGTATCGTGCTGGTGATGCACTATACGCCGCATGTTGATATGGCATTTGCGTCGATCGAACACATCATGCGCAACGTTAATGGCGGTCACATGATCCGCTATCTGCACATGAACGGGGCGTCGCTGTTCTTCTTCGCGGTGTATCTCCACATATTCCGTGGTCTCTACTACGGTTCTTACAAGGAACCGCGTGAGATCACGTGGATTATCGGGATCGTCATCCTTGTTCTGATGATGGCAACTGCGTTCATGGGTTACGTTCTGCCTTGGGGACAGATGTCCTTCTGGGGTGCGACCGTGATCACCGGCCTGTTCGGAGCGATCCCGTTTGTGGGCGAGCCGATCCAGACATGGCTGCTGGGTGGACCCGCACCTGACAATGCAACGCTCACGCGTTTCTTCTCGCTGCACTACCTGCTGCCTTTCGTCATTGCGGCGCTGGTGGCTGTGCACATCTGGGCGTTCCACACGACCGGCAACAACAACCCAACTGGTGTTGAAGTGCGTCGCACGTCCAAGGAGGAAGCAGAAAAAGATACGCTTCCGTTCTGGCCGTACTTCGTGATCAAGGACCTCTTCGCGCTGGCTGTCATTCTGGCAATCTTCTTTGCCGTTGTCGGTTTCATGCCGAACTACCTTGGCCACCCGGACAACTACATTGAAGCGAACCCGCTTGTGACACCCGCGCACATTGTGCCGGAATGGTACTTGCTTCCGTTCTATGCGATCTTGCGCGCCTTCACATCGGACGTGTGGATTGTGATCGCGGTGAACTGGCTGACAGGCGGTATCGTCGACGCCAAGTTTTTTGGGGTTCTGGCCATGTTTGCAGCAATTGCTGTGATGGCGTTGGCGCCTTGGCTCGATACATCCGCTGTACGATCCGGCAAGTACCGCCCACAGTTCAAGTGGTGGTTCTGGCTTCTGGTCGTCAACTTCATCGTCTTGATGTGGGCTGGCGCAATGGAGGCGACGGACTTCATCGCCAACGTGTCGCTGATTGGCTCCGCCTATTGGTTCGGGTACTTCCTCGTGATCCTGCCGCTCTC
>Ga0064014_10214_pt1 | contig 17428 bp, 13 predicted proteins | sample CrowatWCoCulture_2_FD_61584 | JGI IMG/M metagenome (GOLD analysis project Ga0064014, IMG submission 61584) | Marine cyanobacteria communities from the University of California, Santa Cruz, USA, analyzing cyanobacterial DNA methylation -... | ecosystem: Host-associated > Microbial > Bacteria >...
CAGCAGATCAAACAGCTCATTCATGTCTGAAAGGTCGTGGTCATGGTTGTTGGCGCCGCTCAGTTCATCGAAGGTTGCGCCAGGGCGAATAGCCCAGCCGACATCCTGATTCCAGGCCTCCGCCCACCAGCCGTCGTACTGGGACAGGTTAAGCCCCCCGTTCACCAGAACCTTCATGCCGCTGGTGCCACAGGCTTCCCAGGGGTGTCTCGGGCAGTTCAGCCAGACATCCACGCCCTGAATCAACTGGTTGGCCACCCCCCAGGTCATAGTCTTCAATGAACACAACCTTACCTTCCACATCCGGTCGCCGGGAAAACGCTTTCCATTGGCGGATAATGTCCTTGCCGGGCAGATCATAGGGATGAGCCTTGCCGGCAAGGACAATCTGGAGTGGGTGATCACGGCTTGCAAGGAGTTTGAGCAGTCGATTCTGGTCCTTGAGCAGAAGGTCCGGTCGTTTATATTCGGTGAAACGCCGGGCAAAGCCCAGAGTCAGGGTTTCATGGTCCAGCAGTAGGCCGCAGGCGGCCGAATGGTCGAACCCCGGGTTCTGCTCGCAGTGCTGGCTTGAGAGCCGTCGGCGCAAATAACTGATCAGCCGGGTCCGCTGCAGCCGCCTCATTTCCCATAAGGCCTCGTCGGTTATATCGGTCATTGGGCAAGACTTCTGGAGTGGACGGCGCCACCGGTCCTTGCCGCAGGCCTGGGTCCAGATAGCATCAGATTCCGGTGAGTCCCAGCTTGGCGTGTGGATACCGTTGGTCACATAATCTGCTGGAATATCTTCGGCAGGCCAACGGGGAAAGAACGGTTGAAAAATGGCCTGGGTAACCTTTTGGTGGACACGGCTGACGCCATTAAAACGTCCGCTCATGTTCAGGGCAAGAAGAGCCATGTTGAGCTTTGTGCTGCCCGTGTTACCGTTTTCGCTTCCCAGAGTCATGAGCTGGTCAACATCCAGTTCCCGCCCATCGAGCCATGGCGCCAGGTACAGGCGAAGCAGCGATCGGGAAAAATGGTCGAAGCCGGAGGCCACCGAGGTGTGCGTGGTAAACAGGTTGGTTGCTCTCGTTGCAGTACGGGCAACCTGGAATTCGCTGTCGTACTGGTCCTGCCAACTGAAGGCGCGCTCAACCAATGCCAGCGCGCAATGCCCTTCGTTGAGATGGCAGAGGGCGGGTTTTCGGCCCAATTGTTCAAGCAGGCGCCAGCCCCCAATTCCCAGCACCATTTCCTGTTGTAGGCGCTTCTCCGGGTCGCCGGTGTAAAGCTCACTGGTAATCCCGCGGTCGCCGGGTTCATTGCGCGGATCGTTGCTATCGAGCAGTAGCAATTCGCACCGGCCCACCTGTGCTTTCCAAGCGCGCAGGCGCACGTGTCTCCCGGGGAAAGGAACAACCACCCTCACCCACTGATCTTCTTCGTCCCTCAGGGGAGAAACCGGGAGCATCGTCGGGTCGTTATAAGGGTAGAATTCCAGCTGTTCGCCATCAGTGCTGATGGCCTGGCGGAAGTAGCCCTGCTGGTAAAGCAGGCCTACGGCCATCACGGGGACACCAAGATCGCTGGAGGCCTTAAGAAAATCCCCGGCCAGTACGCCCAGCCCGCCACTGTAGAGCGGCAGAGACTCGCTCAGCCCGTACTCCATGCAGAAATAGGCGACGCCCTCGCCCAGGTCTCCCGGGCACTCCGAGGAATACCAGGTGTCGGCCCGGATAAACTCACTATGGGCTGATACCTGATCACGGTAGCGCTTCTGGAAGTCAGGATCTGTGGCAAGCTCTTCCAGCCTGTCGCCAGATACACTGTTCAGCACCAGCCACGCGTTGCGGGTGGTGTCCCAGATTTCTGCATCAAGGGCACGCCAAAGATCATCGGTGCCATGGTGCCAGGTCCATCGCAGGTCCAGTGCCAGCGTAAACAGTCCGTTCAGGGATTCCGGTATGGACCGCGGGGTATAGGCTGCCAGCGTCAAATTTGAGCTCCGCTCAGGTTGGTCGAGATATCAGCGAGCGGTATAACCGCCATCAATCACCAGTTCACTGCCAGTCACAAACTTGGACTCGTTCGAGGCAAGATAGACGGCGCCCCAGGCAATATCATCCGGTTCACCCATATGGCCCACAGGGTGCATCGCCGCTGTTGCCTTTCTGGCTTCTTCAGGGTCCTGACCTGTGGTTTTCAGGTGAGCCTCAACCAGCGGGGTCCAGATAAATCCAGGATGGATGGAATTGCAGCGAATGTTTTCAGTGGCATACAACAAAGCGTCGGTTTTCGACATTAGCCGCACGGCACCCTTGGAGGCATGGTACGGCGGAATATCTGGCGCACTCACCAAGCCGTAGATCGACGACAGATTGATTATGCTGCCAGTCCCCGCCTTTTTCATGTGGGGAATGGCGTGCTTGGTGCAGAAGAACACGCCTTTCACATTCACAGTCTGTACGTGATCCCATTCTTCCTCGGTCAGCTCATGGGTGGGCTTGTTGGCGCCCGCGATACCAGCGTTGTTGACCAGTACTGTCAAGCCCCCGAAGGTTTTGGCAACGTCATCCAGAACCCGTTTCACCTCTTGCTCCTTACTCACATCACAGTGCCAGTAATCGGCCTTAAGGCCGCGGTCTGCGAGCTCTTTTCCGAGGTTTTTTCCTTCGGAGTCCTGAACATCCAGGATGGCAACGGCAGCGCCCTCTTCGGCCATACGCGTTGCTGTCGCGGCTCCGATGCCAACGGAGCCACCTGTGATTACAGCAACCTTACCTTTGAGTCGTTCCATGAAAGATCTCCCTGATCAATTCAATAGGCTTGCTGCCGGCGAACCGGAAAATAGTCGACGGGCATATGATGGCTTTTTAGCCAGTGCATCAGTGATGAGATGGTGAAACCATCGTTCTCAACCCCTTCGAAATCAACACCCAGTCCCCGGTCTGATTTCCGGACTACGTGGGCCTTGAGCCGACGGAACCGCTTTTCCTGTGTATCCGGAAAACGAAATTCCAGTTCCACAGTCTGGTTTAACTGAACGTCTGTGTAGTCCGTGGCAATGAAAAGTCCACGTTTGGAAGCATCGCGGATCTGCCCGGTTGCCACCGGCATCCCCCGTTTGTATACCAACAGGCCGAGCTTTCCCTGTACGCGTTTACTGAGTCTATGTTCCATGTTTCCCCCTCTTGACTCATCCAGAACGCCAATTGCTGATACTGCCTGTGTTTTATATCGAAGGTTTGGGAGCGTCTCTTTGATGCTGATCAAAAAATGGTCAGTCTGGAGGGAGACGCCCATGGCGTTTTACTGCGTCGGCGATCACGTTTGACAGATCGTCCTCGGGAAAATTCCAGTCCAATTGCCAGGTCCAGTTGTTTATTACCGTGCCCGGCGTGTTGAATCGCGCCTCCGTTCCAAGCGCAAGAAAATCCTGCAGGGGCACAACAGCGAGAAAACAGACGGACCGGAAAGCGGCCTCAATCACGGGCCATGGCATACCGTCGCCGGTGGTTCCCAAGTAATCGTTGACATAACGCCGGGTGTGATCGTCCAGGCTCACGTACCAACCTAATGTGGTGTCATTGTCGTGAGTGCCGGTATACACAAGATCCTGGGGCTGATGATTGTGCAGCAGGTGTGGATTGGTAGGGCTACCGTCAAAACCAAACTGCATCACGGTCATTCCTGGCAACCGGAATCGTTTGCGAAGCTCTTCCACATCGTCGCTGATGATGCCCAGGTTTTCGGCCACCAATGGTAAATCCGGGAATCGGTTGAAGCAGGCCTGGAGAAAATGATCGGCTGGGCCAGGAACCCAGTAGCCAAATCTGGGTTGCGGCGTTTCAGCCGGAATTTCCCAGAAAGCCTGCAGACCGCGGAAATGATCGATCCTGATCAGGTCGAAAAGATGACGCTGACTTTCGAGCCTTTCCAGCCACCATTGGTAACCATCTTCCGCCATGGCCTGCCAGTTGTAGAGTGGGTTCCCCCAATGCTGTCCGTCCGGCGAAAAATAATCCGGGGGCACACCGGCAACGACTGTGGGCTCTCCCCTGCCATCAAGTTTGAACAGATGTCGATTGGCCCAGACATCAGCGCTGTCGTGGGCGACGAAAATAGGAATGTCACCGAACAGCAGGATGCCCTTGCCCCGCGCATAATCGCGTAATCCCTGCCACTGACGATTAAACAGAAACTGCTCAAAGCGAATTCGAGCCAACCGCGCCTGATTGTCGTCAATAAATCTATCTAGCGCGGCCGGGTTTCGGTCTCTCAGCGGCTCCGGCCAATGGAGCCAGCCCGGGGAATCCTGAACCTCCCGGATGGCGCTGAACAGACAGAAATCATCCAGCCAGTAATCGTTTTTGGCCCAAAACTCCTCGAAATCCGCCAGATCGAGGCCATTCCGTGGTTCACCCTCGCCGTCGAAAAAACGCTGGGCGGCAATGTCCAGGAGATGTTTGCGGGACTCGGAAATGGGTTGTGCAAGCTCAGCGTCTGCTAGCAGGCCAGCCTGCAGCAATTCTGAAAGATCAATGAAATCCTGGTTGCCAGCATGCGCGCTCAGCGACTGATAGGGCGAAAGGTCGCGGTGTGTCGGGCCGATAGGCAGAGTCTGCCAGACAGTGATGCCACTGGCCGCCAGGAAATCAACGAAGCGGCGTGCGCCAGCCCCCAGAACACCCAGCGTGCCCGGCAGGCAGGTTGGATGCAGCAGGACACCCGCCCTTCTGACACTGAACAGATCGTTGGCGTTGGTCAACGTCATGCCGGTTTATCCGATTCATGTCCCGGTCGCATGGTTCCGCCACGGGCGGGTTCTCCGCTGCCCTGGCTTAGTTGCTGGAATACCGAAGGCGGTGCCGGATAGCCGATCATTTCATAGAGGTTCACCAGGTGGCGGCGGTAGAGATGCTCAAAGTCACTGACGATCTGGGCCGGGTTATAGTCGCCGAACCACCAGAACCAGTCGGACCCCTCACAGATCGCAAGTTGTTGCATGGCGGCCTCTTTTTGTTCGGAGTTGAGACTGCCGTTGTCCATCACCCGGTCAAAGTGGGTTTTCGCTTCACACAGCAGATCCCAGGCACGGTTCTTGTCCGGATCGCCGATCCAGGTGGAGAAGGTGCCGTAAATCCAGCTGCCGGCCACCAGGTGTGGTAGATGAACCGGCTCAGTGACCGGGCTCGCCACCAGATCGCTGTAGGTGGTGAGTTTCAGCTTCGGATGATGGGCCAGTACGTGATACAGCTCGTTCAGAAAGTGAAAGCCATTTTCCGGGTAATACTCCCAGGCATTTTCGCCATCCATGATCACGGAAATGACTGGCCGGGCCTTGCCTTTGCCCTGCCCGGCGATGTTCTCCATGTGATGAACCAGGTCGCCAACGGCATCCTTGGCGTGCCAGTCCGCGTAGGTAAACCCGATAAGGTCGGACAGGCCGTCGTCCCGAAAGAACACAGACGTACCCGATTCACCAAAGGTGTAGGGCCGGTGGATGCCGAAATCCTGCAATTCCGGGTTTGTTTCTCTGGCCTGGTGAAGACTGTTGTGCGCCACGGAATCCCCGCTGGCTGTCCAACGGAATTGATGGACAGCCAGCAAGCCCAGGGTGGCCTGGCTGAGCCCGCCTTCGGATGCCCAGCAGCCGGATGGATCAACGCCGAAGAAACGCTGGAAAACCGCTTTTGCTTGAAGGAGCTGCCAGCCAGCCCGTTCTTCACCGCCCGGGTAATGAGTGTGTGCCGGCAAGGCAATGTCCGGCATGGCTTCGCGGGCGGAAGCAAGATCGATCAGCAATGGCAGCATGGCATGGGTATAGGGGCTGACGGAGAGCTCTACCTGGCCTTTCTGGGCAAGATGACGGTACCTGGGCCCGATACCGGATAAAACGTCAAAGATCACATCCAGCAGGGCACGCCGGTCATCCATCGAGAAGTTATGACCTTTTTCCTGCAGGCTCTGAATGCAATGGCTTTTCCGGCGAATGGTCTCCCCCATCCAGCCGATGTGGTACCACACCAACAGATCGGACAGCAAACGGCCCGAGATGTATCTTTGAAGTTCCGGTTTCGTGCGGTAAAGCTCGGCCAGATCGGCCAGTCGTGCGTATGCGGGATAGCGGTTGATGATGCGCTCTCGATTGGCCCGCAGGGATTTTTCCATTAGGCCCAGAAAGGCTGGTGTGCCGGTTTCGGGCAGCTCTTCGGCAACCAGTGCGGACAGCAGAGGATCCCCGATCTCTCCGGCGCCATGGCGCCACCGTTCTATCTGGATCAGGTAGGTCTCGATTTGCTCAAGCAGAACAGGCGCGAAATTGACCACCGCCCTGGCGTCCGGATTCGCTTCCAGGTGGGCCGCCATGTCGCTGTAATCCTTAATGGTGTGCAGGTATACCCAGGGGAACAGGAACTTATTGGTGCGCATATCCTGATAGGACGGCTGGTGCATGTGCCAGCAAAGTACAACCGGCGTTTTGGTGTCAGAGGCCATGGGGGTAATCCTGCTCAAGCATCTCGGGCGTGATCAGCACAACCCCTTTGGGGGAAACATGAAACCGCTTCTGATCTTCGACGGCATCAAAACCAATGCGTGTGCCCTCCGGTATTCGGCAACCGCGATCAATCAGAGCATTGCGGATCTGGCAATGACGGCCAATGTCCACATCCGGATAAATGACAGAGTCTGATACTTCACTGAAAGAGTGGATCTTAACTTGCGAGAATAGAAGAGAATGTTTCACCGATGCGCCAGAGACAATGCAGCCCCCCGCGACCATGGAATCCACTGCCATCCCCCGTCTATTGTCGTCGTCGAACACGAATTTTGCCGGTGGCAGCTGTTCCTGGTAGGTCCATATCGGCCAGTGAGAATCGTAGAGGTTTAGCTCCGGACTGATGCCGATCAGTTCAAGGTTCGCCTGCCAGAGTGCATCAATGGTACCAACGTCCCGCCAATAGGCCGGTTTATTCTGGACCGGATTGCGGAACGGGAAGGCAACTACCCGCAGGCGCTTGATCACGGAAGGAATAATATCCTTACCAAAATCGTGGGAAGATTCGCCATCGAGCTGCTGGTCGCGCATCAGTTCATCAAAAAGCACCTGGGTGCTGAACACGTAAATACCCATGGAAGCCAGCGCCTTGCCGGGTTGGCCCGGCATCGGCTTGGGCTGCTCCGGCTTCTCCACGAATTCAGTGACTCTGAGTTCATCATCTACCGACATGACCCCGAACGCAGAGGCCTCATCGATCGGCACTTCGATGCAGCCCACAGTGATATCGGCATCGTTCTCCACGTGATGAGCCAGCATGGTGCCGTAATCCATCTTGTACACATGGTCGCCCGCCAGAATCAGCACGTACTCCGGCTTGTGGCTGCGAATGATGTCGAGGTTCTGAAGCACGGCATCGGCCGTTCCCTCATACCAGGAGGTTTCGATTCGCTGCTGGGCGGGTAACAGCTCCACGAATTCATCCAGTTCCCCCCGCAGAAAGCCCCAGCCGCGCTGGATGTGGCGGATCAGGGAATGGGATTTGTACTGGGTGATCACGCCAACCTGGCCAATGCCCGAGTTGATGCAGTTGGAAAGTGGAAAATCGATGATCCGGAATTTGCCGCCAAAGGGCACCGCCGGTTTGGCTCGCCACTTGGTGAGATCGTGGAGGCGGGAGCCCCGCCCCCCGGCAAGAACCAGTGCAAGAGTCTGACGCGTGAGACGACTGACGAAACGCTGGGCCGTATGCATATCTGCTTCCCTGAAGAAAACCTTCCCTGTGACCGGTCGTTTAACCGCAAGGGTTTGCCACGTTTTTGACGCCTTAAACTATATTAGAACACTATCACGGAATTATGACGTAAACTTGTTTTGGGTCATTTTTTAAACAGGCCCATTCGCGTCCAATGAACAGACGCCCAATGCGCTCCACCTGGTCAGGAACAGCACGGTCTATGGACAGTCCAACGCTCAGCGAATTCGACCTCCATCTGTTTGCGGAAGGCCGCCACTGGCATATTTACAATGTGCTTGGGGCCCACGTATGCAGAAGCCGTGGCACTGAAGGTGTCCGGTTCGCGGTCTGGGCCCCGCACGCCAAACAAGTCAGTGTCGTCGGGGATTTCAACCACTGGAATTCCAGCTCCCATCCAATGGCTGCCCATGACAGCACCGGCGTTTGGTCCTGCTTTGTCCCCGGCATCGGTACTGGCGCACTCTACAAATTTGCCATCACCACGGAAAAAGGCCATCAGCTTCTGAAAACGGACCCTTACGGCCAGGCCTTTGAGTTGAGGCCCTCCACCGCCGCCAGGGTGACTGAGCGTGGCCATTTCGGCTGGGGCGACGGCGACTGGCTTGCGCGGCGGGGCCGCTGGAACTGGCAGGATTCGCCCATCTCGATCTACGAGGTTCACGCCGCCTCCTGGCGCCATCACGGGTCCGGCCGATGGTTGAACTACCGTGAGCTGGCGGACCAGCTGCTTCCCTATGTGCTGGAGATGGGCTTTACCCACATCGAGCTGTTGCCGGTCACAGAGCACCCTTTGGACGAGTCCTGGGGTTACCAGACCACCGGCTATTACGCGCCGACCAGTCGTTTCGGCAGCCCTGACGATCTCCGTTACCTGGTAGACCAGTGCCACCGGCACAACATCGGAGTCATTCTGGACTGGGTGCCGGGGCATTTCCCTACTGATGAACATGCCCTTGCCCGGTTTGATGGCAGCGCATTGTATGAGCATGAAGATCCCCGCAAAGGGCGCCATCAGGACTGGGGCACCCTGATTTATAATTACGGCCGGCATGAGGTGCGCAACTTCCTGATCGGCAGCGCCCTGTTCTGGCTCGATGCCTTCCACATCGACGGGCTGCGGGTGGACGCCGTTGCGTCCATGCTGTACCTCAATTACTCCCGCAAGGAAGGCGAGTGGCTCCCCAATGTGCATGGCGGCCATGAAAACCTGGAGGCCATCGAGTTTCTGCGCGAACTGAACCGGGTCTGCCAGAGCCGATTCCCGGGAACACTGGTCTGTGCGGAAGAATCAACCTCCTGGCCAAGGGTGACCAGGCCTCCGGAAATTGGCGGCCTGGGGTTCAACCTGAAATGGAATATGGGATGGATGCACGACACCCTGGATTATCTGGCGCAGGACCCGGTTTACCGCCAGTACCATCACGACAAGCTGACTTTCGGCTTGTTGTATGCGTTCTCCGAGAATTTCTTGCTGCCGCTCTCTCACGATGAGGTGGTTCATGGCAAAGGCAGCCTGATCAACAAAATGACCGGCGACGAATGGCAGCAGCGGGCCACGTTACGGTTGCTTTTCACCTATATGTTCAGCTATCCCGGCGCCAAACTGCTGTTTATGGGTGGTGAATTTGGTCAGCGCCGGGAGTGGAGCGAATCCCGCGAGCTGGACTGGTCGCTGCTGGCGTATCCAGAGCATCAGGGCATCAAAAAACTGGTTCAGGACCTGAACGGCGTTTACCGTCGGGAAGTCTCGCTGCACGGTGCCTGTTTCACTCCGGATGGTTTCGACTGGATCGACTGCCATGATTCCCCCCAGTCTGTGATCAGCTTCCAGCGCACGGCCAAAGGTGAGACGTCGGTCATTGTGGTCAATTTCACCCCCATGCCAAGACACCACTACCGGATCGGACTGCCCCAGGGTGGCAACTGGCTGGAAATTTTCAATTCCGATTCCGAGTACTACGGTGGCAGTAACCTCGGTAATCCCTACCCCATGCCTGCGGAACAACAGTCCTGGATGAACCGGAACTGGTCGCTGGAACTGACCCTGCCACCTCTGGGCGCGATTATCCTGAGGCCAGCGTTATGATCCGGGTTCTCTTTGCCACCAGTGAGGTTTATCCACTGGTGAAAACCGGCGGGCTTGCTGACGTCTCTGCCAGCTTGCCGGAAGCGCTCTGTCGCCTGGAATATGACGTTCAGATTCTTTTACCCGGTTACCCGGACGCTGTTAAGGCTGCCAGAAAGGCCGGTTCCCGCCGAAAGGCCCGGTTCCAACTTGGCCAGTACAACGTGAGCCTCTGGCAGACGCGACTTCCGGGCACTGCCGTTACCCTCTGGCTGGTGGACTGCCCGCCCCTGTTTGATCGCCCCGGCGACCCCTATAAGAATGAGGAAGGGAAAGACTGGTGGGACAACGCCCACCGGTTTGAGCTGTTTGGCAAGGTGGGCGCCATGATCGCCATGGGCGAGGCAGGATTGACCTGGAGGCCGGATCTGGTGCACTGCAATGACTGGCAGACGGGGCTGATACCGGTGTTCCTCGAAGCCTATCAAGACCGGCCCGGCACCGTGTTTACCATTCACAACCTCGCCTACCAGGGGCTGTTCTCCCACGAGACGTTCCGCGCTCTGGGCCTGCCTGACTCACTCTGGAGCCTTGAGCAACTGGAATTCTACGGCCAGCTTTCATTTATAAAGGGCGGCCTGGTATTCAGCGACCGGATCACCACTGTCAGTCCCACCTATGCTCGCGAGATACAGAGTCCGGAATTCGGCAGTGGTCTTGATGGCCTCCTACGACACAGGCAACACGCATTGAGCGGCATTCTCAACGGCATAGATACCCGGGTCTGGAACCCGGCGGAAGATCCGGAGTTAGCTTTCCACTATGGCCGGGATCACCTCAAGAACAAGGCCCAATGCCAGGCCAATCTTCAACAAGAGCTCGGGCTGGAGGTGAACGGTGGCCCGTTGCTGGGTTTTATCGGCCGATTGGTGGACCAGAAAGGCGTGGACTGGATGCTGTCCGTGATGCCGGCTTTGCTCGAACAGGGCTGCCAGTTTGTCATTCTCGGTTCCGGAGAGGACCGCTACGAGGAACCCCTGAAACAATTGGCCAGGACATGGCCAGGGCAGATGTCCCTGACCCTGGGCTACAACGAGGGGCTCTCCCATCGCATCACGGCCGGCTGTGATCTGTTCCTGATGCCCTCGAGATTCGAACCCTGTGGGCTCAACCAGATGTACAGCCTTCGTTACGGAACGATTCCGGTGGTACACGGCGTTGGTGGACTGGCCGATACGGTGCAGGACCCTCAGGACGTTGGCATCGACAAGGCCAATGGATTCGTTTTTACCGGCGCCAGCGCCGAATCCCTGCTGGCCACCGTAAACCGGGCGTTGCAGGTTTTTGATAAGCGCAAACAGTGGCGACGGTTGCAGGAAAACGGCATGGCGATCGACTATTCCTGGAAGCAGCGGGCTCGCACCTATGGCGATCTGTATCAGGGCATTCTCAAAGACCGTGACCAACAACAGCTGGATTAGTGCGAGCGTTTGCCCGCCTGGAGGCAATCAGTATGCATAAAGCAACGGAATTCCGACTTGAAGCTCATCCCTTGATTCCCGAACCCGTGGAGCGACTGGAAGAGCTTGCCAATGACCTGTTCTACAGCTGGGACCACGGGGTTCGCAGCCTGTTTGCCCGTCTTGACTTACCTCTCTGGCAGAAAGTCGAGCACAACCCGAAGCTTTTCCTGCGTCGGGTTGCCCAGGATCGACTCGATGAAGCGTCTGAAGACCGGGCGTTTTTGGCCGAGTATCGTCGGGTCCTGAGTAGCTACGATGCCTATCTGGAGGCTGGCCCGGGCCCGGAAGTGACGGAGAAGCTCGATCCGGAACAGGCCCTTGTGGCGTACTTTTGCGCCGAATTCGGCTTTCATGAAAGTTTTCCGATCTATTCCGGCGGCCTGGGCATCCTTGCCGGCGATCATTGCAAGGCGGCCAGTGACCTGGCCCTGCCCTTTGTCGCTGTGGGTCTGCTGTATCGGCAGGGTTACTTTATCCAGAGTATCGACGCCCACGGTCAGCAGATTGCGCGCTACCAGTCCCATTCCAGCGATGAATTGCCTATTACACCGGTGGAGATAGACGGCAAGGTGCTCAAGGTATCTGTGCCCTTCCCCGGGCGTGACGTTGTAGCGCGTGTTTGGGAAGCCCGCGTTGGCCATATCCGCTTATACCTGTTGGACAGCAATACCGAAGAAAACGGACCGGAGGACCGGGATCTGACGCTCCAGCTCTACGGTGGCGACGAGTCCACGCGGATCAGCCAGGAAATGCTGCTTGGCATTGGTGGAACCCGGGTTGTGGAGGCGCTGAACCTCAAGCCGACCGTCTGGCATATTAACGAGGGCCATGCTGCTTTCCAGATTCTGGAACGCTGTCGGCACACCATGGCCTCCGGGTTGAGTTTCGAGGCCGCGCTTGAAGCAGTTGCCGGCGCAACCCTGTTCACCACCCACACACCCGTTCCCGCCGGGCACGACATTTTCCCGCGGGCCCTGGTTCACCATGCCCTTGGTCGTTTCCTGGAAGAGTCCGGGCTGGATTTCGAGCAGGTGTTCAATCTCGGCGCCAAGGACGGCGGGGACAGCTTCAATATGACCAGCCTCGGGCTCCGCGGCTCCCGTTTTCACAACGGTGTCAGCCGCATTCACGGGGGTGTCGCGTCGCTCATGGAAGGTGATATCTGGCCCCAGGTGCCGCCCGGGGAGAATCCCATTGGTTACATCACCAATGGCGTGCATGTGCCCACCTTTCTTGCCCCCGAATGGTCCAGCCTGTTCGATATCCAGGCGCCCACTTGGAAAAGCGAACTCAGGAATCCGGATTTCTGGGAATTTATCGACCAGATTCCGGATTATCATTACTGGAGCGTTCACAAGGCCCTGAAACAGCAAATGGGCGAGTACATTGTCCAGCGCCTCAAGCGCCAACATAAACGCAACGGCACCGGCCATTCCGTTACTGACAGGATGACCCGGCAGCTCGTTTCCTCGGAAAAAGACACGCTGGTTATCGGGTTTGCAAGGCGGTTCGCCACCTACAAACGTGCGACGCTGATCTTCTCGGACCTCGAACGCCTCGAAAGCATCCTGACTGATCCGGATCGCCCGGTGGTGCTGGTATTCGCCGGCAAGGCCCACCCCAAGGACAAACCGGGTCAGCAACTGATCAAGGTAATCCACGACCTGTCCATGCACTCCTCGTTAATGGGGCACCTGATTCTGCTTGAGGACTATGACCAGGCCATGGCCCGCCGGCTGCTCAGTGGAGTGGATGTGTGGCTGAATACACCGGAATACCCGAAAGAGGCCAGTGGCACCTCCGGGGAGAAAGCAGCCCTTAATGGCGCTCTTAATCTCAGCGTGCTCGACGGCTGGTGGGGCGAAGGCTATGACGGCAAGAATGGCTGGGGTATCCCTCCCAGGGATACCGGACTGGACCCTGAATTCCGGAATGAGGAAGAGGCTCGGGACCTGATCGATCTGCTCGAATTCGAAGTGGTTCCGCTATACTACGAGCGCGCCTCTCAGGGCTTTTCAAAAGGCTGGGTCCAGCGATCCAAGGCTTCGATGAAGTCGATCACACCGAGGTTTAACGCCCGACGTATGGTGATGGATTACGTGAATAACTATTACCAGCCGGCGTCAACCCAGGGTGCTCTGCTAATGGCCGACAGCGGCGAGGTTGCCAGAGGACTGGCAGACTGGAAGGCAAAGGTCAGGCATGCCTGGCCGGGTGTAGAATTAAACGTAGTTGGCTGCGTCGAAGCTGCCTGCCCCCATGATGGCGGCGTAGAACTCAGGGTCGAGGCGAGGCTCAATGGCCTGTCAGCGGAGGATGTTCGGGTGGAATGCCTGGTCAGCCCAGAATGTACCGGCACCCATAACAGCCCGGGCCCCGACAGTTTCTTGCTAGATAAGGAAAGCGAAGCGGAAGGGCGAACCGTGTTCTCCACCCGCGTGCAACCACCCTATCCCGGCTTGCAGACTCTCAGGCTCAGGATGTACCCCCATCACGATTCACTGGCACATCCGCTGGAAATGGGCGCCATGCTCTGGGTCTGACCCGGAGCATGGCAGTGCCTTAAAGCAGGTGCCGGCGAATGAACCGGCCGATATCCTGTATTTCCTCCAGGCACACACTGTGTTCCATGGGGAAGGTCTGGTACGCCGGGTCATACCCCATTTCCTTCAGGGCCTCGACGCTCCGCACACCCAGGGATTCCGGCACCATCGGGTCGAACGTGCCGTGATACACGCTGATCGGCACATCGGCGTTTGCTTCCGAGCGCTGAACGGTGTCTGCGGTGGCAAAGTAGGTTGAAAGCGCCAGAATGCCAGCGAATCGCTCCGGATAGCTGAGCCCCAGCTCATAGGCAACCGCCCCACCCTGGGAAAATCCGGCGATAATTATCCGGTCCGCAGGAACGCCCTTTTCTTTCTCGCGCTCTACCAGTTTCGCCACGGCATCAGCGGATGCACGAAGCTGTTCGGTATCCACCACCCGATCAATGTCCATGGCTTTGATGTCGTACCAGGCCGGCATCGTCATTCCGCCATTGATGGTCACTGGCAGGTTGGGCGCATGGGGGAAGATAAAACGCACCGCGGCGTCTTCCGGCAGGCCCAGTTCCGGCACTACTGGCTCGAAGTCGTGACCGCTGGCACCCAGGCCATGAAGCCAGATAACGGCGGCGGTCGGGTTTTCTCCGGTTTCAATCTCGATGTACTGAAGATCCTGCACGGTTTACCTCTTGTCTGAAAATTGTGTGCCGGCTTTTTCGGACTGGCCGGATTTTTCGGCATTGGCCTCAAGCGCGGTGACCACCGGATTGGCATACATATCCAGTAGATAGGGCCGGATGGCCGGATCGCAGGCTTCCAGGCGTCGCTCCATCTCGGATTCGGCCGCTTCCATCTCCGCCGGCGACCAGGTTTCGGCGGTGACCACCGAATCGCTGACGGTATCCGGCGTATCGTGGGCCTGGGGATGAAGTCCCCGCTGCTGATAAGCCACCAGATTTGAGGCATGCAGGTGATAGTTCGCATGCATTTCCCGGTCTATGCGGCCTGCCAGATCTTTCGGGTTTTCCGGCGAATCATGAATTGGGGCACCAAAGTGCACATGCACGTGACCCTTGAAACCGGTCAGTCCCTTCATGATCTGTTCGGTGTCCTCGCCCTCACGCTTGATGTACTGACCGGTTCTGGCCCGGGTTTCCAGTTCCTGAGCCTTGTCGGCATCACAGGGGTCGTATTCGTAAGCAATGGAGACCGGCACAATGTGCAGCCGGTTCATGGCTTCGCCAAAACTGAGCCCGCTTTTTTTACGGCTCATGTAGAACATCTTGATGATGGCCGGATCGGTGAAATCAAGTCCGTCCTTGGCCCTGCCCTCCCTTTGGGCAATCCAGATGCTGTGATTGGTATCAATGCTGTGGTTGATGAAGCCGGAGAGCGTGATGTAGGCATCGCGCATCTCGCGCGGGCTGGTCATGCTCCGGCGCACCACAAAGCTCTTGTTGAGGCGCATCATTTCGGCAAATACCCGGTTCGCCAACAGGTTGTCACCGATGGCAATCCGTGTGGTATGGAAACCGTTCTGGAACAGCAGGTAGTTCACCACCATGGGATCGAACACAATGTCCCGATGGTTTGAAATAAACAGATAGGCGCCGTGCTTATCCAGGTTATCCAGACCGCTGGTGGTAACTCGTGTGGTGGTGTTATCAACGAGTTCACCCACGTAGCCGGAAAGTCCGGCCTGGAGATCATCAACACGGGTGTAGTGGCCAAAATGGCTGGCAAGCCAGCGCCGGGTAAACACACGCAACATGGCCGGCGCCCAGCGTGCCAGGGTCGGCGACTTGAAGCGACCGACCATATCCAGAAATTCCCGGTCGTTGACCAGTCGGTTGATAGCAGCGCCGGTTTCTTCGTCCGAATACGGACGGATGGCATCAAATTCCTGCATGGAAGCCCTGTTATTATCAGTGTCTGTCACAATATGTCGTGAAACGGTGGTTCAAAAACGCGGTATTGTAGCCTTTCTTCCACTACTTTGCCTCCATCTGGCACGCCGGTTTTCTGGCCAATCGCCAGGGTTAATCTGGTATCATTGGCCACCGCGCCGAACCCGGCTTTTCACCCGTCCCACTACAGCGGCTCCTGGCCGATGAACCGGTTACTCTATGTATCTTGATCAGGATTTCGAACAGCTTTCCACCGAGCGCCCCACCACGTCGGGACGGGATCCGGAACAGGTGCTGCACGAAGTTTTCGGTTACGAATCTTTCCGGCCGCTGCAGGGTGACATCATCCGGGAAGTATCGGAAGGCCGCGACGCACTGGTGCTCATGCCCACGGGCGGGGGCAAATCCTCTGTTACCAGGTGCCGGCATTGGTCCGCACAGGCACGGCGATTGTTATTTCGCCCCTGATTGCCCTGATGCAGGATCAGGTTGCGGCCCTGAAAGAGCTTGGTGTGCGGGCCGCGTTCCTCAACTCCACCATGGATTTCGAGCAGGCCCGGGCCACCGAGTATGCACTGATGACCGGTGAGCTGGACCTGCTGTACTGCGCCCCGGAACGGCTGATACAGCCACGCACCATCGAACTGCTCCATGACGCTTCCATCTCGTTGTTCGCCATCGACGAGGCCCACTGTGTGTCCCAGTGGGGCCACGACTTCCGATCTGATTACCTTCAGCTCAGCATGCTCGCCGAGCAGTTTCCCGGCGTCCCGCGCATTGCGCTGACGGCAACGGCCGACGAGCGCACCCGAAAAGAGATCGCGGAACGGCTGTCGCTGACCGAGGCAAGACATTTCGTCAGTGGCTTTGATCGCCCGAACATCCAATACCGTATTGCGCCAAAAATAAACGCAAACAAGCAGTTACTGGACTTTATTAAAGCCGAGCATGACGGTCGATTGCGGCATCGTGTACTGCCTGTCCCGCAACAAGGTCGACGCCACCGCGAAAACCCTGGCCCAGAAAGGCTATACCGCTCTGCCCTATCATCGCAGGCCTGTCCTCGGAACAAGCGTGCCCATCACCAGGAGCGGCTTCCTGCGTGAAGACGGGGTGATTATTGTTGCCACCATCGCCTTCGGCATGGGTATCGATAAACCCGACGTGCGCTTTGTCGCCCATCTGGATCTGCCGAAGAGTCCTTGAAGCCTACTATCAGGAAACCGGTCGGGCCGGAGCGTGACGGCAAGCCGTCGACTGCCTGGATGGTTTATGGCCTGCAGGATGTGATCAAACTGCGCCAGATGCTGGAGAGCTCCACAGGGCAACGATCCACTTTCAAGCGCGTGGAACGCCAGAAGCTGGATGCGATGCTGGGTCTTTGTGAGGTCACCAGTTGCCGTCGTCAGGTGCTGCTGCGTTATTTCGGAGACGAGCTTGAGCAACCCTGCGGCAATTGCGACACCTGCCTGAATCCACCGGACACCTGGGATGGAACCGTCGCCGTCCAGAAAGCCCTTTCCTGCGTTTTCCGAACGGGCCAGCGTTTCGGCGTTACCTATCTGATTGATGTTCTGCGAGGCTCGGAAAACGAGCGGATTCTCCAATCCGGGCACCACCAGGTGTCAACCTACGGCATTGGCACAGAGCT
>Ga0064014_10215_pt1 | contig 17359 bp, 24 predicted proteins | sample CrowatWCoCulture_2_FD_61584 | JGI IMG/M metagenome (GOLD analysis project Ga0064014, IMG submission 61584) | Marine cyanobacteria communities from the University of California, Santa Cruz, USA, analyzing cyanobacterial DNA methylation -... | ecosystem: Host-associated > Microbial > Bacteria >...
GCGTGGATCTGGCGTGTTTCCCCATAAACTACGACATCTGTGATCCCGCGTCGGCAACAAATGCGCGGAACCAGTCCCCGAATGTCTCTGCCTCGCCCGTGAACCGCACTTGTCGCGCGGTGCGCCCGGCAAACAGTGCATCGCCTGAGTTGAACGCCACGCGTATCACGTCTGCGCCCGCATCTGACAGCCGCCTGGCCAGTTGGGCAAAGAACGGCCCGTGCGGACCTTGCAAAAGGACAAAGCGCCGTTGGGATGCATCAGACGTCATGGACCACAGCATGTGCCCCAAAAATGCATATCTGTCATCACTTGAGTGTCCCTTGCCCTTTGGCGGGTGGGGGGTCTAGGTGAGGCGCAGCGAAAGGGCATGCGGCATGTTCACTGGAATTATCACGGATGTCGGTCAGGTTGTTCAGACCGAACTCGAGGGCGATCTCAGAGCACGGATTGCCACAAGCTATGACGTCTCCGGCGTCGATATGGGGGCCTCCATCGCCTGCGACGGCGTCTGCCTGACGGTGGTCGCCAAGGGTGCAGAGCCGACGAATTGGTTCGACGTCCAGATCTCGGCAGAGACGCTGTCAAAAACCAATATCGGCCACAACAACTGGACCGCAGGGCGGCCCATCAACCTCGAACGCGCGCTGAAGGTCGGGGATGAGCTTGGGGGGCACATCGTCTTGGGCCATGTCGATGGCGTGGCCGAGGTCATCTCGATCGAAGACGAGGGCGCCAGCACCCGCATGGTGTTTCGCGCGCCGGGGGATCTGGCCAAGTTTATCGCGCCCAAGGGATCCGTTGCGTTGAATGGCACGTCGCTGACCGTGAACGAGGTCGACGGCGATACCTTTGGCATCAACCTCATCCCGCACACCAAGACCGTGACGACGTGGGGTCAAATCGGCGTGGGCGACCACATCAATCTTGAGATCGACACGCTGGCGCGGTACGTGGCCCGCCTTCAGGAGATGTCGACATGACCACACTCGGCCACAACAAAGGTCCGACCATTGACAAGGGGCGCGGTTGGCGCCGCTACGCCTGGACTAAGGCGCGGGCTGATCTGTTGCCGAAACTGCCGATTGAGGTCGTGCGTATGCGTGTGCGTCGCGCGCGCGAATTGGGGATCGACTACAAAGCCTATGCCTCGATCCGCGCGGCCAGCGGGCATGACGTCGTAGCGCTCTTGTTCTCATCGAACGCCTTGCGCGTGGCGGGGTCGCATCCGGCGCTACCTGCCGACCGTGCCGCCCGCGTGGACGCTTTGCGGCACTGTGGTCGCTTGGCGGTCCTCCATCGACCGCTGGCACCCAAGGCGTTCCTTGACGACAATCCCGGCTTTGACGCGGCCGAGGCCGCACCGCTTTTCACCGACACATGGCCCCAGATGCGCGACGCCATCCAAGCGCTGACCGCCCAACGTGGCCTTCCCGGTGACCGGGTCGTCTTGATAGGCGACACCGCGTTTGAACGCGAGTGGTGCGCCGCAGGTCGGCTTGCCGGTTACATCTCGGGCGACAGCTATTTCGGAGCAACAACATGAGCTTTGAGACCCCCGGTCCCGTCGAAGAGGATTGGCGCGACGCCATCTCCTCGATCGAGGACATCATCGAAGACGCCCGCAACGGGCGCATGTTCATCCTTGTCGATCATGAGGATCGCGAGAACGAGGGTGATCTTGTCATCCCCGCACAAATGGCTACGCCAGAGGCGATCAACTTTATGGCCACGCACGGGCGCGGTCTGATCTGCCTCAGCTTGCCGGGCGACCGGATCGACGCGCTGGGCCTGCCGCTCATGGCATCGCAGAACTCGTCCCGCCACGAGACGGCCTTCACCGTCTCCATCGAAGCCCGCGAAGGGGTCTCGACCGGTATCTCCGCCCATGACCGCGCCCGCACGGTGGCCGTTGCCATCGACTCCGGCAAGAACGCCGCCGATATCGCAACGCCCGGCCACGTCTTTCCGCTGCGTGCGCGCGAGGGTGGGGTGCTTGTCCGCGCTGGCCATACCGAGGCCGCTGTCGACGTATCGCGCCTTGCCGGGCTGAACCCGTCGGGCGTGATCTGTGAGATCATGAACGAAGACGGTTCGATGAGCCGCCTGCCAGACCTCGTCGCGTTCGCACAGAAACACGCGCTCAAAATCGGGACGATCTCAGACCTGATCGCCTACCGCCGCCGTCACGACAACCTCGTCAAAGTCGCCACGACCCAGACCGTCACGTCCGAATTCGGCGGCGATTGGGAAATGCGCGTCTTTACCGATGAGACCCAAGGCGCTGAGCACATCGCACTGATCAAGGGCGACATCTCGGGCGATGATCCGGTGCTCGTGCGGATGCACGCGCTTGATCCGATGCTCGATGTGATCGGGCTGGGCCCCAACGGGCGCCGGGATGAGTTCGGTGACGCCATGCGCATGATCGCCGAAGAAGGGCGCGGTGCGCTTGTTCTCTTGCGTGACACCACCATGAAACTTGTGGCCGATGGCGAAAGCTCGCCTCAAACGCTGCGCCAATACGGCCTCGGCGCACAAATCCTGTCGTCACTTGGCCTGTCCAAGCTGATCCTGCTGACCAATTCGCCCCAGCCAAAGGTTGTTGGTCTCGACGCCTATGGGCTTGAGATCGTGGGCACGCAAAAAATATCGGAGATTGGCTGATGGCCGGTGCGTCTCATTACATCCTTGATCTGCCGTCGTTCGATGAAGCGCCCAAAATCGCAATCGTCGTCGCGCCTTACTACAAGGACATCGCCGATAACCTGATCGCAGGGGCCAAAGGCGTTATCGAACAGGTCGGCGGCACGTATGAGGTCATCGAAGTGCCCGGCGCGCTTGAAGTTCCCACCGCCATCGGGATCGCCGCTCGCATGGGTGAATTTGACGGGTTCGTCGCATTGGGGTGCGTGATTCGGGGTGAGACGACCCACTATGACACTGTGTGCAACGACTCCAGCCGGGGCATCACGCTCTTGGGGCTTCAGGGCCTTTGCATCGGCAATGGCATCCTGACCGTCGAAAACCACGAACAGGCCGCCGTGCGCGCCGATCCTGCCGACCAGAACAAGGGCGGGGGCGCTGCCGCGGCTGCGCTGCATCTGATTGCTCTGGGTGAACGGCTCAAGAATTCGGGTGGCAAGCGCATGGGCTTCCGCGTCGACGGAGATGCGTCGTGAACACCAAACGCCAGATGAAATCGGCCGCGCGTCTTTATGCGGTGCAGGCGCTGTTCCAGATGGAAACCTCCGGCCAGACCGTCGAAGCCGTGCGGGAAGAGTTTGAGACTCACCGCTTCGGCGCCGTTTATGAAGGCGATGAGATGGCCGAGGGCGATGTCGATCTGTTCCGCAAGCTCATTGATGATGCGGTGAACTGGCAGGCCAAGATCGACCAGATGACCGACCGCGCGCTTGTGGCAAAATGGCCCATCGACCGGATCGACCCAACCCTCCGCGCGCTCTTTCGTGCGGGCGGGGCGGAATTGATCGAAGGCGACGCGCCCCCAAAGGTGGTGATCACCGAGTTCGTGGACATCGCCAAAGCCTTCCACCCCGACGGGCGCGAGCCGAAATTCGTCAACGCCGTGCTTGATCATATGGCACGTGAAGCGCAGCCCGACGCGTTTTAAGGCAGAGACACCCTGTCGCAAGCCATGCCGCTTGCGTTTAGATCGCGCGGCGCTACCCTTCGTATATCAAGGAGGCGCACATGCCAAAGCTCATTGAGATGTACATTCGTCATACCCTGATCGGCTTCGCCATTGCTGCGGTGTTTGTGGGCCTGCTCCTTGGCTTCAATGTCATGAATCTCTGGCATCTGGTCACGCACGCCCCCGGCGGGTGGCTCGCCGCGTTCCTTCTGTTCATGTTCAACGGGATCGTCTTTTCCGGCGTTCAGTTCGGCATTGCGATCATGAGCTTGGGCGAAGAAAAAGATGACCGCCCCGCAGGGTCTGCACCCGCGCCAATCCTGCTCGCAGAACCTATCCCGGTTCGTGTGCATCGGGGAAAGTGACGGGACCACCCGGACCGTAACGGCATTTTAATTCCCGAGGACCTGTGAACACAGGTGGGCGCCAGGTAACCAGACCAGGGTCAGGACAGAGCCAGCTCCCTCGGAATTGAGTAAGGCCACCGGAATTGAGCCGCAGCACGAGAGGGGCAGTGCCCGTCACCGGCGAGAGATAGGGGGTCGCACCGGCCTCGGCAAGGGGCGGACCACAGTCATTCCGCCGCATCCAGCAAAAGTGACAAAACCGGCAGGTCGTTGAAAGCGTCGACCGCGCCATCATCCGCCGCCCAGACCATCGACAGCGCTGCATGAACCGCCGACCATTGCAGTATGCGGCGGCGGTCGCACCCCAGCGCGTCGGTATAACCATCCGCCAACCGCTCAACCCGCGCCGGATCACGCCACGCGTCGTCGTAGCCCAGCGGATTGCGGAAACTGTTGGCGGGCTCATAAGCCAAATCTCCCATGATCCCCTTTGGATCAAAGGCCAGCCAGCCGCGCGAGGACAGTGCGACATTGTCGTGGTGGTAGTCCCCGTGAAGCAACCTTGGCGCAGGCGCTGTGTCAAGCAGATGCGTTCGAAGTTTTTGCGCCTGTCGCACCGCAGCTTCTCCGTCCGCAGATCCGGTCTTTGCCGCCTCGAACCTCTGCAACGGCTCTGATTGCGCCTCCAACGTGCGCCACACGCGGTTCGGCTCGAACCGACCGCTATGCATCCGCCCGCACAGCGCAATAAGCTCCGCGTCCGCGTTTTCCAATTCTCCACCGCGCGCCCTTTCGCCAAGCGACGGCCCGTCGATCCACTCGATCAGCCACCCGCCCACATCACTCTCTAAGCATTGCGCAATGGTCTCGGGTCCAAAACAGGCATAGGCATCATCCGCCCCGCCTTCATCCGCCTTGTCCCTGCCTTTGGGCAGCTTCAGTGCAGCAAGGCTCCCGTCCTCTCGCCGCACTTTCCAAACGCTGGCCCAATCAGACGCCGCCACGCGGCGCGCATCAGAGAGCCGCCATTTCCTCAAGTATTCAGCAAGTTCTTGATTTTTGTTCACGTCTTGTTCACATTCGGTCCATGCCCGAAGATCATAGCACCCCATCCCCCAAACCTGGCCAAATTTTGGCCCGTGGCGTGTGCCGTCACTTGCGCAGCCATGATTTCGTGACGGTGGAAGAGCTTGTTGCGACCTCCGGATTGCGCGTCGATGTGATGGCGCTGGGGCCGAAAGGAGAGATTTGGGTCGTCGAATGCAAATCGAGCCGTGCCGACTTCCAATCCGACCACAAATGGCAAGGGTACCTCGAATGGTGCGACCGGTTCTTCTGGGCGGTCGACGAGGACTTTCCCACTGAATTGTTGCCTGATGAGACGGGCCTGATCATCGCCGATGGCTATAACGCCGAGATCATTCGCATGGCACCCGAAGACCCTTTGGCGGCAGCGCGGCGCAAGGTGATGACCCGTACGTTCGCGCGACACGCCGCAACCCGTTGGCACGCGGCCCGCGATCCTGGTGTCAGCCTTTCGACTTGGGGCTGACGGCGCGCGCCCGCATCGCGGCGGCGCGGATTTCCTCGGCGATCTCTTCCGCCTCTTCAGGATCAAAATCCATCGGCAGGTCGACCCCGTCCGCTTCGATATAGATCCGGACCATCCCGGCCGAGGTCGGCCCGATCTGCAAATTGGCCGAAACGTCTGATTCCGAATTGATGCCCATGGGACTCTCTCGCGAAAAATGTGAACGCCGTCTCCTACGCGGAAGACGGCGTTCGTTCAAGCGATTGGCGCACCTGGGGAGTTAACGCCGATCGCTATCCTGCATCCGGCGATCTTGCCGCCAGAAGATCTCTTCCAGCGTCTTGGGGATGTCGTACCGCTGATGATCCTCCCAACGGAGTTGATCATGATGCGGGCGGGCAGGGCGTTTGCGAAATCCAAATATATCTCTCTCCATTGCGTTACTCTGGCTAATGAATTAATGGATGAAGATGAATGATACAAAGCAGCAATAATTCACAAACATAACTTGAGCTAATGTATGGACTGGTCCCGCATCCCCTCTCTGTCTTCCCTGCGCGCCTTTGAGGCCGCCGCGCGCCGCGGCAGCTTTACGCAGGCCGCGGCCGAGTTGAACGTGACGCAAGCCGCGATCACCCAATCGGTGCGCGGGCTTGAGCGGGATTTGTCCGAGGTTCTGATCACCCGCAAAGGGCGCGGGATCGACGTGACACCTAAAGGGCGTCTGTTGGCCGAAAGCCTGCGCGAAGGGTTCGGTCAAATCGCCGAAGGGGTTGAGGCCATCCGCGCCGAGAACGAAGCGAGGCCCCTGCGCCTGTCCGCCACGCCCGGCTTTGCCACCCACTGGCTGATGCCGCGCCTCGGAGATTTCTGGACACGCCATCCCGATATTGAACTGTCCATCACGCCCTCGACCGAGGTCGTCGACCTGCGCCGCGACGGGTTCGACATGGCCATCCGATACGGCAGCGGGCATTGGCCGGGCACGGATGCAGAGCTTTTGACGGATGGGGATTTCTGGGTTGTGGCGCGGGCTGACCTTGTCAAAGACAGCAAGGCCGAATGCCTCGAAGACGCGGGGCGCCTGCCGTGGCTGATCGAAGGTCAGATGCAAGAGGGGCGCGAGCTTGTGGAGCGCGAGGGGCTTGATCTCGACACGGTGGACCTGCGCCTTCTCACCACGAACACGCTGGTGCTTAGCGCCGTGAACGCGGGGCTTGGTGTCTCGGTCCAAGCCAAAACGCTGGTCGAAGACGATGTGCGGCGGGGGCAACTCGCTCTGATCTGCGCGCTTAACCACAAAAACTATGGCTACTACATCGTCACCATTCCGGGACGCGAGGCGCGGGGCTTGCGCACGCTCACGCGCTGGCTGCGGGACCAAGCGCGGGAGACCGCAGAATGACCGCCCAGCTCCGCCTCTTTGCCGCCGACGATGCCGATTGGCTGACCCGGCAGCACGGCGCGCTCTACGCCCGCGATGAAGGGTTCGACGCGAGCTTTGAAACCCTTGTGGGGGAAATCCTCAACGACTTCCTGCGCACCCACAATCCGGCCCGCGAACGCGGCTGGATCGCGGAAGAGGGTGGACAGCGCCTCGGCTCGATCTTCTGCGTCGATTCGGGCGTCCCCGAGACTGCAAAACTGCGCCTGTTTCTGTTGCTGCCTGAGGCGCGCGGCAAAGGGCTGGGTCAACGCCTGCTCGACACGTGTTTGGACTTCGCGCGCGCGACCGGCTACCGCCATCTGACGCTGTGGACGCATGAAAGCCACAAGGCGGCTTGCGCGCTCTATGCCCGAAACGGCTTTGTGCTCACCAACAGCTTCCCGACCCACTCCTTTGGGGTGGATGTGGTCGAACAACGTTGGGACATCTCTCTCTGACAGGGATTGCATATCCCGCCGCCCCTTTGTATCAGACCGCCCTGTGCCGCCTTAGCTCAGTTGGTTAGAGCGCTGGATTGTGGATCCAGAGGTCCCCTGTTCAAGCCAGGGAGGCGGTACCACCCTCTCACATGACGCAAACGGGCTTGCCAAACGTGGCTGTTTCGCGAAACCTGTGCCGCGTTATGACGAGTGCATTGTGCGTATACGATATCACCACGGGTGAGACGCAGGATATCCTGCGCACCGACCGTCATATCGAAGCGCCGAACTGGACCCCAGACAACGCTGCCCTGATCGTCAACGCTGATGGCCGTCTCTATCGCGTGCCGTTTGACGCGCCTGCGTTGCATGTGATCGACACAGGCTTCGCCACACAGATCAACAACGACCACGGCGTGTCCCCGGATGGGGCGACGCTTGCCATCTGCGACAAGACGCACACTGAAGGCTCATGTATCTACACCTTGCCCGTTGGAGGCGGGGCGCCGCAGCGCGTTACCAAACAGGTTCCGTCATGGTTTCACGGCTGGTCGCCTGATGGGGCGCGTATGGCCTATGCTGCCGTGCGCGACGGGACGTTCTGCATCTGCACTTGCGCGTCAGATGGATCGGACGAGCAGCGGTTGACCCAAGGTTTCGATCACACCGACGGGCCGGACTACACGCCCGACGGGGCGTGGATCTGGTTCAATGGCGAAGAACGCGGAACTTCGAACCTCTACCGCATGCGGCCCGATGGCAGCGATCTTGAACAAATGACGGATGACGCCACGGTCGATTGGTTCCCGCATCCGTCGCCCAACGGTCGGGACCTCGTTTACTTGGCGTATCCCGAGGGCACGACAGGGCATCCCGGTGGGCTATCAGTGGAACTGCGGCTTATGGGACTCACCGGCGGGCCCTCGCGTCTGGCCCGCACACTGTTCGGTGGACAGGGTACGATCAATGTGCCCTCTTGGGCGCCAGAGGGCGACCGCTTTGCGTTCGTTCACTATGGGGAGCATCAGGCATGAGACTGGCCGCCATCTCGGATGTGCACGGCAACTCAGCGGCGTTGAAAGCGGTGCTGGATGACATCGCGCGGCGCGGCGTCGATCTCACCGTGAACCTCGGCGATTGCGTCAGCGGGCCCTTGGATGCCGCGGGCACGATGGACCTGCTCCACGCCAATCCGATGCCCACGGTCATGGGCAATCACGACCGCGCCATGGTGACGACCCCGCCCGAGAAACTGGGAATGTGGGAGGCTTGGGTTTACCCCGAACTCACACCAACCGATCTCAACTGGCTGCGTGATCTGCCCAAAACGATTGAGATGGACGATATTTTCCTTTGCCACGCCACGCCGGACCGGGATGATGAAAACTGGCTCGACCGGCGTGGGGACAATCAGAGGATCGCCGCGCGGGAACGCGCCGCGGTTGAGGCCTATGCAGAGGGCATCGACGCCTCCCTCATTCTCTGCGGACACACGCATACCCCGCGCATGGTGCGCCTGTCGGGAAATCGCTGTGTGGTGAACACAGGGTCAGTGGGCATGCCCGCATACTTCGACGACCGTTTCGATCCGCCGTTCATCCATGAAACGGGGGCGCCGGACGCGCGGTATGCGATTTGCGAAAGGGTAGGCGGGGCATGGCATGTCGACCATATCTCGGTCCCCTATGACAGTGGCGCCATGCAAGCGCGTGCCTTGGAGCGCGGTGCCGAAAGCTGGGCGCAAGCGCTCGCAACGGGCTGGTTTACTCCGCAATCCTGACCGGCACGCTCTGGCGCAGCTCGCCCGTGCGGCTGTCAAACACCATGAACTCGTCATCCGTCGTCACGACCGCCGTCCAGCCCTCGCCAAAGGTTACGGCCAACGCAACCTTGCCGGCGGGCAGTTCCAGATTATCGGGGATCGCCACTTCGGCGGCTCTTGCATCAGGCGGATGACAAGCAGGATGATGATCGTTAGAACGCCGAAAATCATCGTTGCGGTCAAAACGGTCACCAGACGCCGCAAAAACCGCAATTGCGCCGCGTCGTGCTCTGAGGTTTCCTGTTCGTCCATGTCCGACACTGTCATCACCGTTGTAATCGGCGCCGACCCGCCGCCGCGCCTTGATAAGGCACTTGCCCGCGACGTGCCAGAGACCGCGCACCTGTCGCGGTCACGGCTGTCGCGGTTGATTGCGGACGGCGCGGTGTCGCGGGCGGGCGCGGTGCTGAGCGACCAAAAGGCGCGGGTGACGGAAGGTGATGAAATCGCCATCACGGTTGCCGCCCCGCAAGAGGTCGAGACGACGCCTGAAAACATCCCGCTGACCATCCTGCACGAAGACGCCGACCTGATCGTCATCGACAAACCTGCAGGAATGGTCGTCCACCCCGCGCCCGGGACACCATCGGGGACGCTGGTCAACGCGCTCTTGTATCATTTCGGCGGCAACCTGTCGGGCGTGGGGGGGAGGCCCGCCCCGGCATCGTCCACCGCATCGACAAAGACACCAGCGGTCTTCTCGTCATCGCCAAATCCGACGCCGCCCATCACGGGCTTGCTGCCCAGTTTGAAGCGCACAGCGTCGAGCGGAGCTATATCGCCTTTTGCCACGGCGTGCCTGACCCCGCCGACCCCCGTCTCCGTGGTGTCCCGGGCGTGAGTTGGGAGGAGGGGGCAACGCTCAAAATCACCACCCGGCTGGGGCGCCATAAAACCGACCGGCAGCGTCAGGCGGTCAGCTTTCATTCCGGGCGCCATGCGGTGACGCGCGTCCACCTGATCGAACGCTATGGCACTGCCGCCGCCGAGGTCCGCTGCCGGCTGCAGACAGGCCGCACCCACCAGATCCGCGTCCACATGCTCCATTCCGGTCACGCCCTGATCGGCGACCCGGTCTATGGCGGGCGACGCAAATTGTCCGAGAAAGAGCTGGGGGCAGACGCCGCACAGGTCGCCAACACCTTCCCGCGTCAGGCGCTGCACGCGGCAACACTAGGGTTCATCCACCCGCTCACAGAGACCCGCATGCGCTTTGACAGCCCGTTGCCCGCGGATATGGCTGGGTTGAAGGCGGCGCTGGGCGGGTGAGCTAAGGGGCTTAGGCCCAAAGCTGGGCCCCGGCCGCCCACATCTCCGTGTTTTGTCCTTTCTGCGCAGTTTCGAACGTCATGTCAGTGAAGAGGCGAAAATGCTATTCGCGAAACAAAGGAGAAACGACATGACGAAAACACCTCTGACAACCGCCGCTCTGACACTTGCCGCAGTGCTCTGCGCGCCTCTGGTCCATGCTGAACAAAAAGGGGAGGTCGCGCTGTTTCTGACGATTGAAACGCAACCCGGCCAGCGCGCGGCCTTGGTGGACCTGTGGGATGCGCATCTCAAGACACGGGCGGCTGAGGACAAAGTGCCTATCGATTACATCTTTGCCTTGGACATGAACGATCCCAACGCGGTCCACATCAGAGAAGTCTAAACGACCCAAGCGGCGTTTCAGGAGAATGTGCAGAGTGCGACACTCGGGCCGATCACGAAAGAGTGGATTGATCCTTCATCGGCCTTCATGACCGACAGCAACACTGCTCATCGGAAGATCGGTCGGAGCGATGCATCACACCACACTGTCAACCATGGCAAACGACAGCACTTGGGGCCTTCCAGGGGCGGGCAATCCGAAGTTCAGTGACAATTCTGGCGAACTCATCCAAATCGCTGGGAGCTTGCGTGCCGCTGTGCTTCTTCGAGCGAGCTTCCAAGCTTGAAACCGCACGGTAGCCCTGCTGGTTTCGATCCCGCTTGTGTATTGCTGGCAAGCAGACCAGCCACAAAGCTCAAAGTAAGCGTGAACCGGGTTAGATAAGTAATTGTTGGTATGATACTCGATTGGTATCCGAATGTGCGCCAAAGGAAACTACATCCCGTCAATGCGCATGTTACCGCGCGCCAGCTTTTCCTCGTGGATAATTGCGAGTTTTTTTGTCGCCTGACTTGGCTACGGCGCTCAAAAGTGCTGCGCGTGTTGCGACGTGTCAGAAGTTTTGGCGATCAAAAAGCCGCGACAGCACCGGGCGAAGGCTTCCGTTCGGCGTCGGCCGACACTACGTTGGCGCGTGCCGCCAAACCCGTTGGACTTCTCTGGCCCACGCGCCACGTTCAGCGGCGAACCCGTCGATACACAAGGATTTCCGATGCCGATTTACGAGAAAACACAGGACGCAATTGACCGGCTCGAACCGGAGGAGTTTCGGGTCACGCAACAAAATGGCACCGAAGCACCGGGCACAGGAAAATACCTCGATAACAAAGAGCCGGGGATATACGTCGATATCGTCTCGGGCGAGCCGCTTTTTGCGTCATCGGACAAATACGAATCCGGATGCGGATGGCCCAGCTTCACCAAGCCGATTGAGCCCGCGCATATCAACGATCTTCGCGACACCTCGCACGGAATGATCCGTACCGAAGTCCGCTCGGTCCATGGGGACAGCCATTTGGGCCATGTCTTTGAGGATGGCCCAATCGACCGGGGTGGGCTGCGGTACTGCATCAACTCCGCCGCCTTGCGCTTTGTGCACCGCGACGAGATGGAGGCAGAAGGCTATGGCGCCTACATCGATCAGGTGGAATCGATCGGCTGACAGTGTTGCTCGAGCACGGTGCTGCTGCCATTTGGTTCAATGCCACGGGTGGGGATGTCCGAAGTAGCAGGCTTTGCCCTCATTTTCAGTTGACGAGTTGCGCACAGTTCGAGGCATTCTCGAGCTACAGAAACACTGCGTTGGAGTCACTATGGGCAATCTGCGATCAACCCTTTCTTTTACGTTTTTGACCATTTGCATTTCCGGGTCGGCTTATGCCCAATCCGACCTAGTGGGTCTATGGGGATTTGACCGATGCGATGATCATCTCAGGATTGAATTTCAGGGAAGAACCGCAGCGGCCTACTTCAACGAAGAAGGAATGCACTTAATTGCCCAGCGGTTTGTTGAGGTCGAAGGATCCGAGTGGCTCCTAGTGCGCACGGATGAGCTTGATCCTGCGCCCTCTTTGATGCGCCGCCAGGATAGCGAACTGCTGCATGCATGGCCGATTGAGGAACCCAATGATCAAACTGGCATAAGGGAACTCCACAAGAAGCTGTCTTCAGGGCAACTCAATCCGAGCGAGTCTCCATCCCTTTTTGAATTGCACCGCGGTGAGCGATGTGCAGGTTTGCCGTTGCCCGCCTCGCTCCTCTACGGCGAAACTTTGGCCGTGCTCAACGAATTGGATCAAGCGGTCGCTTTCTGCCGTTCAACACCCCACACATGCCCACAAGCGTTGTTCAGTGCGGCCGATATCAGTGGCAATGGTAGCCTTGCACCCGCAGAGATGGCCCGTGGAGTGCGTGCTGTCGTGGCGCTGGGCACCGCGTTTGAGAATGACGCCTCCAGCGAAGTTGCGTGGACCGCCGCCGCTACTGCCGCACCCATTGTCTCGGCACTATTACTTCATTCATTTGACTACGACCGTTCCGGAGAACTCAGCTTTGCAGAACTACTTGGAGAGCGACTTCCTCCTGAGTTCGAGGTAGCGAGCAACTCGGAAATAGTGATGCAGGATTGGATTGAAGCCTTGGCCAAAAGTGCACGCGCTGCTGCAGCCGCTGGGGCGACTTTGTTGCCAAATTAATTTCTGTCTCAGGTGTGCAAGCAATCTTGCATTTAGCTTAGCACAGCTAACATAGGTCGCACTCAGTCGCATTGGTGAAATTTCGCCAACTGTGGCCCAACCTGTGCGCCCCTAAAGTCGTCGTGCCCGCGTCATTGTCAATTCGTGAACGCGCCCGCGATTTGAACACCCTTGTTCCAAGCCCAGCACCACGCCGAGTGGCAGCGTTGACTCAACCGTCTTAGGTGCCCTAACGATACCGCATGGTGAATTCGTTCTTCGCATCGCAGGGCTATTATCCCCGGCTGTCATAGCTGCGGGTGCTTCATCATTGGTTTTCCGCTGCCCAAGCCAGCGGTCAACGAAACAACGACCTCGTGCCGGGCGGCATACTCAGAGGTCGGATATGAATACCAAAAACAAAACTCAAATCCCCTCGCTGGGCATCGTGGGGTTTGGGGCGTTCGGGCAGCTTGCCGCGCGCCATCTCGGGCCATATTTCGAGGTATCGGCCTATGATCCATCCCCAGACCTTGGCGCGGTCGCGCAGCGTCTTGGTGTGCACATGGCCCCCTTGCAGCAGGTATCCCATGCCGACATCATCCTTATCGCGGCACCTGTGGCCTCGTTCGAAGAGGTGGTGGGCGAGATTGCGGTTTCTTGCAAACCCGGCGCTTTGATTGTCGATGTGGGCTCGGTCAAAGTCATTCCCTCGGACATCATGCGGCGGCGTCTTCCGATGGATGTCGATATCGTGGCGACCCACCCCTTGTTCGGACCTCAGAGTGCTGAGGCAGGGATCAAGGGTCTGAAGGTTGCAATCTGCCCCATCCGGGGGCGCGGGCACACAAGGTTGGCCGCGTTTCTGCGCAAGGTCATGGGACTGACCGTCATTGTGACCACACCCGAAGAGCACGATCAGGAGGCGGCGGTTGTCCAAGGGCTCACGCACCTCATTGCCAAAGTGCTTCTTGGTATGGGGCCGTTGCCAACGCGCATGACGACCAAGAGCTTTGATTTGTTGTCCGAAGCGATCTCGATGGTGCAGCATGATGCGCCGGAGGTCTTTGACGCGATCGAAAAGGCCAATCACTATGCCGAAACCGTGCGGCGGCGGTTCTTTGATCTGGCTGCAAATCTGAGTGTCGAACTAGAAACGGCGTCTGTTGATCCGATACCGAGCGGGAGCGGTGCTGTGGTGTCGCCCGTGGGCGGCCAGATGTGCGAACAGCGCTAGGTGCGCTGTCCGCGATTGTTTTGTTTACGGCTGGGCCCAGGCCAGCATGTTCCCGATGCCGTCCAACCGCTCGGTTGCCGCAACCGATCTGTCCGGTGACCAGCTCCGGTCGGTGCCAAGCCATGAGCGGCTGTCGAGTTCCAGCAGGCCTATGATGGTCTCCGCCACGAGCGTCGCGCCGGCTGGCCCCAACCCCTCTTTGGGTTGAAATGACCCATTGGCGGCCTCTCTCCCGATCACCTCGGCCTCGGCGAGGAAATAGAGCCATAGCGGCGTGCCGCTGGCGAGCGCGCCACCGGTTGCCGTCTCGACCGCCGCAGACACGGCCGAGACTTCGGCCTCTGGTCGGCCAATCTCGCGCGCGAAACTCTCACCCGACGGGAGGAGGAAACTCTGACCCCGCAGCAAGTTGCGGGTGGCGAGCGACGATTCTCCGGACGTGATAAACGGCAGATCCAAAAGCGTCCGGGCCAGTTTGGAATCCATTTCCTGCGCGCGTTCCACGTTGCGGCCCAAATGCGTGAAGAAGATCTCATGCATATCGACGACCGCATCGGCGCTCGGCACCGGGGAAAACCCCCCGCCCAGAGTTGAGCCGAACAAAGCCCGGGGCGACTAGCCGGACTGCACTTGGATCCGGTGCGGTGCCATGGAATGGCCAAACCGGAAACCAGCCACGGAAAACTCAACGGGGGATGAAGGGCTCGCTGGGCAGATAGACCTGCCGCCCGGATGACAGAACCCTGTTCACGACGCCCTGACCGCACATGGACACCAGAAAGTCATGCACGACGTTCCATTGGTAATGCCACGTTGTTTCCTGCCGTGCGGCCTCATAAAGGTCGTGGCCTTCCGGGGCATTGGCCGTTGCCGCAATACGATCCACCAATTTGTTGTGGACCCGGATCATGGCCAGATGCACCTGACTGACGATCCGGTTCTCGTCGTTTCTGGGGTCACCAATTAATGCAACATTCCCGACCCGGGGCAGATCGGATGCCGCCTGAGCGTGACCACCCGTTTCGACCCCGGTGATGAGCTTCACACCGGCAAAGGGTCCCGACGCGTGGTAGAAAAACGGCGTCGCTTCCGGCCCGTCTCCGTAGAGACAATCAAGGTCCAGCGTCGGCGTGCGAACGTTCGTGATGTCCGTCGGTCGGTTGATATGTTCGAAACTCGAACTGACATCGAGGGTGATGTCATGGTCGATAAACTGGCCAAAAAAGACCATTCCCACAGAGACGCTTTCCGTCCGGTCGTTGCCGGTCCCGCCGTCCATGGGACCGCCCACTTTTCCGACATCGCGTAACGTGTCCGGGTCTGTATAGAGCGGCGATAAACCTCCGCAAATTCGTCCGAAACGATCCCCGCGCTAATGAACGTGACCGGGGCGACAATAAGCACTCAAACCATCAAAATTGCTTAGTCCATGATGTAAAGACATGGCTTGGCTCCAATAAATGCGACATGAAATTTCGCCGCAGAGCCCCCACGAAAACCACACTGCATGACCTGCGATGCCTTTTCAAGAATTGCAGTTGAAACGAGTCGAGGACCATTGCGACCCATCGGTGATTTCACCGAGCTTATCCCCTCGTTTCCCGGCTCTGATCTTCCTTGACTGAATTTTCTCCGTGTCCCGAGCAATTGTTACAAACCCCTCTCAAAATTCGGCCCAACCTGCACACCTGCGTGAGATCGTAAAACATTCTTTGCAGTTTGTTCATGAACGCACACATAATGGTGCGAAAGGTTCGCTGGCGCTCCCCCTTGAAGAGTGCCAATAGGGTACCTATCTCATGTTAATCCGCTAAACATTATGCGGCAGAGAGGGAGTGAAACATATGGCTAGTTATATAAATCTTCCCGCCCCAAGCCCAGAGCAGGGGGCTGAACCGTTATTTGCAGGAAATCCGCCGGTTCCCGATGTTGGAGCCCGATCAGGAATTCATGCTCGCCAAGCGCTGGGTCGAGGATCAGGATACTGATGCCGCCCACCAGCTTGTCACCTCGCACCTTCGTCTGGCGGCCAAAATCGCCATGGGTTATCGCGGCTATGGCTTGCCGCAGGCCGAAGTGATCTCAGAGGCCAATGTTGGTCTGATGCAGGCCGTCAAGCGCTTTGACCCCGACAAGGGCTTCCGCCTTGCGACCTATGCGATGTGGTGGATCCGCGCCTCGATCCAGGAATACATCCTGCGGTCATGGAGCCTTGTGAAGCTTGGCACGACCAGCGCGCAGAAGAAGCTGTTCTTTAACCTGCGCAAGGCCAAAGCCCGCATCGGCGCGCTGGAAGAGGGCGATATGCGTCCCGAAAACGTCGCCAAGATCGCACATGACCTGAACGTCACCGAACAGGAAGTCATCTCGATGAACCGCCGCCTGTCGGGTGGGGATGCCTCGTTGAACGCGACAATCTCGGCCGATGGTGAAGGGGCGTCGCAGTGGCAGGACTGGCTTGAAGACGAAGATGCTGACCAGGCTGCCGACTATGAAGCCAAAGATGAGCTTGAGACGCGGCGCGAACTGCTGGCGAACGCCATGGAAGTTCTCAACGACCGTGAGAAAGACATCCTGATGCAGCGTCGTCTGCAGGATCAGCCGGTCACGTTGGAGGAGCTTTCGGGCCAATACGACGTCAGCCGCGAACGCATCCGCCAGATCGAAGTGCGCGCGTTTGAAAAGCTGCAAAAGCGCATGCAGGAACTCGCCCGCGAAAAAGGGTGTCCTGACGGCGGCATAACGCCGACATATTGAAACAAGATTGGCGCGGTCCGGATTGGGCCGCGCTTTTTCGTGCGTGCTTGCCGTCTTTGCCCGCACTTGGCTTCGGATTTGAGGGAAGCGGAAATCTCAGGCGTTGCGCCAAGGGGCTCGGCACGGATACGTTGCCTAGAAAACTGGCGGCATAGTTAGGCCACGATCGCATGAATGATTTCAAAACGAGCTTCGATCCGGAGTTTCTTGAGTTCTATCAGGCTGGTACGATGCCCTATCGATACAACGACACGCCGTGCCTAAAAAACCCTATAGATCTCGCAATCTACTTGCGGGATGGTTTTGGATCGAGCGA
>Ga0064014_10217_pt1 | contig 17194 bp, 16 predicted proteins | sample CrowatWCoCulture_2_FD_61584 | JGI IMG/M metagenome (GOLD analysis project Ga0064014, IMG submission 61584) | Marine cyanobacteria communities from the University of California, Santa Cruz, USA, analyzing cyanobacterial DNA methylation -... | ecosystem: Host-associated > Microbial > Bacteria >...
GTTGCCGGGTCCGCACAATACAACAGCGCGGTACGATGTTTGTGAGAATTCAGGCCACTTCTCAAAAACCGCCTCGACCACACCACAACCCGCACGCTCCATCAACTCAAGCCCTGTCACGGCGCCGGATTTCATGGCGTCTTGTTCAAGTTGGCGCATCTGCGCAGTGGTGATCAGTGCAGTTTGGGGCAGGTTTTTCATTTTCGCTCCAATTCGCGGCGTATTGCGCAAATTTTAGGCATAAGCGTCAAATTCGCACATCCAGCCTCGTTCCCGAAAGCCTACTCAATTGTGGCGGATGGGGGAAGTGGTCTCACGCATCGAACGCGCCTTTAGGGAGAGGATTCCGTGAAAAAAATCGAGGCCATCATCAAGCCCTTCAAGCTCGACGAAGTCAAAGAGGCTTTGCAGGATATCGGAGTTCAGGGCCTGAGCGTGATCGAAGTCAAAGGCTTCGGACGCCAGAAAGGCCATACAGAACTTTACCGTGGTGCAGAATATGTCGTGGATTTTCTGCCCAAGGTAAAAATCGAAGTCGTCCTCGCTGACGATCAGCTTGACGCCGCTATCGAGGCTATTTCGGGCGCGGCCAAGACAGACAAGATCGGTGACGGCAAAATCTTCGTGTCATCCATCGAACAAGCCATTCGTATCCGGACCGGCGAAGCCGGTGAAGATGCGCTCTAATCCACTAATCAGGAAGGAAGAAGGTCAAAGAAATGAGTAAAGCTGACGTTCTCAAGACGATTAAGGACGAAGACGTCGAATACGTCGATATCCGCTTCACTGACCCACGGGGCAAGTTGCAGCACGTGACTGTTATGTCCGATCAGGTCGATGAGGATTTCCTCGACGAAGGTTTCATGTTCGACGGCTCGTCCATCGCTGGTTGGAAATCGATCGACGAATCCGACATGAAGCTGATGCCGGACACCAACTCGGCCTACATGGATCCGTTCTACGCGGAAAAAACGATGGCTGTGCATTGTACCGTCGTCGAGCCTGACACCGGCGAAAGCTATGAGCGTGACCCACGCGGCACCGCTGAGCGCGCAGAGGCGTATCTGAAGTCCTCGGGCATCGGTGACACCTCCTACTTCGGGCCGGAAGCTGAATTCTTCCTCTTCGACGACGTTCGTTATTCGACCGAGATGAACAAAGTCTCGTACGAAGTCGACGCGCTCGACGCCTCGTGGAACACTGACACCGAATACGAGATGGGCAACATGGGTCATCGTCCGGGTGTAAAGGGCGGCTACTTCCCCGTTCCGCCAATCGACGACGGTCAGGACATCCGTTCGGAAATGCTGTCGACGATGAAGCGCATTGGCATGAAGGTCGACAAGCATCACCACGAGGTTGCCTCGTGTCAGCACGAGCTTGGTCTGATCTTTGACTCTCTGACCACACAGGGCGACGAGTTGCAGAAGTACAAATACGTCATCCACAACGTCGCACACGCCTACGGCAAATCGGCAACATTCATGCCGAAGCCGATTGCAGGCGACAACGGCACCGGGATGCACGTGAATATGTCGATCTGGAAAGACGGCAAGCCGCTCTTCGCAGGCGACAAGTACGCTGACCTTTCAGACGAAGCTTTGTACTACATCGGCGGTATCCTCAAGCACGCCAAAGCGCTGAACGCGTTCACCAACCCATCAACCAACAGCTACAAGCGCCTGATCCCAGGTTTTGAAGCACCGGTACTGCGCGCGTACTCCGCCCGTAACCGTTCGGGTTGTGTCCGTATTCCGTGGGCAGAATCGCCGAAAGCCAAGCGCGTCGAGGCACGTTTCCCCGATCCGTCGGCGAACCCGTACCTCTGCTTCTCTGCCCTTCTCATGGCAGGCCTCGACGGGATCGAGAACAAGATCCATCCCGGCGAAGCCATGGACAAAGACCTCTACGATCTTCCGCCGGAAGAGCTGGAAGGCATCCCAACCGTTTGTGCATCGCTGCGCGAAGCCATGGACGAGTTGGAGGCCGACATGGACTTCTTGCTCAAGGGCGATGTCTTCACCAAAGACCAGATCGAAGGGTACATGGAGCTCAAGTGGGAAGAAATATACGCCTACGAGCACACGCCACACCCGATGGAATTCAAGATGTACTACAGCTGCTAAGCTGTTGCTTCTTAGATCAAAGAAAGGGCGCCCTCGGGTGCCCTTTTGCTATCTGACCGGTGGCGCAAACTGAAAGACACGCCAGACAAAGGCCACGCGTCCAGAACACCCCGTTTTCTGCAAGATGGATTTGACGTGGCTGCGTACAGTTTCCGGCGACACCCCCAGAACATCAGCCATATCCCGCGCCGACAGGCCTTCGAAAAGAAGCGGCGCCACGCGTGTTTCCGCCGCGGTTAGCCGATAGGCCGCACAAAACGCATCAAGTCGCGTTGTCACTTGGCGACCGGTATCAATGAGCGTCACCAGTGCGCCGGTCAAACCCGCCTCAAGCTCCATATCCGCGTCCCGAAGCGGAGACACGATGGCCAGTATGGGATTGGCTGTGCTGCGCCGCGTTATCGTGAACTCATCTCCCCGCCGCGTATTTTGGCCTCGTGCCGTCTGCGTCACCTCGGAAACGGCCCGCAACATACGTCCTGCATCATCTTCGTTGGTACACATCAGACGGCCATCCTGCGTCTGCCGCAGACCATCCCGCGCATCAATCATCGATCGGGCTTCTGCGTTGGCAAGAATGACCGCGCCGTTCTCGGACACGACGGCGATCCCCAAATCGATCTTGTCCAAGACACTCAAAACGGCGGCGTATTTTTGGCGCAATGAATATGCCATGCGGTTGATCTCGAGCGCTTTTGCAAGGTGTGGCGCATAGGTGTTGGCAGCAAGCAAGTCGTGGGCGGGGATCGTGTCCTGTGTCAGATCATAGTGATAGATCAGCCCGCTGAACCGCGACGGATCCTCGGACAGATTGACCACGAACCGCCGAAAAACGCCCAACCGTTCTTTGCCCCACGCGATTTCAGCCCGAGCATGATAGTCAGCATCAATATCCCACAAAGACATCTCTTCCAGCGCAGCAAAAGGTGCCCTTTCGTGCACCAGCTTAAATCCCTCTGAATCAAGATCGGTGCCCGCGTCAGAGGCAATCAGCGCGCCGTATTCCGCAAACAGATCCTGCATCCCCGCGTAATACGCGCTTGCGCCTTGCGTGGAATACGAGATCTCCTCATGCGTTCCGGTTTCGTAAAGCAAAACGCCCTTGGCCGATGTTGCGCTGCGCAACGCCTCAAGCGCGGGGGTCCAGCGGCTCTCTGTCAGCGCGGCGTCGTAGATGGATATCAGCCGATCCGGTTCGATCATATGCAATCCTGTTTCTTACGCAGCACAGGCGACTGGCGCAGTTTCGAAACACCCTAAGACTGAAAGGAATTACGTCAACTCGCAGGGGTGGCGAAATCCGCCATGCACTCGAAAACAGCCGCAAACTCATGACGGCCGCGCAGTGTGTCGGACACCGAAACCGGCCTGAGACGCGAAAGCCCCATGATGTACGTCGTATTTGTGATCTGGGCAAAGCTGTCGGGAGTAAATTGCCATGCGTGCATATCGATATAGGCACCGTCGGAAGCACGCTCCTCTTCCAAGGCGGCCAAAGCGCTGCGGGCAAGTTCTTCATCACGCGCAACGGACCCGTGATCGCCGATCCAATGTCGCGCTTTCTCGTTATGGGTCTTGAACGCTTTTGCGTTGATCAGCGATGCGGTTGCATGGACCTTGCGTTGTGTCAGATGCGCCTCAACTACCGCGCCAAGTGTCGTTTCCGGAAGCAAATTGTCAAAACAGTATCGTTTGTCCGGAACCAAGAGCAGGTAATGCCCGCCAACCTCAAGAATATCCGCCACTTGATTGAAATGGCGTATCAAATCCGGCTGATGCTCAACCACATGCGCACTGAATACAGCGTCAAAAGTTCGGTCGATGACAGAAAGGTCTCCGACTGGGGACACATAGTCAATGTGCTCCGGTATTCGGCTCCCCTTTAGACGGTATTCCGCAACCCGCGCGACCAGATCATCCCGATCCAACAAGTCAAAATAGGCGACGTTCGCCCCCACAAGCGAAGGATTGTGAAACGGTCCAATCTCAAGAACCGAACCTGATGATTGCGCCTCTGCGATAAAATCCGCGCGGGTTCGATGGTCGGGCGACCTCGCCTCTTCAACCAGCGGATGGCGTGCGTCGGTCGACGGAACCGTGCGCCCCATCCAAAGCGCGATTTTGGCCGGCAGTTTTTTGAGGCTACGGATCAGTTTCAAGTTTTGCCCACATCATACTTGTCGCGAATTCCCCAAACCATGCCGACGAAGCCGCGGGCGAGCAACGAAAAAGGGCGCCCACATGGGGCGCCCAAATCTTGCGTGAGTGCAAGTACGGTAGTGTCCTTACGGAAGCAGAACCGAGTCGATCACGTGGATCACGCCGTTCGAACCGATGATGTCGGTTGCGATGACGTTGGCATCGTTGACGGTTACGCCTGTGCCAAACTTGCCTGCTGCGCCGTTGATCGTCAGCGTGCCACCGTTCAGCGCTTCAACGCTGAGGTTCTGGCCGATGACCTGATCCGACGTCACGTTGCCCGAGATGACGTGGTACGTCAGGATGTCGGTCAGCGTGTCGATGTTTTCAGGCTCAAGCAGCGACTCGACGGTGCCTGCTGGCAGAGCAGCAAAAGCGTCGTTGGTCGGTGCGAAAACCGTGAATGGGCCGTCGCCCGAAAGCGTGTCGACGAGGCCAGCAGCCGTTACAGCGGCGACGAGCGTCGAGAAGTCGTCGTTGCCTGCAGCAATATCGACGATGGTCGGTGCTTCTTCCTGCTGTGCACATGCACCAAGAGCAGCAAGAGCGCCGGCAGACACAAATCCTTTGATGATCGAGCGGCGTTTCATGAGAGTAGTCCTCCAAGTCCCGTTTCCTGCAGGGTTGTAGCCCTGCGCGTGCACGGGAGGTAGCAGGACTTACGGTTGCGTCAACACTTTAGGTCAAAAGGAATTAAATCACTTCGCTTGCATCAAGTGACGCCAACAGCGCGCCGGCCTCTTCCAGCACCGTTTGTCGGCGATCTTCCGCCATGCGGTCCCAGGTCCTGTACATCTGTGCCATGCGCGGATTCCCGGCAAACCGAGCGCGGTGCCTGATGAGAAAATCCCAGTAGAGCAGGTTAAAGGGGCACGCGCCCTGCCCTGTCTTGGTTTTGACTGAGTAAAGGCAGCCTGCGCAGTAGTCCGACATTTTTGCGATGTAGTTGCCGGAAGAGACGTAGGGTTTCGACGCGACGATCCCTCCATCGGCAAACTGGCTCATCCCGATGACGTTTGGCGCCTCAACCCATTCATAAGCGTCGGCATAGACCGCAAGGTACCATTCGTGGACCTCATAGGGGTCGATCCCTGCCAAAAGCGCAAAGTTGCCTGTTACCATCAACCTCTGAATGTGATGGGCATAGGCATGTTCCCGAGTTTGCCCAACCGCTTGTTCGACACAACGCATTTTGGTCGGCGCGCCCCAGAACATCCCCGGCAACTTGCGTTTATGGTCCAGCACATTGCGCCGGGTATAGTCCGGCCCCTCCCGGAAGTAGATGCCCCGCACATATTCTCGCCAGCCGAGGATCTGCCGGATAAACCCTTCTACAGCGTTCAGCGGCGCGTCACCGCGTGCATAGGCCGACTCAACGGCCCGACAGACCTCCAACGGGTCAAGAAGGCCCGCGTTGATATAAAGCGCGATGACGGAATGGTTCATGAACGCCTGATCAGCCACCATAGCGTCCTGAAAATCTCCAAACCGCGGCAATGCGGTTGCAATCCAATGTGTCAGCGCCTTTTGCGCTTGCGCTGACGTTGTCGCGAACCAGAACGGCGTCAGATCGCCAAAGTTATCGCCAAACCGGCCTTCCACAAGCGCCAGAACCTCTTGCGTGATCTTGTCAGCTGGGAACTGCAAAACGTCGGGGTAGTTTTCGCCACGCTTTGGCGGCTTGCGATTGTCGTGGTCGAAATTCCACTTGCCGCCCTCTGGCTGATCTCCATCGACGAGAAGGCCCGTCTTCCGACGCATCTCGCGATAGAAATACTCCAAGCGCAGCTCTTTGCGCCCCTCAGCCCAAGCATCAAACTCGGAGTGCCGTGCAATGAAACGCGTGTCCTCAAGCTGCGTCACGGGCAGCGGAGCGGTATCTAGCGCCTCAATTAGCCGCCATTCACCTGGGCGTGTCGCTATCACGGCATCCGCGCCGGTATCAGAAGCGCGACGCAGCAATTCCCCCACGATGGAGCCAGTGTTTTCGGGATCATCAAGCCGCGTGTACGCGACGGTCCAGCCGGCCTCGGACAACTCAGCCGCGAAATGACGCATCGCTGAAAACAGAAACGCGATTTTTTTCGGGTGGTGCTGAACGTACGAGGCTTCATCCGCAACCTCGGCCATGACCACGGTATCACTCGTTTTGTCCGCAGCGCTCAGCGCGGCAACAGTTGGCGTTAGTTGGTCGCCCAGCACCAGAACAAGTCGGCTCACCACGGAATCTCCTGTCCGGCGTAATCGAAAAATCCACCAGATTTGTCTGGTGTCAGCCCACCGATCACGCGCAACAGATTGTCCGCAGCTTCTGTTGCCGGAACCGTCTTGTGGTGTGCCGCATAACGCGCTGTGAAATCAGTTGCGACAGTGCCGGGGTGGAGGCAGACGAGCGTTGCGTGTTTGTGGGTCCGCCCGAGTTCGATCGCCGCGCCGTGCATCAGTTGGTTCAACGCAGCCTTTGCCGCGCGGTAACTGTGCCACCCCCCCAGCCGGTTATCCCCGATCGATCCAACGCGCGCGGAAAGGACTGCAAACACCGCCGGACGGTCTTTTGGTAAAAGACGCATACCATGCTTCAACAACATCATCGGTCCCATCGCATTGACCGCGAACTGGTCCGCCAATCCTTGCGCCGTGACGTGCCGCACGGATTTTTCAGGGTGATGACCATCCACCACAAGCGCTCCGGTCGCGACAACGACAAGATCATACGGCCCATCTAGCGCCCCAAGAGACGATTGGACGCTCGCTTCGTCCGTTACATCCAAACCATCGACCGATCGCGACAATCCATCGACGGTCACCCCATCTGATTTCAAGTGTTCGGCCAAGGCCGAACCGATCCCGCCCGAGGCGCCAATAATCAATGCGCATTCCATGCGGCGGACGTATGGCGATGATCCATGCCGTCAATCGCACTTGGCCTATGCGTCGCATGGCTTAACTCTCGCACATGGACGGAGATCTGCCACACCTCGCGCTGTCCGTGCGCCAACCTTGGGCGTGGACCATCATTGCGGGCCACAAGAGAATTGAGAATCGAAGTCTCGGTTCCATCCGCGCGGGTCGGATGGAACCCGGTATCATCTGCCTTCACGCCGCGAGCGGGCTTTCACAACGTGAATACAACTGGGGCGTCTGGCGATTGCACCGGCACGGGGTCGCGGCCCCAAGGCCAGAGGCCTTGCCCCGCGGCGCGATCATTGGCACGGTGGGGGTGACGGGGATCATCACCGAAAGTGACAGCGAATGGTTTGGCGGGGAGGCAGGGTTAACGCTTGCAAATCCCCAATCGATCCAACCGATCCCTTGCCCTGGTGCCTTGGGGTATTTCAGGTGGCAACGCGGCGGAGAGCTGTCCCCAATCCGCCCGTGGATGCGCAAATGGGACGCTGCAACGGGTGACGCGGCCGCACCCGGCCTCTTCGACGATCTCGTACCGTCGTTCCGCGAGGTACCGAACCGACCGGGACGGTCCCGGAAGACGTCCTGAACACACTAAGCCCGCGTGGCAGCGCCGACCCGACGGGGTGGTGCCCCAAACCCTAATTCTTTGCACTTTATGGCAGCCCAGTCATCTTCCGTCCGATCACCAGCGTAACGCCATCCAAAGCGCCGCCCGTGGGGCCGGGTCGGCGCTGGCACGGCGGCCTTGCGGCCTTGATTCCGTGCCGCCCCTAAGTAGGGTCAGATCTTATCGTAGTTGTGCCGTCTCGAAACACTTTGGACATCGAGCGACTTGTGGTCAAAGACGCAGCAGGGAGATGCTTGGCGTGACGCTGAAAAACAAAATCCTCGCGATGTATCGCGAGATACATGATTACGGTGGCGACTTCGGGGAACCGGTCATGTCGTCTTTCTCGTTTGACCCTTGGGAATTGTATGATCGTGAAGATCTATCCGATTTAGAGCGTCAGGGCGTGAAGGTCGCTTTGTTGGCAGAACTCATGTCGATAATTGATAACTCTACTCACGAAGAAGCTGTACTTTCCTCGATAGGACGGCGCGCCCTGGTTCTTGCGGACAGTGTCGTTGAAACGGATTCTCCACATTTTGCATCTGCTCTCAGAGGTTTCGTTAAATCCGAAGAAGCGTTCGCTCACTCGTTGCGTCCCATCTATGAGGAGTGGGTGCGCTCTAATGTTCCAGACTAAGAAGGAGTTGGTTCTCTTTTCGTCTGGCCCACAACGCCATGAAGCAAACACAAACCCTGTCTAAACTTCTTACCATGCGCACATACTGGATCATCATTCGGCAAAATATTGGTGAAGCCCTTGCGGCTTTGTTGATCCTTGCGGGCTTCTTGGGTCTGACTGTGACGTATTTGTTCGAGCTTTCCGGCGTCTGGTACCTTTGCGCGGGAATGGCAACGATTGCTGGCGTCATGCGACACACTTCTTCGCTTTCAACGTTGGATGCGGAAAGTTCCAATGCAGGCGAAATCGATGGCGACGTCGGCGACTGCGATTAAGCCAACCCTAATCGACCGCCACCCAAGACCTCCCCTCTTCCCTTTTGCGGAATCGCTCGTATAGTGCCGCCCATGGTCAATGCAGCGAACATCACGCTTCTGCTTCTTCTTAGCCGCCTCTGAGCGTGCCTTTCGGCGCGACCGCTCAGGGGAGGATCAGCGCCGGCCAGACAAAAACCTAAGAAGAGATCAAATCAATGACATCGAAAGTTAAGCAGGACCGTGTCCTGATCTTTGACACCACATTGCGCGACGGCGAACAGTCCCCGGGCGCAACAATGACACACACCGAAAAGCTGGAGATTGCCGAGATGCTTGACACGATGGGTGTCGACATCATCGAGGCGGGTTTTCCAATTGCCTCTGAAGGTGATTTTGAGGCCGTGTCGGATATCGCCAAGCAGGCCCAGACCTCGGTCATTTGCGGGTTGGCGCGCGCCAATCTCAAAGACATCGATCGCTGTTGGGAGGCTGTGCGCCACGCCAAACGCCCGCGCATCCATACCTTTATCGGCACCTCGCCGCTTCACCGCGCCATTCCAAACCTGACAATGGATGAGATGGCCGACCGGATTCACGAGACCGTCACACATGCCCGAAACTTGTGCGACAACGTGCAGTGGTCGCCGATGGACGCGACCCGAACTGAGTACGATTACCTCTGCCGGGTGATCGAGATCGCGATTAAGGCGGGCGCGACGACGATCAATATCCCCGACACGGTGGGCTATACAGCACCCCGCGAAAGCGCCGATCTGATCGCGCGGTTGATCGCGGACGTTCCGGGTGCGCCGGACGTGACATTTGCCACGCATTGTCACAACGACCTTGGTATGGCGACGGCGAACTCGCTGGCCGCAGTCGAGGCCGGCGCACGCCAGATCGAATGCACGATCAACGGTCTGGGCGAACGTGCGGGCAACACCGCCCTGGAAGAAGTCGTGATGGCCATGAAGGTCCGCAACGACATCATGCCATTTACCACCGGAATCGATTCCAAAAAGCTTATGGCCATCTCCCGCCGCGTCGCGACGGTGTCGGGCTTTGCGGTCCAGTTCAACAAGGCCATCGTCGGCAAGAACGCATTCGCGCACGAATCCGGCATCCACCAGGACGGCATGCTCAAGAACGCCGAGACGTTCGAGATCATGCGCCCCGAGGATGTTGGCCTGACCGAGACCAACATCGTCATGGGCAAACATTCAGGCCGCGCAGCGCTGCGCTCAAAGCTCAAGGATCTGGGTTTTGATCTGGCCGACAATCAGCTCAACGACGTCTTCGTGCGGTTCAAGGCGTTGGCCGACCGCAAAAAGGAAGTCTTTGACGACGACCTCGTCGCATTGATGCGGGTGCAGGAAGGCGAAGCAGACGACCGGGTGAAGGTGAAGTTCTTGCGCGTGATCTGCGGTACCGAGGCGCCTCAGTCAGCCGATATCACGCTGACCATCGATGGCGAAGATCACCAGATGACCGCCCAAGGCGACGGGCCGGTTGATGCGACCTTTGCAGCGATCAACGCGCTTTTCCCGCATTCGGCCACGTTGCAGCTTTATCAGGTGCACGCCGTGACCGAAGGCACAGACGCACAGGCGACCGTATCCGTACGCCTTGAAGAAGACGGGCGTATCGTGACGGGCCAATCCGCCGACACCGATACCGTTGTCGCGTCAGCCAAGGCCTATGTCTCGGCGCTCAACAACTTGCTCGTCCGGCGGACCAAATCGGACCCTGATGCAGACGTGAAGCAGGTCAGTTACAAAGACGTGGGCTGACAAACCGCGCGCACCGTTTGGTGCGCGCTCCACCCTCGACCAGAATGAGCTGAAACAGAGGGTCAGCCGTCGGCGCAGATCTGCTTACGTGCGAAACAATCCATGGTTCGGCGCAGGGATTGTCGCCAAGCGCCCTTTTATCGCCGCAAATCGCTGCTTATAACCTCCTTAACGCTCTGCACACCAAGAATCGCAGAGACTAAAGAGGCACGGAACGGGACAGGCACATATGGCCTTTGGTGGCATTTTTTCATCCGATATGGCGATCGACCTCGGGACAGCGAACACGCTTGTCTATGTCAAAAGTAAAGGCGTGATCCTCAACGAACCCTCGGTGGTGGCCTATCATGTCAAAGACGGCAAGAAACAGGTTCTGGCTGTGGGCGAGGACGCCAAATTGATGCTGGGCCGTACGCCCGGCTCAATCGAAGCGATCCGCCCGATGCGCGAAGGTGTGATTGCCGACTTTGATGTCGCGGAAGAGATGATCAAGCACTTCATCCGCAAGGTCCACAAACGCACCACCTTCTCGAAGCCAAAGATCATCGTTTGCGTCCCGCACGGGGCAACGCCAGTCGAGAAACGCGCGATCCGCCAATCGGTGCTCAGCGCCGGCGCGCGGCGGGCTGGTCTGATCGCAGAACCCATCGCGGCGGCGATTGGCGCGGGCATGCCCATCACCGATCCCACCGGCAACATGGTTGTCGATATCGGTGGCGGCACGACCGAGGTTGCGGTCCTCTCGCTCGGCGACATCGTTTACGCCCGCTCTGTCCGCGTCGGCGGCGACCGCATGGACGAAGCGATCATCAGCTATCTGCGCCGCCAGCAAAACCTCTTGATCGGGGAAAGCACGGCCGAGCGTATCAAAACCTCAATCGGCACGGCCCGGATGCCCGATGACGGGCGCGGGTCTTCGATGCAGATCCGTGGTCGTGATCTGCTAAACGGGGTGCCGAAAGAAACCGAGATCAATCAGGCACAAGTGGCCGAGGCTTTGGCCGAACCGGTGCAACAAATTTGCGAAGCGGTCATGACCGCTCTGGAAGCGACCCCACCCGATTTGGCGGCGGACATCGTTGACCGCGGCGTGATGCTGACCGGTGGGGCGCCCTACTGGGCGAGCTTGACCTGGCGTTGCGCGAACAGACAGGGCTGGCCATTTCCGTGGCAGACGAAAGCCTCAACTGCGTGGCCTTGGGCACGGGACGCGCGCTGGAGTATGAAAAACAACTCCGCCATGTGATAGACTACGAAAGCTGATCACTCTACGATTGGCGTGAAGAGGTCGCATATCAGCGATCCGGGAGCAGCGATTGGCAAAGGACCAAAGCGCGAACGAAGCTTATGGCCGCCCCTTAAGGCGGCTTTTCGTGATTGTGCTGATCACTTTGCTTGTTCTGATCTTTTTGTTTTGGCGGATCGACAGCCCGCGCGCTGAACGCTTGCGCGCGCAAGTGGTGGATCAGGTCGTTCCCGCGTTTGACTGGGTCATGGTACCGGTGGCCCGTGGCGCCGACACGCTCAGCCGGTTTCAGTCTTACGCGCGCCTTGTCGATCAAAACCGCGAATTGCGCCGCGAGCTTCAACAGATGCGCGCGTGGCGCGAGGCAGCGCTCCAGTTGGAACAGGAAAACGCCAAATTACTGGACCTCAACAAAGTGCGGCTCGACCCATCGCTGACCTTTGTCACGGGCGTGGTTCTCGCCGACAGCGGTTCCCCCTTCCGACAATCCGTCTTGCTGAATGTCGGTGCACGTGACGGTATTCAGGACGGCTGGGCCACCACGGATGGACTTGGGCTTGTGGGCCGCATCTCGGGCGTCGGAAACAACTCATCGCGCGTTTTGCTGCTCACCGATCCGGGAAGCCGTGTCCCCGTCACGGTCCAGCCCTCAGGTCAGGACGCACTTTTGGCGGGCGATAGTTCTGCCTTTCCTCTTCTCGATTTTGTGGAAGTACCCGACGCCGTGCGTGCCGGCGACCGTGTGGTTTCGTCTGGCGACGGCGGAGTATTCCCCTCAGGTCTTCTTGTTGGGCAAGTCGTTCAGGGAACCGATGGACGCCTGCGTCTTCAGCTTTCGGCCGACTATGAACGCCTTGAATTCCTGCGCGTGCTGCGAAGTCAGGCGGCTGAGCAAATTGACGACCCCGGTACGCTTGTGGCGCCGCCGCTGCCGCTTTTGCCCGACCCTGAGCTCGCGCCCACGGATGGCGAGGAGGTTGCAGGCAATGGCTGAAAGCCCACTTCTTCGCCTGTGGTCTGCGCGGATCGGCTACCTGCTGGTGGCGTTGGTGCTGATGCTGATCAAGCTTCTCCCCTTCTCAAACGGCGCTGCTGGCTTTCCTGCACCGGACCTTCTGGTTCTGGTCACCTGTGTCTGGGTGCTCAGACGTCCTGATGCAGTGCCCGTGCTTTCGGTCGCTGGCGTCTTCCTTTTGGCGGATATTCTCTTTTCGCAACCCCTTGGCCTATGGGCGGCGATCATGGTTGGTCTTACGGAATTTTTGCGCCGTCGGGAGGTTGCTTGGCGCGATATCGCATTTCCGCTGGAATGGGCACTTGTGAGCGTGGCCATTGCTGCTGCGACGCTTGGGTACGCTGTGATCCTCGCCGTCTTTGTTGTGGATCAGCCGGGGCTTGGACTAACGCTTCTGAGGTTACTGGCAACACTTGCCTGTTACCCAGCCGTCGCCCTTCTTGCGCGCGCAGTCGGATTGCGTAAATCTGCGCCCGGCGATGCCGACCGGATTGGGGCCAAGGCATGAAGTACACGCAAAAAGACATCGAAAAGAGCAATCGCATCATTACGCGGCGCGGCATCGTTCTGGGCGGTGCAATGATGGGCTTTATGGGCATTCTTGGTCTGCGCATGCGCCAGATGCAGGTGGAAGAGGCCGAGGATTACCGCCTTTTGGCCGAAGAGAACCGCATCAACATGCGCCTTCTTCCGCCGGCACGTGGGGTGATTTTCGATCGCAACGGCATTCCTGTCGCCGACAACTCTCAGAATTATCGCATCATCATCGTTAAAGAGGACGCAGGTGACGTGGACGACGTCGTCGCGCGCCTCAAATCGCTCATCCCGCTGGATGAAGACGACCTTGAACGTGCCATGCGCGAGATTAACCGCCGCTCGCCCTTTGTCCCCGTGACATTGGCGGACCGTCTGACATGGGACGAGTTTTCAACCGTCGCCGTCAACGCCCCGGCCCTGCCCGGCATAACGCCCGATGTTGGTCTCTCTCGGCATTATCCGATGCTGGAGGATTTTGCCCATGTCATCGGCTACGTCGGCCCGGTCAGTGACTATGACCTGTCCAAGATCGCCGATCCCGATCCGTTGTTGCAGATCCCGCGTTTCCAGATCGGCAAAGTGGGCGTTGAGACAAAGTTGGAAGAGGACCTTCGCGGCAAGGCCGGCACACGCCGGATCGAGGTCAACGCCGCCGGTCGGGTCATGCGCGAGCTTGGCCGGATCGAAGGCACACCCGGCACCGACATTCAGTTGACCATCGACGCGGCACTTCAGAACTTTGCCCAAGTCCGCATGGCCGATGAAAGCGCCGCAGCGGTGGTGATGGACGTGCATAACGGCGATCTGATTGCCATGGGATCCGCGCCAGCCTTTGATCCGAACATGTTTGTGCGGGGCATCTCCGGCCCCGATTACCGCAAGCTGACCGAGAATGAATATCGCCCGCTGGCCAACAAAACGGTCCAAGGCACTTACCCGCCCGGCTCGACGTTCAAAATGATCACCGCGCTCGCGGCGCTGGAGGCGGGCGTGATCGGACCCGACGACACGGTCTATTGCCCCGGCCACACAACACTTGGTGGACGCCGCTTTCACTGCTGGAAGCGCGGAGGGCACGGTTATGTCGATCTCGACAAATCACTCGTCCAGTCTTGCGACGTCTACTACTACGACATCGCGGCGCGCTGCGGGATCGACAAGATCGCCGAGGTCGCCAAACGGTTCGGGCTGGGCACGCGCCACGACATCCCGATGTCCGCCGTGGCCGAGGGGCTCATCCCCTCAACACAGTGGAAACAGGTCGTCCGGGGCGAGGTCTGGCGCCCGGGCGATACGCTCAACGCCTCCATCGGTCAGGGCTATGTACTGGCCTCACCGTTGCAACTGGCGGTGATGACCGCGCGCATCGCCTCCGGCAAGGCTGTGTCACCCCGCTTGGTCAAATCGGTCAGCGGCCCCGCAGACCCGGTCCCGACCATGGCTGAGCTTGGAACGAACGAAAATCACCTGCGCTGGATCCGCCGCGCGATGTTCCGCGTCTCAAACTCCGAGCGCGGCACCGCACGCCGGTCGCGGATCGTGACCGAAGGTATGGAAATTGCAGGCAAAACCGGCACCAGTCAGGTCCGTAATATCACCGCAGAAGAACGCGCACGCGGCGTGACCCGCAATGCGGATTTGCCTTGGAACCGGCGCGATCACGCGCTCTTTGTGGCCTTTGCCCCCTTTGACAAGCCGAAATACGCCATCTCGGTCGTCGTCGAACATGGCGGCGGCGGATCGGCAGCGGCCGCCCCCGTAGCGCGCGATATCATGCTCCAGGCGCTCTATGGCGGGCTTCCTCCGCTTGAGGCGTACCCCGCGGGCCAGCGCGAAGCGATCGGCGAGTTGCACGACACCTGGCCCCTGCGTAACATGCCCAAGCCCGGCCCGGCGCGGAGCCGCGCATGAGCTATCTTGAGTATCAGGTCAAATCGGTCCCCACCGGTTTCAGAAAGATCCTCTACGCCAACTGGGCGCTTGTTGCGCTGCTAACCGCGGTTGCGTCCATCGGGTTCCTGATGCTCTATTCGGTTGCGGGCGGAACCCTCTCGCGCTGGGCCGAGCCTCAGATGATCCGCTTTGGCATGGGTCTGACGGCAATGTTCATCGTCGCGATGGTCCCCATTTGGTTCTGGCGCAATGTCTCGGGCCTGGCCTATGCCGCATCGCTCGTTTTGCTGGTGTTTGTTGAATTCTTTGGCGTCACCGGGATGGGCGCGCAGCGCTGGATCGACCTTGGTTTCATGCGCCTGCAACCGTCCGAAGTGATGAAAATCACGCTCGTGATGTTTTTGGCCGCCTATTACGACTGGCTCGACATCAAAAAGGTCAGCCACCCGTTCTGGGTGGCGATCCCGCTGGTTCTGATCCTGATCCCGACCGCGCTCGTCCTCAATCAACCCGACCTCGGCACCGCAATCCTGCTGGTTGCAGGGGGCGGAATCGTGATGTTTCTGGCTGGCGTAAGCTGGTGGTATTTTGGCGCCGTCATCGCAGGCGGTGTGGGGCTGGTCACGGCGGTCTTTACCTCTCGCGGTCAACCCTGGCAGCTCTTGAAGGACTACCAATATCGCCGCATCGACACTTTTCTTGATCCGGCCTCCGATCCGCTGGGCGCGGGCTATCACATCACGCAATCCAAGATCGCTTTGGGCTCAGGCGGGTTTTCCGGGCGCGGCTTCATGCAAGGCACGCAATCGCGTCTGAACTTCCTGCCCGAAAAACACACCGACTTTATCTTTACGACACTTGCAGAAGAGTTCGGCTTTATCGGCGGCTTCTCTCTTTTGGTACTGTATGCGCTGATCATCCTGTTCTGCATCATGTCCGCTATCCAGAATTCAGACCGCTTTGCGTCGCTCATGACGCTTGGGATTGCGGCGACCTTCTTCCTCTTCTTCGCCGTCAACATGTCGATGGTGATGGGCCTCGCCCCCGTGGTAGGGGTGCCCTTGCCATTGGTAAGCTATGGCGGTTCTGCCATGCTTGTTCTGATGGCCGCCTTCGGACTTGTCCAATCGGCCCATATCCACAGACCCCGCGCAAAATGACCAATATCCTCTTTGCCGCCTCCGCCCAAAGCTGGGCAAACTATGAGGCGCCCCTGACCGCAGCGCTCGATGCGACAGGTCTGACGTACGATCTCCGTACCGAGTTTGCACCGGCAGACGTCGACTACATCGTCTACGCGCCCGACAGCGCGGTGCAAGATTTCACGCCCTACACGCGCCTCAAGGCCGTTCTGAACCTGTGGGCTGGGGTCGAAAACGTCGTCGGCAACGACACCCTGCGCCTCCCCCTCGCGCGGATGGTCGATCACGGGCTAACCGAAGGCATGGTCGAGTGGGTGACGGGTCATGTGCTGCGTCATCATCTCGATATCGATGCTTGCCTCAATGGACAGGACGGCGTGTGGCGCCCCTTTGCGCCGCCTTTGGCACGCGAACGCACCGTCGGAATACTTGGTCTTGGGGCGCTGGGCGCGGCCTGCGCTGAGGCGCTTGTGGCACTGAACTTCAACGTCATGGGGTGGAGTCGCCGACCAAAGTCGTTGCCCGGCGTCACGTGCGAAAGCGGGGCGGACGGCCTCGCGCGGGTTCTTGCCGCCTCGGATATCGTGGTGCTGCTGCTTCCACAGACGCCCGAGACCGAAAACACCCTCGACGCCGACGCGCTGGCGCAGATGCCCGACAACGCGGTCATCATTAATCCAGGTCGCGGCCCATTAATCGATGATGATGCCCTTCTGGCCGAACTTGACAGCGGTCGCCTGGGGCATGCCACACTCGATGTGTTCCGCATCGAACCGCTGCCCGCCAACAA
>Ga0064014_10218_pt1 | contig 17036 bp, 17 predicted proteins | sample CrowatWCoCulture_2_FD_61584 | JGI IMG/M metagenome (GOLD analysis project Ga0064014, IMG submission 61584) | Marine cyanobacteria communities from the University of California, Santa Cruz, USA, analyzing cyanobacterial DNA methylation -... | ecosystem: Host-associated > Microbial > Bacteria >...
AGAGACCGCGCCGGAGCCAGAACTTCTCTGGTGTTGAACAGCAATTCCGTTCGCCACCCCGTGACCAGCATCCGATGTTGGGGGGACACCAACATGTCCCGGACCGGCACCCCGGGTCCAAGGCTGCCTGCAGCGATCCGAACGGGGCGCAGGTTGGGCGCCCGCGCCAGTGCCGCCGCACCCAACGTTGCCGTGCAGACCCATCTGAGCGGTTGGGGCCCGTTGTCCCGCGTCAGCACCCAATCCCCGACAGTCAGATCCCGCACCGCAATGTCGCCGCGCGGTGTCGCGACACGCGTATCGCCCGTAAAGCAAAAGATCAGACCCCGATTAAACGCGATGACGCCGATCTCTTCGTCGATATGGTTGGTTTCGCTGTCGCCCGATTGCTCCTCTTGCAACGACAGCCCGATCGAGGTCGCGGTCGGGCCGTTTTCGATCACCAGAACCTCAGGGTTGCCGCCGTTGATCGTCTGCGTGTCGGCAACCACGATAGGGTCATCAAAACTTGCGCCGAGCGGCACCGTGGCCTTTGAAGAGTTGATGTCGATCCCGTTTTGCGCGGTGCCATCGTCGTCATCCGCGCCCAGTGCACTTGGCTGAACCGCAATATACCCGATGGTGGCCGACACGGACGTACCCGCCAAGGCCTCTTCCGTTTGCAGCGAGACATCGAACCCCGTTGCAGTGATGTTCAAAGGATCGCTATCGACAGCCGTGGTTGAAAATGGCGCGTTGACCGAGGTGACAACAACTGGCGGCGTCGTGCCGAAATTTCCGTTCAGGTTGACGGCGGTATTGCCCGTATCGCCGCCGATTGTACCCGCTTCGATAATCCGACCATCGGGAAGCTCATGCACACCTTCCTCGACGGCCAGCCAGTTGACGGTTTCCGCCGCCGGGTGATCCCCGTCGAGGTATTCCCATTCCCGCAAGAGGAACCGGAACCCCGTTGCCTCACCACTGACCGGGTCCGTCAGGATTTCTGTCACGCGTAAGGTGTAAGGATCGCCGCCTTGCTGCGTTCCGGTCAGAACAATTACCGGGTCATCCAACGTAATGGGATCCCCGTCATTGTTGGAGAATGTGATTGTCACCTCTTGGCCTTCGACGATGCCTGAGGTGTCAATGCTGCCTGTTTGGCCAATGGCCATCTGCGCGAGCCTCTTGTGCGTTTGCTCTTTGCACCCGCGCTTAGCACAAGCAGCTTAATTTTTCTTGCAAAAAACCTGCGCGCGACCGGGGGTCAGCGTAAGGCCGCCAGCGCTTCGGCCAGATCAATCGCACCATCATAAAGCGCCCGACCTGAAATCGCGCCCGAGATAACGCCTGTAGCCCTCAGGGTCAGAAGGTCCGACATTCGTGACACGCCGCCTGAGGCGATGACGGGAATCGAAACCGCTTTGGCCAGCGCCTCTGTTGCGGCCACGTTCGGGCCTTGCATCGCCCCGTCGCGGTCGATGTCCGTATAGATAATCGCGGCCACCCCAGCGTCTTCGAAGGATTGCGCAAGGTCGGTGGCATCCACCTCGGTCTCTTCTGCCCAGCCTTTGGTCGCAACGCGTCCCTTGCGCGCGTCGATGCCCACGGCAACCTGATTTGGAAAGGCCGCGGCCGCCTCACGAACCAGGTTCGGGTTTTCGACGGCAACGGTGCCAAGGATGACCCGGGTGAGGCCCTTCTTGAGCCACATCTCAATCGTGGCCATATCGCGAATACCGCCGCCGAGCTGCGTTTTTACGCCGGTATCTTGCAGAATTTTCTCAACTGCATCGCCATTCACAGGCTGACCCGCAAAGGCGCCGTTCAGGTCCACAAGATGCAACCATTCACACCCCGCCGCTTCAAACGCTTGCGCTTGCGCCGACGGATTGTCGGAGAACACGGTCGCTGCGTCCATCTCACCGCGCAACAGGCGCACGCAGGCACCGTCTTTGAGGTCAATTGCAGGATAGAGGATCATGGCGCGGCCTTTGGGTCGTTTGCGTGGCGCGGCTTGTGCCCTGAATCGCATCGCGCCGCAACGTCACGCTTGCACGTTTGCGCGGAACCGCGATTGTCAGGAGCAGATTACGTGGAGGTAAACCGTGAAAAGAACTCTCATTCTGGCGGCCACGGCCGCTCTGGTTTCAATGGCCGCCCATGCCGATCCTGTGCATGGTGTCTGGAAGACCCAACCGGGCGACGATGGCGCCTATGGGCATGTTGAGATGAGCGATTGCGGCGGCAAGACCTGCGGCGTTCTGATCGCGGGCTTTGATGCTAGCGGCACTCAGGCCGACAGCCCCAACATCGGCAAGCGCATGGTCTGGGACATGCAAGCCCGCAGCAACGGCACCTATGCCGGCGGCAAGATCTGGGCCCCGGATCGCGACAAAACCTATAACTCGCGCATGGAACTTTCGGGCAATTCGCTCAAAGTCGAAGGCTGCGTGTTGGTCGTCTGCCGCGGTCAAACCTGGACCCGCGTTCAGTAAACAATCGTGCGGGCGGCGGGCGCCGCCCGACACCCTTGGGTCACGGTGCCCAGGACAAAAAGTTCGCGATCATCCTGAGCCCGGCCGATTGGCTCTTCTCGGGGTGAAACTGCAGCCCGATCCGATGGTCCTGCGCCACGATCGCTGTAACCGCCCCGCCATACTCGCAATAAGCCAGCCTTTGATCTGGGGTCATGACCTGCATTTGATACGAATGCACGAAATACGCGTGATCGCCTGAGCTTACGCCGTCCAGAACGGGGTGGGGGGCTTCGATCACCAGGTCGTTCCACCCCATATGCGGGACTTTCAGCTTTGGGTCGTCAGGCGTGATTTTTACAACCTCGCCGTCGATCCACCCCAAGCCGTCTGTATCCTGATACTCGTGCCCGACCCGCGCCATGAGTTGCATGCCAACGCAGATGCCCATGAAAGGGCGACCTTTGACATCGACGGCTTCAACCAGTGCTTCAAATAGCCCTGAGCGAGATTTCAGCGCGCCCATGCAGGCCGGAAATGCACCATCACCGGGCAACACGATGCGGTCGGCAGCGGCGACATCTTCGGCTCGGTCAGAGACGATCACGTCACCCGCATTTGTTTCGCGCGCCATACGCTGAAATGCCTTTTCCGCCGAATGCAGATTGCCCGACTCGTAATCGATCAAAACCGTGCGCATTGGGTCAGAGCACGCCCTTGGTCGACGGCACGGAACCACCCGCGCGGGGGTCCGCCTCGAGCGCCTGCCGCAAGGCACGCGCGACCGACTTAAACGCGGCCTCGGCGATGTGATGGCTATTGATGCCGTGAAGCGCATCAACATGCAGCGTTATCCCGCCATGGGTCGAAAACGCCTGAAAGAACTCGCGCACCAATTCGGTGTCGAAACTACCGATTTTGGCTGTGGGCATATCTACATTCCACACCAGATATGGGCGCCCCGAAAGATCGAGTGCTGCCCGCACCAGTGCATCATCCATCGGCAGCAGGCATGACCCATAGCGCGTGATCCCGGCTTTATCACCAACGGCCTGCGCCAAGGCTTGGCCCAAAGCGATACCTGTATCCTCGACCGTGTGGTGGTCGTCGATATGCAGATCCCCGGTCGCCCGCACGGTCAGATCCAGCATCGCGTGGCGCGCCAACTGGTCAAGCATATGGTCAAAGAACCCAACGCCAGTCGCATTGTCATAGCGACCTGTTCCATCCAGCGTCACCTCGACAGAAATATCCGTCTCAGCGGTTTTTCTCATGATCTTTGCCGTGCGCATAATGCTCTCCGCGATGTGCCGGGGCGTTATAGGGGCGCGGTTGAGCGGGCGAAAGGGGGCGCTTTTATACCGGCGCGACCTTGTGGGTTTTTTACAAGCGACCCACCAACGCCCCGATGAATACTGCAAAATAAAGCGTGCCGAACACTGCCTGAAGTCCGGCCAGTATTCGTACCGTATCGTTGAGGGGCAGGATGTCGCCATATCCCAGCGTCGTCATCGTCACGAGGCTGTAATACATGAAGGTGCTGAAGTTCGCCGTGCTGCCGCTCAATTCAAACGCGCCGGGAATGCTCACCTCGACAGCGGCATAAACCAAGGCGAACCCGACCGAGATCAACAAGTATCCAAAGACCGCTGCCAGGATCGAATCCAGGTCCGCGCTACGGGTCTGAAGAAGCTCTCTGAAAGAGTAAATGATCGCGCCGGCAGCCACGACGAGATTGAAGATCGTCACAACCGTGTTGAGCGCAACAAGGCTTGCGTCATTGAAGCTAGAAAAAAGCTGCAGAATGACCCAAACCACCAACATTATGCGCGACACGGACAGGAACCGCGTGCCCACACCGACCGTTTCAACCGTGCCAAAGAAAATGACCCAGAAGAGAACGATCTGAAGGATCTCGACCATCAGACTGTCGCCCAAGGCGCCGCGCATCACGATCGAAGTGATCAAGAGGGCGAGCAGAATACGCCAAGGATGGCGGCCCAGCATTGCCGCGATATGAGGTGGTGGGCTCAGGGACAAGCCAGCATTCCCGTCGTCTAGATTACTTGAACCTCAGTGGTCACAAGAGGCTAGGCTGCGTCAAGTAGCGCCAGCGCATCTCTGGCAATCATGCGTTCCTCTTCTGCGGGTACAAGAAAAACCCCGACGGTCGAACTATCGGCATGGAGACGGGCGGCATTTTTTGTGTTGCGGTCGGGGTCCAGCACCACCCCTAGCCATTCCAGCGACCGGCAAATCTCGGCCCGGACGCGGGTGGCGTTCTCTCCGATCCCACCGGTAAAGGCGACGGCATCGACGCCCTCCATCGCGGCAATCAGACTGCCCGCGTGGCGCACGGTCCAATAGCAGAAGTGTTCGATGGCAAAGGCACTGTCGGCAGACGGATCAAGCATCAGCTTGCGCATGTCCGATTTGCCGCCCGAAAGACCTAGAAGCCCACTTTCGTGGTTCAGAATACTTTTGGTGCGCTCCAGCCCGTTCTCTTCCACCAGCCGCAGCACCGCGTTCGCGTCGATCCCGCCCGAACGTGTACCCATGGTCAGACCGTCAAGCGGCGAATACCCCATTGTCGTGGCAACGCTTTTACCATTCTTGATGGCCGCAACGCTTGCTCCGTTGCCAAGGTGAAACGCCAAAAGCCGCGACGGCAGGGCAGTTCTGGACACTTCCGGCAAACACTCCACGAGGGAGGCATAGGACAACCCATGAAATCCATAGCGCCGGATGCCCTTGGTCTCCATCATTCGGGGAATGGCGTACCGGGTGGCCACGTCTGGATTTGTCGCGTGAAACGCCGTGTCAAAGCTTACGAATTGCGGCAAATCCGGCGCCAATGACTGCAAAGACAGGATCGCGGACAGATTATGCGGATTATGAAGCGGCGCGAGTGGCGTGCAGCTTTGAATTTCAGCGATCACGTCGTCATTGACGCGGGCAGGGGCCACAAGCTTGCGCCCACCATGCACCACTCGATGCCCGGCGGCGCGCAAATCAGATGAAGGATAGCCCGCATCTTCCAAGGTTTTGATAATCGCGCGCAGAGCCGATTGGTGATCGATAAAGGGGCTGAGCCGTCGCTCGCCATCGCGTTCAAGAAACGACGCCCCACCGATCTCTGCTGCAATGCCGCTTGTAAGCACGCTCAGATCTTCGGAAAAAACGGCATACTTGATCGAGGATGATCCCGCGTTCAGGACAAGGATATTTCCCGACATGCCAAACCTCCCTGATGGCCGCCAATCCTTCGTATGTGGGGGAGATTGAGGATCGGTCAAATACAGAAGATGACCTAGGGGAACTGGCACTTGATGCCTTCGCGTCTTAGATCGGAGCGGCGCAAGACCAAAAATTATGCGGGTAAGTGGAGTTTGCTGGCCGTGTTGAAGTATCTCAATCTCACCCTTCTGGTGGCCTTCCCAATCGCGTGGTTCGCCCCTCTTTTGCGCACGGGCCTGTTGCCCTCATGGACGATGCCGGAGTGGTTGGGGGGCAGTACGCTTTTCGCCCCTGACACGCTGACGGTGATGTCGGGGCTGATCAAACTTTGGGAAACTGACGTGTTTCTGGCGGTCGTCGTCGCGTTCTTTGCGCTGGTTGCACCGATTCTGAAATGCAGCGCTTTGGCGTTGGTCCACTTCGGGCGACTGACGCCGGCGGCCAAGCCCGCTCTGGCATGGCTCAGCAAGCTGGCGATGGCCGATATCTTCTTGGTGGCGCTTTATATTGTCATCGCCAAGGGCATCGGGGTTGGAACGATTGAAGTGGCCTGGGGTCTCTATCTGTTTACTGCTTGCGTCATCACTTCTCTGGGGATTTCCGTCGCGTCGACGTTGGCGGGCGCAGACCGCTGAAACCCCGGGCGCAACTGGAGCGCCCGAGGTGGTGATACGGTTTCAGACGGCCGCGATCATCTCTTCCGAGACGGCCCAAAGCCGTTCCGCCGCGTCGCTGTCGAAGGCATAAGGGCGGACTTTGGACATGTCCTCGGTCCCTTCCTCTACGGGCGCGATTTGAACATCCGCCAGATACGCACCGCCTTTGCCGTCCAGTTCCGGTGCAGTTGCGGCATAGACTTGGGTCGCGGCACCCTGCGGAATGGATTTGATCTGAATCGCACCGGACTCGATGCCGCCTGAGAACATTGCCATGTCCTCTTCCGTCATGTGACGGGCCAACTCGGTTTGAATGACGCCGGGATGGACAGAAAACGCTTCGGCGCCTTTTTCCTTGAGGCGGGCATTCAGCCCAAGTGCGAACAGCGCATTTGCGGTCTTTGACTGCCCATAGGCCGCCCATTTGTCGTAGGCATTGGTCTTGAAGCTGATGTCATCAAACAACACTGGTGCGAATTGGTGTGCAGATGAGCTAAGCGCGACAACCCGGCTTCCTTCGCCAAGTGCAGGCATCAGCAGCGTCGTCATCAGGAAATGACCCAGATGGTTCGAGCCAAACTGAAGTTCAAAGCCGTCATCGGTTTCCATGTAGGGGCTCGCCATGACGCCTGCATTGTTGATGAGGATGTCAATCTTGGGATGCTTTGCCAGAACGCGGTCCGCAAACGCACGGATCGAGGCGAGCGAGCCCAATTCAAGCTCTTCCACGCTGACATCCCCGTCGATCCCGTCTGCGACGGCCTGAGCCTTTTCCATGTTGCGGCCCGTTATGATCACCTTGGCGCCCTTCGCGGCCATGGCGCGGGCGCTCTCCTGACCAAGTCCGCTGGTGCCTCCGGTGATGAGGACCGTTTTGCCGGTCAGATCAAGTCCGTCGAGAACTTCGTCGGTGGTGGTGTCTTTGTTGAATGTGGTGCGGTCGGTCATCGGTCTCTCCAGTTTTTGGTGCGATGGACAAATTATGTCTGTTTGTCTAATTTGACAGTTGGCCGCAAAATGTCAATATGTCGTTCATGAAAAAACGCGATCAGAACATTCTCGATGCCGCGACGCAGGTGTTTCTCCGCTATGGGGTCAAACGCGCGAGCATGAGCGACATCGCAGCGGAGGCGGGCGTGGCGCGCCAAACGGTCTACAACGCCTATGCCAACAAAAACGAGATCCTGCGCGGGTCGATCCGAGCCTTCGGGGAAGACGCAATGGTCACACTTGAGGCCGAGCTTCCGCAGGCAGCGACCCTATCGGACAAGCTTGACTTGGTGCTGAGCGAGATGGTTCTGAAACCCTACGCGTTCCTTCATTTCTCGCCCAACGCGCTGGATCTGCTCGAAGGTTACAACGACGCCGGACGCGACGAGATTGAGGCAAACTACCTGCTTTTCGAAGAGGTTCTCACCGAGCTTTTCAGCCCGTACGCTTCGGCTTTGCTACACAATGGTCTGACACCGCAGTCGCTGGCAGAAACGGTGCGCCGTGCGGCATCTGCTTTCAAAAACCAGGCCCGCGATCTCGATCACGTGACACGTCTGGTCGAAAGTCTGCGTAACATGGCGCTTTCGACCACCGCAGGATCGGTCGCGCTGCGCCCAACACCGGATGCGGCGGCGGTGACGCTCTAAAATACTGGCAAGTTAGCGCTAACGTGTTATTGGTAGCCGCATGATTTAAGGATATGCGGATCACCAACTGTTCCGCTGCTGCTCATGGGAGATTCGTGATGCCATCCGTCCTTCAACAACTGCGCGAGATGACCACCGTTGTGGCCGATACGGGCGATTTTGACGCTATCCGCCAATTTGCCCCCGAAGAATGCACGACCAATCCGTCGCTTGTTCTGGCCGCTTTCAGCGATGAGTCCGCCCAAGACCTGATCGCCAAGGAACTCGACACCAGCCGCGCCGCGGGAAAAACTGCCGAGGAAGCCTCTCAAACTTTGACGGTTGCGATCGGGGCGGAGCTTACGACGCTTGTTCCGGGCCGGGTATCGACCGAGGTGGATGCGCGTTTGTCTTTTGACACCCACGCTTCTGTGGCCCGTGCCCGCGATATCATCGCCGACTACGCTGCGCGCGGGATCGCGAAAGACCGTGTCCTGATCAAGCTCGCGTCGACTTGGGAAGGTATTCGCGCAGCGGAAATCCTCCAAGACGAGGGGATCGACTGCAATCTGACGCTGTTGTTTTCCATGGCGCAAGCCGTGGCCTGTGCTGATGCCGGGTCTTACCTGATCTCACCTTTCGTGGGGCGGATCACGGATTGGTACAAAAAGGCGGACGGCGTGGACAGCTACGCACCAGACGAAGATCCCGGCGTCAAATCAGTGCGGTCGATCTATAACTATTACAAGGCGAACGGGATCAATACGGTCGTCATGGGCGCCTCGTTCCGCAACACCGATCAGATCAAAGCGCTTGCCGGTTGTGACAACCTGACAATCTCACCAAAGCTGCTTACAGAACTTGAGAACGACCAAGGCGACCTGCCGCGTGTTCTCTCCGCAGACTCCGTCGAACCCGTGAGCCCACTGGTCATGACCGAACAGGCCTTCCGTTGGGATATGAACGAAAACGCGATGGCCACCGAAAAGCTGGCCGAGGGCATTCGCAATTTCGATAAGGATTACAAGCGGATGGTCGCGATGGTGGCGGAACGCCTCTGACCCTTGTCACCCATGCGGCGGCCGGATGAGAAGCCCTTGTCCGGTCGGGAGCGATAGCACCGCCACCCCGTGGCGCGCGGCAAAATCGTCAATTGCCTCGTGTTGGGGCCGATAGCCGCAATAAGTGTAGTCGTCGAACAGAATAATTGCGCCGGGTGCAAATCTTGGCCAAAGAAACTCCATTGCGGCGATCTCGGGCGGCGCAGAGTTCATATCGATGCTCGCAAACGCGATTTGTTCTGATGTGACCTCTTCGAGGGTTCCAGGGACGGACCCCACAACAATCCGCGCGTCCTTCCATTCCTCGAAATTTGCCCGGATTTCATCGAGTTCGGTGGAATAGAGCCCAACCTCAAAAAGCTTTTTGTTCCGCTCGGCGGCGCCGGGATCATTCTCTTCGTTGCTGATCCCTTCGGTGTCGAGGCCGGCAAACGTATCCAGCAGCCAGAAAATGCGGTCTTGAGCGTTCCAATCGAGATCCTGCATGATCGCAGAACTCAGGAAGCCACGGTTCACGCCGCATTCGATGAAGTCACCCGGAACGTTCAGCGCGTTGCGCGCGGCCCAAAGCCCGGTATGCACGCGCCAGTGCCAGATATAGTCAAAACCCCCGTTCGCAGCCAAACCGCGGTCGTAGGCTTTGCGAAACTGCGGCGTTTCTTTGAAGCTCGCGTCGTGGATCGTAACAAGTCCATCTTGCGCATAGCTGGGCTTGTAGCGCCTGTTTTCGGCCTTGCCCCGCGACAGATAGTGTTCGAATGGGTTCTCGCCCGACAACTGCAAGTCATAGTTCAGCGACAGATAGGCCGACGGGTTAAAGTCTTCTGGCAATTCCGAGATGTCGTGGCGGCGCGCGGAACCCGAGCCAAAGGTTTTTCGGATCGATGATCGGAGCTTATCGAGCACGGCTTTTGGCCCCTTGGCTGGTCTCTGGAGTGCTTCCTGCGCTAGCTTTTCCCCGATCACCAGTCAATCGCGCCACGCGGTTTGTGGCAATGCAGCGCTTGGGCGGATCGCGGCGGGCCGCAAACTTTCACTGGATCACGGCGTTTGAAGCCATTAAGCGGCGGAAAGCTTGGCCAAATGCGGTCGCGCGGCGCCTTTGGGGGGGAAATTGCAAATGACGGTGACGCTTCTCGATGGAGGGATGGGGCAAGAGCTCGTGGCCCGAACGACCGACACGCCTACGGGACTTTGGTCCACAAAGATCATGATGGATCACCCGCATTTGGTGACCGAGGTGCACGCCGAGTATTTTGAAGCCGGTGCCGATATTGCGACGGCGAACACCTATGCCATTCATCGTGACCGGCTTGGGCCGCATGATCTTGAGCATTTGTTCGAAGACTTGCATCGCAAGGCGTGCCAGCTGGCTTGTGCCGCGCGCGATGCGCATGGGGCGGGGCGTGTTGCTGGCGCGTTGGGGCCCCTGGGGTGGTCTTATAGCCACGAAGGCGCGCCAGAGGCCGCAAGAGCGGCTGAACTCTATGCTGAGATTTGTGGAGTTCAGCGCGATTATGTCGATTTGTTTCTGATCGAAACCATCGCCTCGGTCGAACAGGCCAAAGGCGCGCTGCAGGGCACGGTTGGGCAGGGGCGCCCGGTCTGGCTCGCCCTGACGGTTGATGACAGTGACGGGACGAAACTGCGGTCGGGCGATGCCTTGGCCGATCTTGCACCCGTCGTAGCGGAGACAGCGCCTGACGCGATCCTTTTGAACTGCTCGCGCCCGGAGGCGATTTTGCAGGGGCTTGGCGTCCTCGGGACCCTTGGCGTGCCTTTCGGTGCCTATGCCAACGGTTTCGAACGCATCGAGACGTATTTCCTCAAAGCGGACAGCGCGGTCGAGGGTTTGCAGGCGCGCAAGGACTTAGGCCCGGTTGAGTATGCGGATTATGCGGATGGCTGGATCGAACGCGGTGCCGAAATCGTCGGCGGTTGCTGTGAGGTCGGCCCCGCCCATATCACAGAAATCGCAAAGCGACTGGGTCGAGGGTAGTCGGCGCGCTGCCCATTTGGGCACGCCGACCTGCGCTCCGTCAGATCGCAGCCGGACCAGCGGTCTTTTGTGTCCTGCATGGACTCTTTTGTGCCGGCAACTACAAACAGAGTAGTCGACATGAGGGAGCACCCAGTGAGCAACGCGCCGGACAGTATCGATCATACGTTAGAGTTATTGGCCTCTCAGAACTACGTGTGTGGTCGCGACCTAGCGACGATCTGCTACCTTGGTCTGACCCTGCAAAAACCGATCTTTCTGGAAGGTGAGGCGGGCACCGGCAAAACGGAAATTGCCAAAGCCGTGGCCGCAATGCTAGGACGCCGGCTGATACGTTTGCAATGCTACGAAGGGCTCGATGTCTCTTCGGCGCTTTATGAGTGGAACTTTGCCGGGCAAATCATCGCGGTGCGGACGGCGGAAGCTGCGGGGCAAGCCGATCGTGGTGCGCTTCAAAGCGAGCTGTTTTCGGATGAGTTCTTGATCCGGCGGCCGCTGTTGGAGGCATTGGAGCCACACGCCGAGGGTCCACCTGTTCTGCTGATCGACGAAGTGGACCGGACGGACGAACCGTTTGAGGCATTCCTTCTTGAGGTGCTGTCGGACTTTCAGGTCACAATCCCTGAGATCGGAACAGTCTCGGCTCAGGAGCCGCCGATTGTCGTCCTGACCTCGAACCGCACGCGCGAGGTGCATGATGCGCTGAAGCGGCGGTGTCTTTATCATTGGGTCGACTATCCGGCGTTTGATCGTGAACTTGCTATCCTTCAGGCCCGTGTACCGGGCGCAACAGAAACGCTTTCGCGCGAGGTTGTGGCCTTTGTTCATGCGTTGCGGGGGCAAGACCTTTTCAAGGCGCCCGGTGTCGCGGAAAGCATTGATTGGGCGCGGTGCCTGGTGGCGTTGGACGCCGTGGCGCTGTCTCCGGACCTGTTGACCGATACGATGGGTGCGCTTCTGAAGTATCAAGACGATATCGCCAAGATTTCCGGGGCTGAGGCGACGCGTTTGCTGAATGAGGCAAAGGTGGCGTTGGCCAAAGCATCGTGACCGAACTGGCTGACGGCAGGCTTGTCGATAACATCCTGCACTTTACGCGCGCCCTGCGGAAAGCCGGGGTCAAGGTGGGCACGGCGCAGGTGGAAACCGCAATACAGGCGGTTGAAGCGACAGGGTTCGGAAACCGTGAGGATTTCTATGCCACGCTGCGGGGGACACTGATCACGCGGGCGGCCGATCTAGACGTGTTCCATCAGGTTTTCGGGATGTTCTGGCGCGATCCGGAGTTTCTGGAGTCGATCATGCATATGCTGTCGCCCGAACTCCGCGACGATACGCCCCCGCGGGCGCCCGAGGCTGCGGCGCGTCGTGCTGAAAACGCGCTGTCAAAGCGCGACAAGGCGCGCGACCCCGTCGCCCCGCGCGAAGAGATTGTGCAGGATGCAGCGTTTAGTTGGTCAGAAAACGTTGTCTTGAGGCGCAAGGACTTCGAGCAGATGAGCGCCGAGGAAATGGCCGAAGCCGAGCGGGCAATCTCCGGTCTGACCTTGCCGGTTCAGCCGATGCCGGGGCGCCGGTTGCGGGCGCATCCATCACAAGGCCGTGCTGATCGTGCGGCCACCGTGCGCAAAGCGGTGCGGAGAGGTGGGGAGATCATTGAAATTCCGCGTCAGGCGCCAGTTCCGCGGCGCCCCGACCTCGTGGCGATCTGTGACGTGTCAGGCTCGATGTCGGTCTATTCGCGCATGATGATGCGGTATCTCCATGCGCTGTCACACGCCCGAAAACCAAACTGGGGCACCGTCCACGCGTTCACCTTTGGAACAGAACTGACCAACGTGACGCGCGGTTTGGGAAAGCGCGACCCGGATCTGGCGCTTGCATTGGTGGGACAAGAAGTCACGGACTGGGAAGGTGGCACGCGGATCGGGGCGGCTTTGGATCGATTCAACAAGGCGTGGTCGCGCCGCGTCTTGGGGCGAGGCGCGATCGTTCTTTTGATCACGGATGGGCTTGAACGTGGCGATCTGAGCGTGTTGGCCAATGCTGCCGAGCGGCTGTCGCGTTCAAGCAAACAGTTTCTTTGGCTCAATCCTCTGTTGCGCTATGACGGGTTCGAGCCCCTGGCAGGCGGCGCGCGCACGTTACTGCCAATCGTGGATGGATTTCACGCCTGCCATTCGTTGGACAGTTTGCATGACCTTACGGAAGCGCTGGGCGCGGATGCGCGGTTTCCCGTTTGATTGGTTCTTTTTTCGAACCAAACGCTTGCCTTGTGACGTAGGCGCTATAGGCTTTGAGTACCGCCACCCCCGACCCAACGTCCGGGACATCAATAATTCAGTAGCAACAAATGCTACGATGGGAGGAAGCTATGACAACGATCACCGTTTCGGTGAACGGCAAAGCCGTAACACGCGACATTTCAGATAACACTCTGCTGTCGGATTTTTTGCGCGAGGATTTACGCCTGACCGGGACCCATGTCGGCTGTGACACCAGCCAGTGTGGGGCCTGCGTCGTTCATGTCGATGGCACGGCTGTAAAATCCTGTACCGCTCTGGCTGTGTCTTTGGACGGAGCGAACGTGACAACCGTGGAAGGGGTTAGCACTGGCGGTGATCTGCACCCGATGCAGCGGGCCTTCAACGACAACCATGGCCTTCAGTGCGGCTTTTGTACGCCTGGCATGATCATGGCCGGCATCGATATCGTGAACCGATATCAGGCCGAGGGCAAAACATTGACCGAAGACGCAATACGGGCAGAGCTTGAAGGCAATATTTGCCGCTGCACCGGTTACCATAACATCGTCCGCTCTATCGAAGATGCCGCCGCCGAAATGGCCGGTATGTCGAAAGCTGCGGAATAAGGGAGGACTGAGATGAGCGACGGAATTGGCGCGCGCGTGAAGCGCAAAGAAGACAAGCGGTTCATTACGGGTAAGGGCAAGTACACCGACGATATTCGCACCGAAAATCAGGCATACGCCGCATTCGTGCGCTGCCCGGTGGCGCATGCCAAAATCAACGGCATCAATGCCGACGCGGCGTTGGCGATGGAGGGCGTGATTGCCATTCATACAGGTCCCGAAATGAAGGAAGACGGGATCGGTGACATGATCACCGGTTGGGCGATCACCTCCAAGGACGGTAGCCCGATGAATTGCGGCGTGTGGAACCCGATGGTGACGACCTATGGCCGCTATGTCGGTGATGCGATTGCCATCGTTGTCGCTGAGACACAGGCACAAGCACGTGCGGCGGCAGAAGCGGTTGAGCTGGATTACGAAGAGCTGCCCGCAACGGTTTTCACAGGCGACGCGTTGAACGATGGCGCAGCGCAGGTGCACGAGAACGTGCCTGGAAACATGATCTATGACTGGGAAATCGGGGATGAAGCCAAGGCGAATGCAGGCCTCGCCAATGCGCATCACGTGACCGAGTTGGAGATGGTGAACAACCGTCTGAGCCCGAACCCGATGGAGCCACGCTCGGCAGTCGCGATTTATGACGAGGCCGAGGATCACTATACGCTCTACACCACGTCTCAGAACCCGCATGTGGCACGGCTGGTGCTGAGCGCGTTTTACAACGTCGCGCCCGAGCACAAGCTGCGCGTGATTGCGCCGGATGTGGGCGGCGGTTTCGGCTCCAAGATCTACATCTATCCCGAAGAAATTACCTGCCTCTGGGCGTCGATGAAGACGGGCCGTTCGGTCAAATGGACGTCGGACCGCACGGAGGCATTCCTGACGGACGCGCACGGGCGCGACCACGTGACCAAGGCGACGATGGGTTTTGACGCCGATGGGCGGATTGTGGCGTTCAAAACCGACACGATCGCCAATATCGGTGCCTATGTTTCGCTCTTCGCGACGGTGACCCCAACATATCTGCACGGCACGCTGTTGTCGGGCTGCTATGACATGCCGGCGATCTACGGCAACGTCAAAGCTGTGCACACCAACACGGCGCCGGTTGATGCCTATCGCGGTGCAGGTCGGCCCGAGGCGACCTATACCATCGAGCGGATGATGGAGACCGCCGCGCGCGAGATGGGAATGGATCCCGCCGAGTTGCGTCGCAAGAACTTCATCAACGAGTTCCCGTATCAAACTGAGGTTATCCTCCAGTATGATAGCGGCGACTATCACAAGCTCTTGGATATGGCGCAGAAGGAAGCTGATGTTGCAGGGTTCGAGGCCCGCAAGGCCGAGGCTGCGTCACGCGGCAAACTGCGCGGCATCGGCTATTCAACCTTTGTAGAGGCGTGTGGCCTCGCCCCGTCGGCGGCTGTTGGGTCGCTGGGGTCCGCTGTTGGTCTTTGGGAAAGCGCCGAAGTGCGCGTGAACCCGGTCGGCACGATCGAAATCCTGACCGGAAGCCACAGCCACGGTCAGAGCCACCAGACCACCTTTGCGCAACTCGCAGCGGATCGTTTCGGCGTGCCGATCGACAACGTGCAGGTGATCCATGGTGACACCGACAAGGTTCAGTTCGGCATGGGAACCTATGGCTCACGTTCCGGTCCGGTGGGCATGTCCGCAATCATGAAGGCGCTCGACAAGGTCGAGGCAAAGGCCAAAAAGATCGCCGCCCACACGCTTGAGGCCAGCGAAGACGATCTTGTCATCGAAAATGGCGAAGTCAAAGTCGCGGGCACGGACAAGAAGATGGCGTGGCACGAGATTGGTCTTGCTGCGTATATCGCGCACAACCTGCCGGAAGGGATGGAGCCGGGCCTGAAGGAAACGGCGTTCTTTGATCCTGTGAACTTCTCGTTCCCGTCGGGTGCGCTGATCTGCGAGGTTGAGGTCGATCCCGACACGGGCGTCACCGAGATCGTAAAGTTCACTGCGGTCGATGACTTTGGTACGATCATCAATCCGATGGTCGTCGAAGGTCAGGTGCACGGCGGTGTCACTCAAGGCATCGGTCAGGCCATGCTGGAAGGCGTGGTGCATGACGAAAGCGGGCAGCTCTTGACGGCGTCCTACATGGATTACGCCATGCCGCGCGCCGATGACGTGCCGAGCTACACGCTCGACCACAACAGCACGCCGTCGCCGCTTAATCCGCTGGGTATCAAGGGCTGCGGCGAAGCCGGGGCAATTGGGTCGCCTCCGGCGGTGATCAACGCGATCACGGATGCAATCGGCAACAACGATCTGGATATGCCGGCCACGCGTCCAAGGTGTGGGCCGCACTTCAAGCGGTCAAACCTGCAATGGCTGCGGAATAAGGAGGGACAGAGATGTACGATACCAATTACCACAAGCCCTCTTCGGTTGCGGATGCAGTTTCGGCACTTTCGGGGCCGAAGACGGCAAAGTCCTGGCTGGCGGTCAGACGTTGCTGCCAACAATGAAGCAGCACCTTGCCGCGCCTTCTGACCTTGTCGACATTCGCGCTATTCCCGGAATGGTTGGTGTGGATGACGACGGCGACGCGCTGACCATTGGGGCGGCAACGACCCATGCCGAGGTTGCCGCAGATCCGACGGTCAACGCGAAACTGCCAGGATTGGCCAAGCTTGCTGGCGGGATCGGTGATCCGCGGTGCGCCACATGGGCACCATTGGCGGATCGGTGGCCAACAACGATCCCGCTGCTGACTACCCGGCGGCGGTTCTTGGCCTCGCGCCACCGTCATCACGTCAAAGCGTGAGATCGCAGCGGATGATTTCTTTGAGGGGATGTTTACGACCGCCCTTGAAGACGACGAGATCATCACGGCAATCCGGTTCCCGCTGGCTTCAAAGGCGGCCTATGCCAAATTCCCAAACCCTGCATCGCGCTATGCCATGGCCGGGGTGTTCGTGGCGGAAAGTGGCGGTTCCGTGCGCGTGGCAGTCACGGGCGCTGGAGCCGACGGGGTGTTCCGGCATGAGGGTATGGAAAACGCGCTGTCAGGCCAGTTTTTCCGAAAGCGCCCTTGATTACACGGACGTGGATGCGGGCGATATGCTGTCGGACTTGCACGGAGATGGGGCGTATCGCGCCAACC
>Ga0064014_10219_pt1 | contig 16851 bp, 16 predicted proteins | sample CrowatWCoCulture_2_FD_61584 | JGI IMG/M metagenome (GOLD analysis project Ga0064014, IMG submission 61584) | Marine cyanobacteria communities from the University of California, Santa Cruz, USA, analyzing cyanobacterial DNA methylation -... | ecosystem: Host-associated > Microbial > Bacteria >...
GAAAAACCCGGCGGTTAAGCCGGGTTCGTGGTTCAGGGGTGTTGTCTGCTTTACTGGGCGAAAATGGCCTCGTAGAACCGCATGGTGCCGTCCCAGGAGCGGTTGGCGGCCTCTTCGTCATAGCCAATTGGCATGCCGAATTCCTCGGCAACCTTGTCGGCTCCCGGGTTGGTGAATGAGTGCAGTACCCCGGGGAAGCTGACCAGCGTGAGGTCGACTTGCGCGTCCTGCATTTCTTTCACCAGGCCGGCGACCTGCTCTGAGGGAACCATCTTGTCGGCCCCACCAGTGTATACCTGAACCCTGGCTTTCACTTCACCCGCTTCTGCGGTGATTGGGCTGCCAAGGGCGCCGTGATAGCTTACGACGCCGTCCAGATCCACGCCCATGCGTGCCATGTTCAGGACCACCGCACCGCCAAAGCAGTAGCCTTGTGCAGCAATGCGGGAAGCATCAACACTTTCATGATTCTGCAGGATTTCCATCGCCTTCATGAAGCGCGCTTTGACCTGGTCCATGTCCTTGGTCGCTTCCTGCATGAACTTCTGGGCGGTATCGGGATGATCTGCCTGCTTGCCGGAGCCATACATGTCCAGGGCAAACGCCGTGTAGCCGGCCGCCGCAAGACGCTCTGCTTGATCCCGGGCGAATTCATTGTGGCCCCACCACTCGTGAACCACCAGAACACCGGGGCGTTTGTCCTCGAACTCATCATCCCAGGCCATGTAACCGGTGAATGTGGTCTCACCGACCTTGTATTCGACGGTCTTGGTTTGCATTTCTGCCAGTACCTGCGTGCTTGCCAGAGTGAGTGAGAGGGTTGCAGCAGCCGCTGTTGCTTTCAGGGTTGTCATAATCTGTCCTGCTCCTTTTGGTTCGGATTGTTTTTTGTCCGGAAATCTACGCCCGGAACCGGTAAACCGATGCAATCAGTTGCCCATCCAGTATAGGACCTTTTGACTACACTACAGTCAGAGACTTTGGAATCCGACTGTTTTGGAGGTTGTGTATGAGAATCGGTGTGCCCAGGGAGATCAAGAACCGCGAATACCGGGTAGGCATGACGCCAGCGGCAGTCCACGAGCTGTGTGGCCACAATCATGAGGTTTTTGTGGAAACCGGGGCAGGCGTTGCCATCGGGTTTTCCGATGAAGATTATCGCCAGGCGGGGGCCAGTATTCTTGATACCGCGAGGGAGGTTTTCGAAACCGCTGAGCTGATCGTCAAGGTCAAGGAACCCCAGGCTGAAGAGCGGGCCATGATGAAGCCGGAGCACACTCTGTTCACCTATCTGCACCTGGCTCCGGACAAGCCGCAGACGGATGATCTGGTGAAGTCCGGAGCGACCTGTATAGCCTATGAAACGGTCACTGACCCTGCCGGCCACTTGCCCCTGTTGGCGCCGATGTCGGAAGTGGCGGGGCGTATGTCAATCCAGGCCGGCGCCCACTGCCTGGAGAAGGCCATGGGTGGGCGCGGCGTACTGCTGGGCGGTGTGCCTGGTGTCAGCCCGGCCCGGGTCGCAGTGGTCGGTGGTGGTGTCGTCGGCCAGAACGCCGTTGCCATGGCAGTGGGGCTTGGCGCCCAGGTCACGGTGCTGGACCGTAATATGGAGGTGCTCCGACAGCTGGATCATCTCTACGGCAACCGAATAACCACGCTGTTTTCCACGGCCCAGACCCTCGACCAGGCGGTAACCGAATCGGATCTGGTTGTTGGCAGTGTTCTCATTCCCGGAGCCTCGGCGCCCAAGCTGATTACCCGTGACATGGTCCGTCGCATGCCGGAGGGGAGTGTCATCGTGGACGTTGCCATTGACCAGGGCGGCTGTGCCGAAACCTCCCGGGCCACTACCCACGACGACCCACGTATATTGTTGATGGTGTGGTACATTACTGCGTGGCGAATATGCCGGGTGCTGTGGCGCGTACCTCGACACTGGCTTTGAATAACGTGACCTTGCCTTTTGTGGCGGCCCTGGCCAACAAGGGTCCGGACCGGGCGATGAAGGAAGATCCACACCTGAGGGCCGGGCTGAACGTGGCGGCTGGCAAGGTGACCTACAGGGAAGTGGCAGAAGCGACCGGGCACCCATACACAAACCCTGAATCCCTGCTGGGATCCTGAGTGTGAAACCCTCGGAGAAACCATGAAACTGATCGGATCCACCACTTCACCTTACGTTCGGCGCATTCGTATCCTGCTGGATGAAGAGCCTTATGAATTCGTCGATCTCAATATCTACGGTGAAGGTCGGGACGAACTGCGGCGCAACAATCCGACCCTGAAAATTCCGGTGCTCGAAGACGGCGGCCAGGAAATCTATGATTCCCGGATCATCGCCCGTTACATCAGTGCCAAGCAGGGTCGTGACCCGCTGACCTGGGACCAGGAGAACCAGCTGACCATGATTGACGGGGCCAATGACTCCGCCGTCACCATGCTGCTCTCGGAGAAGTCCGGTATTGATACCGGCGAGGACCTGATGTTCTTTAATCTTCAGCGTGAGCGGATCATGACCACCTTACGCACGCTGGCTGCGATGGTGGAAGAGGGCAGTTCGAAACCTGGAATTACCCTGCCATCTGTCTGTACTGCCTGGTGGACTGGCTGCACTTCAGAGATCTGGTGGACTTCTCGGGTGTGGAAAGCCTGTTGTCCTATCGTGACAGCCACAGAGATTACCCGTGGGTTGCCGAGACCGATCCCCGCAATTCCTGATTCCTGGCGGCCGGCAACCGTCGGCCGCCTAAAGCCTGCAGCAAAAGAAGTCTTTTCGTAGATTCAATTTCCTTTCGCAATCGCCGTTCTTGACTATAGTTAAGAGTAAGGAACGGCTTCTGATCTGACAGTTTCCGATTTCCGTACGTATAAATACCAACAATAGAAAAGAGAGAGGGGGTCATCCATGCTCCTGTCACATGCGTTCGGTCTCTTCACCCATCCTGATGAAGAGTGGGCTTCCATACGAAAAGAACATGAAACACCACGTCGCGTTTATGTTGCCTATGTGCTTGTTCTGGCAGCCATTGCGCCGGTCTGTGCCTACGTGTCGACGGCCTATTTTGGTTGGACGATAGGCAACGAGAGGCTGATTAAGCTTACGGAAATCAGTGCTCTCCAGCTGAGCGTCCTCACCTATCTCGCGATGCTTGTCGGCGTCTTCGCGCTGGGATATGCCATCAACTGGATGGCCAAGACCTACGGTGCGAAGGAAGAGCACGTGCCTTCCAACGGCATCGCACTGGCGGCTTATTCCTGCACGCCGCTTTTCCTGGCAGGTTTTGCCCTGCTGTATCCGGTGCCCTGGTTCAACGCCATCGTCTTCCTGGTAGCTGCTTGTTACGGAGCCTACCTCATGTATGACGGGCTGCCGATTGTCATGGGTATCGAAAAAGAAAGGGCCGTTATGTACGCGGGTGCGTTGCTGACCGTCGCCCTGGTGATTCTGGTATCCACACGGGTCGGCTCAGTCATTCTCTGGAACTTTGGAGTCGGACCTGTGTTCATCAGCGGATAGACGGGATCCAAATGGAGCACGAAGGGGAGCCATGAGCTCCCCTTTTTTGGTGCGCCCGGCACGGGCGCACTCCTGGAGGTGCAAGTCCTCCCGTGAGCTGGCCACAGCGAACGAAGTGAAGCGCAACTGCGGAAGGGTGACCGACCGTGGGGAGGAAGCGTGGAGCGTAAACCGTGAGCCGATGAACAAGAATCGGATATGAGGCACTGCCAAGCAGGGCGAGCGGGCCAAAAGCCGCGAAGCTCTTGTGGCCAAGGCGAAGTGGTGTAAATCCGGCGGTTGTGCGGCGAAGGAGTGTGTTCTTACCCGGGGAGATCTCGCCTCATGCCTGAAAGGGCGACGTGGCAACACGGAGCGAGAAGTCAGCAGAGGCCATAGTAACCGCTAACACAGGGCGAAGGGCCGAACGAGAAGGAGCGTCAAACGCCTTGTCGATGAGCACTGTACGGCATCAGATGCCCGCGCCAGCGGGGCGGATCGCGCAACGGACAGGTGAAGCCTTGCCGAAGGCGATGAGCGATGAAGCAGGACTCCCGCGACAAGAACCGGAAGGCGCAGGGCGAAGCCTGCTTGAGCAGGCGTTCGCACGAGAGAATATGCAGCGGGCATGGAAGCGCGTGAAGGCCAACAAGGGAGCGGCAGGTGTGGACGGGTTGGACATTGCCCAAACCGCGGAACACCTGCGATGGGCGTGGCCTGAGCTTCGCCAGCACCTGCTGAGCGGCGCCTACCAACCACAGCCCGTCCGTCGGGTAGGCATCCCGAAGCCGGACGGCAGTGAGCGGGAACTGGGCATCCCCACCGTCACTGATCGTCTGATTCAACAGGCACTGTTGCAAGTGCTGCAACCTCTGATTGATCCCACCTTCAGCGAGCACAGCTACGGCTTCCGCCCGGGCCGTCGGGCCCACGACGCCGTGTTGGCTGCGCAGCGTTACGCCCAACAGGGCCGCCATATCGTGGTGGACGTCGACCTGTCGAAGTTCTTCGACCGGGTCAACCACGACATCCTGATCGACCGCCTGAAGAAACGCATAAACGACCCCGGCGTTATCCGGCTGGTTCGTGCGTACCTGAACGCGGGCATCATGGACGGTGGTGTGGTCATGGATCGGCACGAGGGCACGCCGCAAGGCGGGCCATTGTCGCCGTTGTTGGCCAACGTTCTGCTGGACGAGGTGGATAAAGTGCTGGAACGCCGGGGGCACTGCTTCGCCCGTTACGCCGATGACTGCAACGTCTACGTTCGCAGCCACAAGGCGGGAGAACGGGTCATGCAGTTACTCCGCCGCTGTTATGGAAAGTTGCGTCTGGTGATTAACGAAGCCAAGAGCGCGGTGACCAGCGTGTTCGGGCGCAAGTTCCTCGGCTATGCCCTGTGGCAAGGGAGGAACGCTGAGGTTCGACGCGCGGTATCCACCAGGGCGTTACAGGCGTTCAAGCTCCGGATCCGGCAACTGACCCGGGGATCAGGGGGTCGCAGTATTGAACAGGTGGTAGAGCAACTCCGCCGATACCTGCTCGGCTGGAAAGGGTACTTCAGGCTGGCGCAAACGCCACGCATCTGGCGATCACTGGATGAGTGGATACGTCGTCGTCTGAGAATGCTCCACCTCCGGCAGTGGCGGCGGGGTAAGACGATCTACCGGGAGCTGGTCCGGTTGGGTGCCAGTTCCTGGGTGGCTGAATCTGTGGCGGCTCTGAGTCGCCGCTGGTGGCACAACAGTCGCTCTGCCATCCACAATGTCCTGACGATTGCCTACTTCGACCGGTTGGGAGTGCCGAGACTCTCGTGAACCCTCAACGTCTCGAACCGCCCGGTGCGGACCCGCATGCCGGGTGGTGTGGGAGGGGTGGAGCCTCATGGCTCCCCCCTATCCCGATTTCCAGGGCTCAGGGATTGAGAGTGGCTCCAGTAGTTCGTCCCGTCTTTGATGCAGCGCAATCCACCCCGGATGCTTTCCGGGGTTAAATGGTGATGTTGCAACGGCAGGGAGCTTTGACGGTATGTCCGAATCGGTGGAACTGAAAGGCAGTGAGCGTCAACAGCTGGAGCTTGAGTGGCATGTACTTGACCCCGCTGATGCCCGGCAGCAACTCAAGGCAGAGGCACCTCTATCAGCCGATGAGGTTCACCAACGGCTTGCCAGTCACGGCCCCAATGCGCTGCCGGAGGCTCGTGCCGGGGGGCCGTGGGCGAGGCTGGGCCGACAACTCAAAAATTTTCTGATTTACGTGTTGGCAGCGGCCGCAGTTATTACGGCCAGCCTGGGCCACTGGGTGGATGCCGGCGTTATTCTTGCCGTCGTGGTTATCCAGACCCTGGTGGGTTTTGTCCAGGAGGGCAAGGCCGAGCAGGCCCTGTCGGCCATTTGTCACATGCTTGCCCCCAAAGCCCGGGTGGCGCGGTCCGATGGCCAGCATCAGATAGACGCTGCGAACCTGGTTCCGGGTGATACGGTGCTGTTGGAGCCAGGGGACCGGGTGCCCGCCGATCTTCGTCTGGAGAAATCCCACAACCTGAAAATCGATGAGGCCATTCTCACGGGTGAGTCCGAGGCGGTTGAAAAATCGACAGAGGCGGTAACTGCAGACGCTCCCCTGGGCGACCAGACCGGTATGGCCTTCTCCGGCACTATGGTCGCCACCGGCACTGGTCGAGGCGTGGTTGTCCGCACAGGCGCCAGTACCGAGATTGGCCGTATTTCCGGCCTGCTTGCCCAGACCACAACACTGAAGACTCCCTTGCTGGAACAGATGGACAGGTTCGCCCGAATTCTCTCCATCGTTGTTTTGATTGCCGGTATCGCGATTTTGGGCGGCGGGTCTGTATTCAGTGGCCTGCCATTTCGGGAGCTGTTCATGGCCGTGGTGGGCCTGATTGTTGCGGCTATCCCCGAGGGGCTGCCGGCGATTCTCACCATTACCCTGGCCATTGGTGTGCGCCAGATGGCCCGTCGTCAGGCCGTGGTTCGTCGAATGCCGGTTATCGAAACCCTGGGCGCGGTGTCGGTAATCTGTTCGGATAAAACCGGCACCCTCACCCGTAACGAAATGATGGTAACCCGGGCGGTATTGTCTGGTGTCCGGCTGGAGGTGACCGGCGAAGGCTACAAATTTGATGGTGCGGTGAATGTCGAACAGGGGCATCCGTCGGACTCCATATTGCTGGAGGAACTTGCCCGAGCAGCGGCCCTTTGTAACGACGCCCATGTCCACCATGATTCCGGCACAGTCAGGATCACAGGCGATCCCATGGAGGCCGCGCTTTCGGTGTTCGCCCGCAAAGCCCGTTTTGATGTCGACAGCAGTGCCGCCGACTGGCCACGGAAAGATGAAATACCTTTCGATACCCAGAATCGCTTCATGGCCACGCTGAACCATGACCACCACGGACATAGCTTGATCTACCTGAAAGGTGCGCCGGAGCGGATCCTGGATATGTGCACCCGCGAGGTTGCCGAATCCGGGGAAGCCAATGAGCTGCGCCGGGATTTCTGGGAGCAGGTCATCACAGAAATGGCATCGGATGGCCTCAGAGTGCTGGCCCTGGCCCGAAAACCGGCAGAGCGGGGCATTGGTGAACTGGCCATTGAGGATCTTGAGCAGGGTGCCGAGCTGCTCGGCCTGGTCGGGCTTCTGGATCCGCCCCGGCAGGAGGCCATTCGGGCGATTGCGGAGTGCCACGATGCCGGAATCCGGGTCAAGATGATTACCGGTGATCATGGGATAACGGCAGGCGCTATTGCCCGCAAGCTGGGCCTGAAAAATACAGAGCGGGTGCTGACCGGTACGGAACTGGACCAGCTGGATGATGACCAGCTTCGCGATCTCGTTGGCGAAGTGGATGTCTTTGCCAGGACCAGCCCGGAACACAAGTTGAGGCTGGTGACCGCACTTCAGGCCCTGCATGGAGTTGTGGCCATGACCGGGGACGGCGTCAATGATGCCCCGGCACTGAAGCGGGCGGATGTCGGGATCGCCATGGGGGTGAAGGGCTCGGAAGCGGCCCGCGAAGCATCTTCAGTGGTGTTGCTGGATGACAATTTCGCCAGTATTGCTGCCGCGGTACGCGAGGGCAGGACGGTCTACACAAACCTTAAAAAAGGCATTGCCTTCCTGCTCCCCGTTAACGGCGGCGAGTCCATCAGTCTGGTTACCGCCCTGCTGTTGGGGCTCACGCTTCCCATCTCTGCCTTGCAGATTATCTGGGTCAATATGGTCAGCTCTGTCGTGCTCGCCATGACGCTCGCTTTCGAACCGGCCGAACCTGGGGTTATGAAACACCCGCCCAGGCCCAGAAGCGAATCTCTTTTGCGGGGGTTCGTGGTCTGGCGGGTCGTTTTTGTGTCGCTGCTTTTCCTCTCAGGTATCTTCGCGGCGTGGTACTGGGCCATGCACCAATACGGAGATGAAAAAATTGCCCGCACGCTGGCGGTCAATACGCTCGTGGCTATGGAGGTATTTTACCTGTTCGCCGTGCGCTATATCGACTCGGCTTCGATCACTCTGCGTGGGGTGTTGGGCACGCCGATCGTGCTGTTGGCAGTTGCCACGGTGATCGCGTTGCAGCTGTTATTTACCTACTTGCCCTGGTTTAACCAGACTTTTGGCACGCAAGCGCTCAGTCTGGAGGCGCTGGGCTTTGCAGCAGTCGCCGGCGTGTTGGTTCTGGTGATTCTGGAAATCGAGACAGCGCTGAGAAAGCGCCTGCTCAGGGCAGGCCCCGGGTAATCACGGCCGGGTCGCCACGGCCTTCCACTGCAGCCAGCTCAGCACTGGAAAGCCACTCGCCCGGTGGCTTGTCCATAACGCTGGCACAGGCCGCCAGGGCGTGACCCCAGGAACAGCCGTTGGCGAATAGCATTCCCGCCTCATTCAGGGTGCCGCCGCGGTTGATGTAGCCCAGGACCCGGACTTTCGATGGGTCCGGGAACAGCGGGCAAAGATGGCCCCGGAATACCTCCGGGCGCATGTGAGTCAGTGCCACGCGGCGATGAATCCGGTGCGGGAACAGACGCTCCATTTCGAATTCAGACAGGCAGATTTCGGCTTCCATGGTATCTCTGGGCTGGCGGAACCGGCCCGGCTCCTGGATATAGACCAGCCGGAACGGGGTTCCGGTCTCCCGCAGGCGTTCACAGGCCCGTATGGCCTCGGATAACTGATAGGCACCGTTGGCCATTAGCAGCAAAGGTTCGCCGGCAGAGGTGTCCTCGTCCACCACCAGGGCTCCATTCCGGGCCAGCAATTCCGCTTCCCGGGTGTCAAAGACACAGGGGCGCTCCCGTTTGGGAATCACCATGCAGGTGATCTTGCCTCTTTCGCTGAACACCGATGGCAGCGTCGCCAGGGTGCTGTTGTAGTCTGCCGGAAACAGCACCCGGGAGACGTCGTTCATCTCCGCGAGCATACTTTCGCAGAAGGTGGTGTCCTGATGGGACTGCTCGTTCTTGCCGTTCTCCCAGGTATGCGAGGTGGCAATAACCGGCAGGCCAAGCCAGCGTGCCGGTCGACCCACTTCTTTCTGATGCCGGGCAAAGATCAGCTCCTGGCGGATGGCACCGAGCATCTTTACGCAGAACGCCTCATAGCTGGCCACCAGGTTCAGCCCCGCCTTGTTGGCCAGGCAGGCCGATACCACGGCTTCTTCATTGAGTGCGGTGATGATCTTGCCATGGACCGATTCCTGGTCGTTCTCGGGATCGTTTACCCGGTGCTTCAGATCGTCCAGGACACCGCCGAGCCGGTTGCTTGCCAGCTCATCCGGATTGCCCACTCGCGCCCTGAGCCCCGGGTTTTCAGCGACCAGGGCCCGGAAAAAGTCATCCACAGCCTTCATGGGTGAGGTGCGGTCAGGGTTGGCCGGCAGCCGTGGGATCACCGGATCCGGCGGGTTACGGGTCGCGAGGGCATGATCCCGCTCCAGGGGGCGTGATTGCCCGGCGTGCTGGTTCAGCTGAGCGATACAGCTCTGAAGTTGCTCCGGAGCCACCCACAATCGGGCGGTATGTTCGTTAAATAGCTCCCTGGCCCGGGCGTCCATGCGCGGGTTGCCCGGTAACGGCAGATTGTGGGCCGGGTTGCTGCCGGCACCGTGAAACCCGAAGCCCTTGGTTGTCTCCGCAATGCCATAGGGAACCCGAACCGGGTAGCTGCTCTCGCCTCGCAGGGCGGCCTCACCATTGGTGGCGAGCGCCTGCTCGATTTCATACAGGGCACAGACAAAGGCTGCCGGGTCCCGGCCATCAAAACGGAAGGGCACGAAGCCTCGATGCTCAAGATGTGCCTCGAAACGCTCAAGGCCCTCGCGGGTGCCCAGCTCGGTGCGCTGCTCAATACGCCGGCCATTGGCGATCATGACCGGCACGACGGCGCCGCAGTCCTCGGCCCGCCACCAGCGCGGGACCCAGTCACTGCCGCGCTGTTCCTCGGCAGCACCATCTGAGAGAAAAGCCACAAGGGATTCGCCAGGCAGGGGCATGTGGGCATACTGGAGTTCGGCAAAGCCCAGGTAACCACCCTCGAGAATTCCGCCGGCGGTGTGGGGATTGACGTGGCTGCCAAGGGGGGCGGCCATGGTGCCGTCTGGCTTCTGCCGGTAACTGTAGAAATCGGACACCAGAGTGGAGAGCCCGTCAGGACCACGATAACGTTCGGCCTGTTCCGGGTGCAGGTTTCCGGTGAGGACATTCAGGGCGTCCACCGCTGCCACGCAGTGCCCCTGGCCCATCAGCCAGCTTCGGGTACGCCCGGTCAGATTGTTCAGGGCCAGATAGCCGGCATAAGCCGGCACCATATTCAGTGCGCCGCCGGTATGGCCTTCCGGATTGGTCTTGAAATCCTGGGGCGCCAGGGGCTGACCGGAGACATCCACCCGGCGGGCGTAGGTCATATGAACCACCAGCCAGAGCCCGGCGCTGGTCAGCCGGTCCAGGTCGGCAAGCTTTCGGTAGACGGTCGCGGCATCCGGTTGGTGCCCGGCGGCAACCAGATGTTCTGCCAGAACCCTTACCTGATGTTTTGTGGTATCCGTGTGCTGGATGACGCCATAGCCGTCGCACCAGCGCCGGTAATCCGGGCAGTCTGAAGCGGCGTTATCCACCGGTGCTGTTTGAATGGGCAATGGCATGAGATGCCTCCATGGCGTCAGTATGTCTGTGGATTTTAAAACCACCGTTGCGAGCTGCCATTGATGCAGGTCAGTCGAAACTGCATCTTTCTGCGGACCACTCCAGTAGGAGCGGGTGGGTGGAAGGCTCTGCCAAAATCGTGCGGAGCCATGGATGGCGGAGCCGAGCGTACAGGGACGTATTTACAGCGTATTTTGGCAGAGCCTTCCACCCGGCCGCGTGCAGGCTTGCTCGCCTGACCGTTGCCGAATGCCATGGTTTCTGAGAGTCTGTTCTGATAAGCCATCTGTAAAGGAGACTCCCATGACGCAAGAAAAGAATCAGGACAAGCGCCGGAAATATTCGGCACCGGTGGTCGATGGCATTGGTAAATCCGCCAGTCGCGCCATGCTTCGGGCGGTCGGGTTTACCGATGAGGATTTCCGGAAGCCCCAGATCGGCATTGCGTCTACGTGGAGTAATCTCACGCCCTGCAATATGCACATCAATCAGCTGGCCGAAGAGTCGGCCGCTGGTGCCGATGAGGCGGGCGGCAAGTCGCTGATCTTCAATACCATCACGATATCGGACGGTATTGCCAACGGCACCGAGGGCATGAAGTATTCCCTGGTCTCCCGGGAGGTGATCGCCGATTCCATTGAAACGGTTGCCGGCTGTGAGGGATTCGACGGCCTGGTGGCCATTGGTGGCTGCGACAAGAACATGCCCGGCTGCATGATGGGGCTGGCTCGCCTGAATCGGCCGTCGGTGTTTGTCTATGGCGGCACCATTATGCCCGGCGAGAACCATACCGATATCATCTCCGTTTTCGAGGCCGTGGGTGCCCATGCCCGTGGCGATCTGGACCTGATTGAGGTTAAGCAGATCGAGGAAACCGCGATCCCCGGACCGGGCTCCTGTGGCGGCATGTATACCGCCAACACCATGGCGTCGGCGATTGAGGCCATGGGCATGAGCCTGCCGGGCAGCTCCGCCCAGAATGCGGTATCAGACACCAAGGCGGCGGATTGTCGTGGTGCCGGGGCAGCGGTGCTGAATCTGCTGGAGAAAGACATCAAGCCCAGCGACATCATGACCCGGAAAGCCTTTGAGAATGCCATCACCGTGGTGATCGCCCTGGGTGGCTCCACGAATGCGGTGCTGCATCTGTTGGCCATGGCCAGCACGGTCGGTGTGGACCTGGAACTGGAAGATTTTGTCGAGATTGGCAAGCGGGTGCCGGTGCTGGCGGATCTTCGCCCGAGTGGCCATTACATGATGTCGGAGCTGGTGGCCATTGGCGGTATCCAGCCGCTGATGAAGATGCTGCTGGACCGTGGGCTTTTGCATGGGGACTGCCTGACCGTAACCGGCCAGACCCTGGCAGAGAACCTGGCCGATGTTGCGCCCTATCCTGACGGGCAGGACATCATTCACGCCTTTGATAATCCGATCAAGGCGGACAGCCATCTGCGCATCCTGTTCGGAAACCTGTCACCAACGGGCGCGGTGGCCAAGATCACCGGCAAGGAAGGCACTCACTTTACCGGTCGGGCCCGGGTATTCCATTCTGAAGAAGAGGCCCAGGAGCGGATTCTGGATGGCACGGTGGTGGCCGGCGATGTGCTGGTCATTCGTTATGAAGGTCCCAAAGGCGGGCCGGGTATGCGGGAGATGCTCAGCCCCACCTCCGCCATCATGGGCAAGGGCCTGGGTAGCGACGTGGCGTTGATTACCGATGGCCGGTTTTCCGGCGGCAGCCACGGGTTCGTGGTTGGCCATGTCACGCCGGAAGCGGCTGAAGGTGGTCCGATTGCGCTGGTTGAGGATGGCGACACCATCACCATTGATGCCGTCAGTAACCGGATTGAGCTGGATGTCTCCGATGAAGAGCTGGAGCGCCGGCGCCAGGCCTGGCAGGCTCCGCCTCCGCGATTTACCCGGGGCGTCCTGGCCAAATACGCCCGCACCGTGAGTTCCGCATCCAACGGGGCCATTACCGATCTGCCATGATCTGATGAGAACGGGCAATCGCTGCTATAATTCGCCGCTGGCGAGGCAGTCATTGCCCGGACAGGACAAAAGAGAAGAGGCTTTGAGGCATGGGTATCCGTAGTATGGCCATTGGTTGGGTGTTTTTGCTGGCGCTGCTGCCCGGGGTGTCCCAGGCGCATCAGCAGGAAGCGTCGGCCAATCCGTCAGCGTCGTCGAAAGAAGCTGGCCCAAATCTGGCATCGGTGAACGCTGCGGTTGCGGTGGCCGGTGATGACGAGCTGGTTTTCGGCAAGAATGCCGATAGATCCGTACCCATTGCCTCGGTCACCAAGGTCATGACCGCACTGGTTGTGCTGGAATCCGGCGAGCCGATGAATGAGTGGCTCACTTTCCATGAGCGGCATACGCCCGCCGCCGCCAATGCCTACAGCCGCATCCGAATTGATTCAGAGATGCGTCGTAGAGATGTACTGCGCATCGCGCTGATGTCGTCAGAGAACTTTGCGGCCTACACCCTGGCCCGCAGCCATCCGGGCGGATTCGATGCCTTTATTGAGGCGATGAACGCCAAGGCCGTGGCCCTGGGAATGACCGGCACCCGGTTTGTCGATCCCACCGGGCTGTCCTCGGAGAATCTTTCAACCGCAGCGGATCTTGTGAAGCTGGTAAACGCGGCGGCGGACCATCCGGAAATCCGGGAATACTCAACCACCGGTTATTTCCGGGGGCAGTTCCGGCAGCCCCGCTACAGCCTGTCGTTCGGGAACACCAATGCCCTGGTTCACCGGGATAGCTGGGGTGTCGCCCTGAGCAAGACCGGCTATCTGTCCGAGGCCGGTCGCTGTCTGGTGATGATTTCGAAAATGAACGGCAGGGAAGTGGTTACCGTTCTGCTGGATTCCCTCGGTACCCGATCGCCCATGGGCGATGCCGGACGGATCAAACGCTGGCTTGATACCGGAGCCCGGGGTTCCGTGGCCGCTGCGGCCCGGCGCTACGAACAGGAAAAGAACGCGTCCTACGCGACCGCTGGTAACAGCACAGTCAGTGTGAACTGACCCTGAAAGGAATTCCGTCATGATCCAGATCTTCACCACCGGTGGCACCATCGACAAGGTGTACTTCGATGCCAACAGCGAGTTCGAAGTGGGGCACAGCCTGCTCCCGGAGTTGCTGTCGGAGTCCAATATCCACGAGGGCTATCGACTGCGGGAACTGATGCGCAAGGACAGCCTGGAGATGAACGATGAGGATCGCCAGCAGGTGCTGACGGCAGCCCGGGAGTGTGACTGTGCGCGCATTGTTATCACCCACGGTACCGACACCATGGCAGACACAGCTGCGGTGTTGGCCAGCCTCAAGGACAAGACCATTGTACTGACCGGCGCCATGCAGCCGGCCCGCATGCGCCGCACCGATGCGGTGTTCAATGTCGGGTTTGCCTGGGCCGCGGTGCAATTGCTGCCACCGGGGTCTACATCGCCATGAATGGTGAAGTGTTCGAAGCCGGGGCCGTGCGCAAGAACCTGCAGGCGCAACGGTTCGAACGGACCTGATTCAGGCCAGGCTGTCTTTTTCCTGACAGGTCAGTTCCCGGTATTCACCGGGTTCTAACGCCTTATCCAGTTCGACCTGCCCGATCCGCAGTCGATGCAGCGCCTCGACGTGGTTGCCGACCGCCGCCAGCATGCGCTTGACCTGATGGTAGCGCCCCTCGGAAATTGTAAGCTCAATGATCCGGTCTTCCAGAGCCCTCACCCGGGCCGGCCGCGTTGGCTTCGGGTCGTTATGCAAATCCACCCCACGTTCCAGTTGTTGTGCCGCTGCGTCGGTCAGTGGTTCGCTCAGCGTTACCCGGTAGGTTTTGGGGCAATCGGTTCGCGGTGAGGTGACCCGGTGTGACCACTGGCCATCGGTGGTGAGCAACAGTAAGCCGGTGGTGTCTGCGTCCAGGCGGCCGGCAATGTGGAGGTTCCGGGTGATGTCTGCAGGCAACAGGTCCAGCGCCGTGGGGTGGTCGCTGTCGGTTGTCGCGCTCACCACGCCTGCCGGCTTGTTCATCATCAGATAGCGTTCGCCTGGCAGAGTCAGCAGGGTGCCTGACAAGGCCACCCGTTCATGGCCGGCTAACCGGGTGTTGGCGCCCTTACAGGTTCGTTCATTGACCGTTACCTCTCCGCGGCTGATGGCTCGCTTGGCGTCCTTTCGGGAGAGTTCGGTGCTGTTGGCAATAAACTGGTCCAGTCGCATGGCATTCAGCAGCGCTGCCCCGGAGCCGGGGAGCTCAGGCTAGCCAGGCAAAGTACCGGTGTTTCTCCCGTCATCCGGGACCAGAGCAAAGCCAGAGCTTCGGTGTTCACCTCGGGGCGTGGAGTCCGAAAGCTGGCCGTGGGATCGATGCCGCTGCCATTTCGGGTCGCCAGAACAAAGGTAAAAGGGTGAGCGCCGGGGATGCCCAGCCGGATATCGGTGGCAGTGATGCGGTTGCCAATCTGGTCGTAATCCAGGAAGCCCCGGGTAAACCACTCCAGGCGCTGAGCCTCGGGGAGGTCAGACACTGCCTTCGCCAGATCCGGGCGGCGCGGGAAATGTTCAAGATTCAATGGTGCATCACCGTCGAGGAAACCAGTGACAATTTCCACCCGCTGATTCCCTTGTAGAGCCGTGGCACGCCACAACAGGGTGTTGAACGGCATGGGTTGAACCAGCAGATCGGGTTTTTCAAGCCCGGCTTCCGCGAGCGCGGGTTGCACCCGTTGGGTAATGACCTGTTGCGCAATAAAACTCCAGCCCAGGTACAGGGTGGACACGACCAGTCCCGCAACTACCGCTGATTTCGCCGGCGGCCGGGCCAGGAAAAAGAGACAGCCGACCAGCAGTGGCAACGTGTAGAGCGGGTCGATGATAAAAATGCTGCTGATTGCCACGGGTGGGCCGATGGGCCAGAACAGCTGGGTGCCATAGGTGGTGAAGGCGTCCAGCAGAGGGTGCGTGATCAGGATCAGGCCGGTCAGGGCAAGCCATCGCTTGAAACCCAATTGCGGTTTCCAGCGCCAGAGTAACCAGGCGAGCGCAACCGCGAGGGGCGCAAGAATAAACAAGGAGTGGCTGAACCCGCGATGCTGGGTGAAGTTGGCCACCGCTGTCCCGTAGTCGATGACCACATCCAGATCCGGCAGGGTGCCCAGCAAGGCGCCTGTGAGAAGGACCGAGCGACCTAGAGTCTTGCCGGCAACAGCGCCAGCCAGGGAGGCGCCCAGGGCGGCTTGAGTTATGGAATCCATAGACGGATATATGACCAGTTAATTAGAACAGGTCTGTATTATGCTCTGGATCGTCTTCCGGATCACATTTTCCGCGGATCCATAAAACAAAACCGGGATTTTTCAATCCCGGTTCCATTAACCCGGCTTTTTAAGATTAGACTGACTTGCGGCGGCGAGACAGCCCGAGGCCCGCAAGGCCCAAGCCGAGCAGAGCCAGAGTTCCGGGTTCCGGTACTTCTACAGGTCGAACATTGAGCTTTGCCAAAAGCTTGGCTTTGTTCCAATGGCCCTCCTGGGTTTCCAGATTGTCTGCGATAGTGGTCTCGCAGTGGAACCAGGAGCACTCTCGATCCTTGAAGCCAATGAGTTCGAGAGAATAGATTTCACTTCCCAATTGGAACTCAGAGCTTTGCAACGTCTGCTCGAAGGTGACAATGTCTTTTGAATCACTGGAGTAGCTGCAGAAAATCCAAAGACAGTTGAGCGAGTTTGGCGTCTCGTTGTGGGAGAATTCGAAGACACCGGTTTGGGTGCCGGATGAGTTTCCGGTATTGGTGAATTCGGCCATGATCCTGAGTGATACCGATTCTAACCCGGTACCTTCGGGGATGGGTTTGTTCCAATGTTTGAAGGTACCGAGCACGAAAGGATCGGAGCTGGCGATTTCCTGTGGGCCTTCTTTTCCATCAAAGCCAAACTTGCTCTTATGGTAGGTAGAAGTATCACCTCCCCACGCCAGCCAGGAATATCCTGAGCTTTCAAAGGTTTCGTGGTTCGCACCACCCTGCCAGTCATCCCATTCGCCGGTCACATCCCCCATTGTTACTGGGAACGCTAAAGCGGTTGTCGAGGCAGCTGCGAACGCCGTCGCAATCAGTATGTGTTTCCATCCCATTGTTGTTTCCTTTCTGGCTTATTCCCGAACATCGATTGGTCGGAAGGTCAGTATCTTTTCGGG
>Ga0064014_10220_pt1 | contig 16831 bp, 17 predicted proteins | sample CrowatWCoCulture_2_FD_61584 | JGI IMG/M metagenome (GOLD analysis project Ga0064014, IMG submission 61584) | Marine cyanobacteria communities from the University of California, Santa Cruz, USA, analyzing cyanobacterial DNA methylation -... | ecosystem: Host-associated > Microbial > Bacteria >...
TCAACGTCGCTGTCGCACAGGGCGCGGACCTCAATTGCCTCGGCAGCGCCGGTGGCCTTGCGCGCGGTTTCAGGGTCAACTTCCATCGAGCCTTCGCAAGTACAAAGATACACACGATCGATTGATGTCATTGAAGCCTCCCAAACTTCGTCCTGCCGATCATATTGGGCAGTTGCTTTGACAAGTGCAAACACTGACACATAACATTTGGGCACTGAGCAACGGGGAAATGCATGTCAGACGCCGGACAGTCCGAACGCAAGTCACCTTTTGAGCCTACGGGTCGTGTGGCTTCGATTCCTCTTGGGATCGTTGTTCAACGACAACCCGGGGCGACGCGCTGGGCTCCTTGGGTTTGGAAGGCGACGTCGGTGATGCCGGGCGCGGGCCCTCCCGATTGGAGTGTTCTGCGGGAACATGGCGATACGGTTGAGTTTCACGCAAAGACCATCGCCTTGGAATTACACCGCTCCGAAGTTGAGGCTTATCGCGTGTCGTTGACGATGGACCCGCCGGCGGTTTTTGTCGTTTTGCGGGAAGAGGACGACGCCAGTTCCAATCGCGACTATGCAATACATGCTGTGACGGCGTCGGCTTATGAGGCACAGGACTACCTCGATAGCGGCGAGGAGATCGTTGAGGCCGTTCCTATGCCTCCGGGATTAATCGCTTGGGTGCGGGAGTTCACGGATGTGCACTACATCGACGAGCCGTTTGTGAAACGTAAACGCGACAGAAAACGCGTCGATCTTTCGGAAGATGGGATTGGCGACGCGCGTATACGTCAAAAGGCAGACGTCTACCGCGCTCCGGGTGCGCAAAAACCACGGCGCGCAAAATGAGTGAGGACGACGACAGCCTGCTTTCAAGATGGTCGAGGCGCAAACAAGAAAGCCGTCGCGCTGTACCGGATGAACCCGCGGAAGTTCCGCCCGAACCCGATACGCCAATTTCCGAAGACGAGTGGTTGGCGATCAACAACTTGCCCGATCCGGACGATCTTGGTGAGGGAGACGATTTTATGGCCTATCTTAGTGAGGGGGTTCCCGAGCTTCTCAAAAGGCGCGCCCTGAGGCAGTTGTGGAGAAGTAACCCGGTTTTGGCGAATGTTGATGGGCTCGTCGATTATGGCGATGATTTCACCGATGCGGCAATGGTCCCCGAGGTTCTCGCGACCGTGTATCAAGTTGGGAAGGGGATGCTCAAAGACCTCGTTGAAGGTGAAGATCGGCTGGTGGAAGAAGACGCTCCAGACACGGATCAGGAAAACGTCGAGGTTGCTGTTGCGGCCGAGGAAGACGTGCCGGAATCGATTGGCGAGGCTGCCTATTCTCCTTGTGAATCAGGTGTCGCGCACGATGCGGAAGACGAAGGTGAGACCTTCCGACCGCGTCGAATGGCCTTTAAGCCCGACTAGTTTAGTCGGGACAATCTGACCCGTTTCAAACCAATTAAACGGTTGCCGTAAGGTCAGTCGCTGCACTACGCTCGCTGTATACTGATGTATCCAGGGAGGGATGCATGGCCAGCCAGCCGGTTTCGGCGATGCCAGCAAATGCAGAAGCTCCGAGCGAAGAGGAACGCCTTCGCGCGGAATTGTACGGCTTTCTTGCCGCCCTCCTTGCGGCTCCTCCAACGCAGCAGACAATCGATCAGGCAGCCGCGCTGTCGGGAGATGGGTCTGAGTTAGGTCAGGGAATACAGTCGCTCGCCCGGATCGCGGCATCCCTCAATGACAAAGCGGTCGAGCGGGAATTCAACGCGCTCTTCATTGGTTTGGGTCGGGGAGAGCTTCTTCCCTACGCAAGTTTTTATCTCACCGGCTTTCTCAACGAAAAACCTCTCGCCAATCTTCGCGGTCACATGGATCAGCTTGGTATCGCACGAGACCCGAACGTAAAAGATCCCGAAGATCACATCGCGTCCCTTTGTGACATGATGGCTGGTCTGATCATGGGTCGTTTTGGCGCGCAATTGCCTGTTGCGGATCAGGAAGCGTTTTTCAATTCGCACTTGGCCACATGGGCCGGACATTTTTTTACGGATCTCGAAGGCGCAGAAGGGTCTGTCTTCTACGCCCCGGTCGGCAAGATCGGGCGCGCATTCATGGAGATCGAAATCGAAGCATTCAGAATGGAAACGAAGGAATGAAGGAAGGGAGGAAAAGCATGGAAGACGAAAAGCGCGGCGCAAGTCGGCGTGACTTTCTCAAGCTAGCTGGAACGTCCGCGCCGGCCGCAGCGGTGGCATTGGCGGTTTCTGGCAGTGACGCAGAGGCCGCCGAACCCGAAAGTGCGATGGGTTTAGAGAAGACCGCGCACGTCAAGAAGTACCTGGCGACAGCGCGCTTCTGAAAACATAGGCGCTTGGTGCGGACATTCGGGTGACGGTTGCGTGACGCCCAGACCCCGCCGGACCGAGAGAACATACCCACTGAATGGGCCAATGGCCCTAGGAAGGTAAAACGATATGCTTAGGAAAAAGTCGAAAGGGATTGCGCGAGGCTCCCGACCGCCTTCGATCCTGACCAAGGCGTCCGAGGCCAAGGTCGACCGCCGTTCATTTCTTCGAGGCTCAGGCCTCGCCATCGGCGGACTGGCCGCATTCGGCGCAACCGCGGGCCGCGTAACCAAAGCCGAGGCGCAAGCCGCGGCCATGGGAAATGTGGAAATCCGAAAATCCGTTTGTACACATTGTTCTGTGGGCTGTACCGTTCTTGCCGAAGTAGAAAACGGCGTTTGGACGGGCCAGGAGCCTGCCTGGGACAGCCCCTTTAACCTGGGCGCACACTGCGCCAAAGGCGCAGCGGTGCGTGAACATGCCCATGGCGAACGTCGCCTCAAGTATCCGACCAAGCTGGTCAATGGCGAGTGGGTCCGTGTCAGCTGGGAAGAGGCCATCAACGAGATCGGTAACAAGATGCTGGAACTGCGCGAAACCGCAGGACCCGACAGCGTCTACTGGCTCGGTTCGGCCAAGCATAATAACGAACAGGCGTATCTGTTCCGCAAGTTCGCAGGCTACTGGGGGACGAACAACGTCGACCACCAAGCCCGGATTTGTCACTCGACGACGGTTGCGGGCGTAGCAAACACATGGGGCTATGGCGCCATGACCAACAGCTACAACGACATCCACAACAGCCGTGCGATTTTCATTATCGGCGGCAACCCGGCCGAGGCACACCCCGTGTCGCTGCTGCACGTGCTGCGCGCCAAAGAGCGCAACAACGCACCGCTCATCGTGTGTGACCCACGCTTTACCCGCACCGCCGCGCATGCCGACGAATATGTCCGGTTCCGTCCCGGCACCGACGTTGCGCTTGTCTGGGGTATTCTGTGGCACATTTTCGAGAACGGCTGGGAGGACAAAGAGTTCATCCGCACCCGTGTCTGGGGCATGGACCAGATCAAGGAAGAGGTCGCCAAATGGACGCCCGAGGAAGTCGAGCGCGTCACGGGCACACCCGGTAGCCAGCTTGAACGCGTGGCCCGGACGATGGCCAACAACCGTCCCGGCACAGTGATCTGGTGCATGGGCGGAACCCAGCATACGAACGGCAACAACAACACGCGCGCGTATTGTGTGCTTCAACTTGCGCTGGGCAACATGGGCACCAGCGGAGGTGGCACAAACATCTTCCGCGGCCACGACAACGTCCAAGGTGCCACAGACCTTGGTGTGCTTAGCCACACTCTTCCGGGTTACTATGGCCTGAGCGCGGGTTCTTGGGCGCATTGGGCGCGTGTCTGGGGTGAGGATGTAGATTGGCTGAAAGGCCAGTTTGCAACGGTTACCGGCGCCGATGGCAAAGAAAAGAACCTGATGAATTCGACCGGTATTCCCGTGTCGCGCTGGATCGACGGTGTTCTTGAAGACAAAGAGAACATGGATCAGCCCGACAACGTGAAGGCCATGGTTCTTTGGGGGCATGCGCCGAACTCGCAAACGCGTATGGTCGAAATGAAGAAGGCTATGGAAATGCTGGACATGCTGGTCGTCATCGACCCGTTCCCCACCGTTTCCGCGATTCTGTCTGATCGGACCGATGGCGTTTACCTGCTTCCCGCGACAACTCAGTTCGAGACCAGCGGATCAGCAACAGCATCCAACCGCTCGCTTCAGTGGCGTGAACAGGTGATTGAGCCGCTCTTTGAGAGTCGCCCGGATCACAACATTATCGCCATGTTTGCCGAGAAATTCGGGTGGTCAGATCGCTTCTTCCGCAACATCGAGGTTATGGACACAGATCGTGGCCCTGAACCGGTGGTCGAGGATGTGACGCGCGAGTTCAACGCAGGCATGTGGACGGTCGGCTATACCGGCCAGTCGCCGGAGCGGATCAAGCTGCACATGGCGAACCAGCACACGTTCGACCAAACGACGCTTCAGGCGGTTGGTGGTCCAGCAGATGGTGATTATTACGGTATGCCGTGGCCATGCTGGGGAACGCCGGAGATGAAGCATCCAGGCACGCCAAACCTCTATGATATGTCCAAACCAGTCTCGAAAGGTGGTCTGACTTTCCGTGCGCGCTTTGGTGTGGAGCGGGATGGTGACAACCTGTTGGCCGAAGGGGTCTTTAGTGAGGGATCGGAAATTCAGGATGGTTATCCCGAATTCACGATGCAGATGCTGATGGATCTTGGTTGGGACGGCGACCTTACCGCTGATGAGCGGGCCGCGATTGATGCAGTGGCGGGTCCCAAGACAAACTGGAAGACCGACCTTTCGGGCGGTATTCAGCGGGTCGCGATCAAGCACGAGTGTGCGCCCTTCGGAAACGCCAAGGCGCGTGCGGTCGTTTGGACGTTCCCAGATCCGGTGCCACTGCACCGCGAGCCGCTCTATACAAACCGGCGTGATCTGGTGGATGACTATCCAACCTACGAGGACCGCAAGTTCTATCGTCTCCCGACGCTCTATGCGTCGATCCAGAAGAACGATTTCTCGAAGGACTACCCGATCATCCTCACATCCGGCCGTCTGGTCGAGTATGAGGGCGGCGGGGATGAAACGCGGTCCAATCCATGGTTGGCCGAGCTTCAGCAGGACATGTTCGTCGAGATCAATCCGCGCGACGCCAACAACCTTGGCGTTCGCGACGGTGCGCAGGTCTGGGTCGAAGGCCCCGAAGGCGGCAAAGTCAAAGTCATGGCAATGCTGACCGAACGGGTGGGCGAAGGCGTGGCCTTCATGCCCTTCCACTTTGGTGGTCATTTTCAGGGCGAGGATCGAAGGTCCAAATACCCCAAAGGCGCCGATCCCTATGTGCTCGGCGAAAGCACCAACACCGCGCAGACCTATGGCTATGACTCCGTGACGCAAATGCAGGAGACCAAGGCCACACTCTGCAAGATCTCAGCGGCTTAAGGGAGGAAAGAGAAAATGGCACGAGCTAAGTTTCTCGTAGACGCGGAACGCTGCATCGAATGCAACGCCTGCGTTACCGCGTGTAAAAACGAGCACGAGGTTCCCTGGGGCATCAATCGTCGCAGGGTGGTGACCATCAATGATGGATCACCGGGCGAACGGTCGATCTCGGTGGCGTGTATGCACTGTTCCGACGCACCTTGCATGGCTGTGTGTCCGGTTGACTGCTTCTATCAGACGGCCGATGGTGTGGTGCTCCACTCCAAGGATCTTTGCATCGGATGCGGCTATTGCTTCTATGCTTGTCCTTTTGGCGCACCACAGTTTCCGCAAGCCGGCAACTTTGGAAGCCGCGGAAAGATGGACAAGTGTACGTTCTGTAACGGTGGCCCAGAAGACGACATGTCGACGGCCGAGTTTCAGAAGTATGGCCGCAACCGGATCGCCGAAGGCAAGCTGCCCATCTGCGCAGAGATGTGTGCTACAAAGGCATTGCTTGCCGGCGACGGGGACGACGTGAGCGACATCTATCGCGAACGGGTTGTATCCCGCGGGTTCGGCTCTGGCGCTTGGGGCTGGGGTACGGCCTACGATCAAAAGGGCGGCTAAGCCAGATACCGCCTCGGTGGGTGATTAACAAATATTCGGACGGCGTATCCCGCCGTCCGAAAAGTATGACCGGAACGGTGTTTTTCGCCGATATATCAACAAGTTAATTGCGGGCAATCGGCGCGCAAATCGTTGATGTCTTCGGTGAGAGGGTTATTCTCTGGCGCTAGAAGAAGGAGGGCAAATGATGGCAGAACGAAACTCATCGGGCTTTGGTTGGTTCGTTATTGTCTTCGCGGCTCTGTTTGTCTTCGTCGGGCTCGCGTCCGTTTTGACTGTTGACGACGCTCAGCAACAAGAGGTCGCCCGTGCCGAAACGGGCGGCGCGCAGACACTGGAAGACATTCTGCGGCGGCAAGCCGGCGAACCGGTCGACAATGCGTTCCGCAGCACTGCAACGGGCGATCCTAATTTGGCTGCGCCACTTACAGGACCGCTGGGAACGCTTGGCGGGGCGTCTGATCCTGAATTGTGGCGGGCAGCCCGGTTCGGCTCTGCTGACGCGACAACACAAGTCCGCTCTCCGGCTGCAACACTTTTGATCCAGGACAGCGGTATGGCCTGGCTAGAATTTCGCGAAGGCCCGCTTAGCCGGTGGGGCGGGCTGGCGATGCTTGGCATGGTTGGTCTGCTTGTCCTTTTCTATCTCGGACGGGGCCGCATCATGGTCGACGGCGGTTTGGCAGGCATCACGATCGAACGCTTCAAACCTATTGAACGCCTCGGGCACTGGATTTTGGCCGGGTCGTTCATTCTGCTTGGGATTACAGGTCTGGTGTCCTTGTTCGGTCGCAAGGGACTGATCCCGTGGATCGGGCACGAAGGCTATTCGGTCATCGCGACGTGGTCCAAGTATATTCACAACAACGTCTCTTGGGCGTTCATGCTGGGCTTGATCATGGTGTTCGTCATGTGGGTCGTGCACAACATTCCAAGCAAGCATGACATTCGCTGGTTCAAAGAGGCAGGAGGGCTGTTCTCGCCGGACAAGCATCCGCCAGCGAAGAAGTTCAACGGCGGGCAGAAGCTGATCTTTTGGGGCACCATTGTGCTTGGCGCCTCGATCTCGGCGTCGGGTCTTTCGCTTCTGTTCCCTTTCGAAATGCCGATGTTTGCCAAGACATTTGCCCTGATCAATGCGACGGGCGTCCCAAACCTGCTCGGCTTTGGCCCACTGCCCGAGGTTTTGACACCGCATGCCGAGATGCAGTTGGCCCAAGCTTGGCATGCTATCGTAAGCTTTGCGATGATGGTTATGATCATCGCCCATATCTACATCGGGTCTGTGGGCATGCAGGGCGCCTATGATGCGATGGGAACCGGTCAGGTCGATCTTCAATGGGCCAAAGAGCATCACTCCCTCTGGGTAGAAGAAGAACAAGCCAAAGGTACCCTGCGCACAAATCAGCCTTCGGTCACTGGCGGGCAACCGGCTGAGTGACGTGCGAACCCTCGTCGTCCTCATTGCGAGCCTTGCAGGAACATTGGTGTCCGCACAGGACTTTGACGTGTTCGAAGGGCATGGAGGTCCGATCATGTCGACCGCCATGTCGGCGGACGGAAAAACCGCACTGACAGGCAGCTTCGACAACTCTGTGGGATTTTGGGACCTGCAAACTGGTAGCGTGACTTGGCTTGAATCCCATGAAGCCGCAGTAAAGAGCACAGTTTTCCTGCAAGACGGTGCCGCAGCATCAGGTGGCGATGACTTTGCCGTGGTCCTTTGGGATTTAGACACGGCAACTGAACGCATGCGCTTGACCGGGCATCAAGGCCAGATCAAGGCGCTTGCCTATGCCCCCGAACGCGGCATCCTCGCCTCTGCCAGCTGGGATGGAAGCATCGGCATATGGGACGCGACGACCGGAGAAAATCTTCAGTTTCTAAAAGGGCATAATGCCCCGGTGAACGATGTGGTTTTTTCGGGGCGGGCACGCGAACTCTATTCCACCTCCGCGGACGGGACGATCCGATTTTGGCGGCTAGATGATCCGGGCAAAGGAGATGTCATTATCCGGCACGGCTTTGGAACCACGGAGATCCTCATTGATGAGGACGCGGACTGGCTCGCCTATGGTGCCGTCGACGGGGGCACACGTGTTCTATCGCTTAGTACGTTGGATGAAATTGCCGACCTCACGCTCGAACGCAGGCCGATACTGGCCATGGCCGCATCCCCGGACGCCAGCCAAATCGCGGTGGGAGATGGTGAAGGCTATATCATGGTGGTCGACACGGCGTCGTGGCGGATCAAGCATGATTTTCGCGCAGCGCTCAAAGGCCCTGTCTGGGCGTTGAGCTACAACGCCCAATCGACAGCGTTGCTGGCAGGGGGCATCGATGACGCCGCCTATCTCTGGCCCGTCGGTGTCGAAGCTGGCCCGCTATTTTCTGACAATACGCGCGCGTTCCTTCGTGATCCTGAAACCATGTCCAATGGCGAGCGCCAGTTTCAACGCAAATGTGCAATCTGTCACAGCCTGACATCCAGTTCCGAACGCCGCGCCGGACCGACGCTTAAGGGGCTTTTTGGACGGCCAGCCGGAACAGTCCCAGACTATACCTACTCAGAAACACTGGATGGTTCGGACATCGTTTGGGGGGACGCCACGATCGATGCCCTCTTTGATCTTGGGCCAGACCACTATATCCCCGGTACCAAGATGCCTATGCAACGGATCGTAGCCCCTCAAGATCGGCGCGATTTGATCGCCTTTTTAAGAGACAACACTTAGGGTCAGGGAAGGGAACCAACGATGAAAGTGATACTCTTGGCTTTGGTCGTGATCATCGTGATCGGCATCGGTTCGAACTTTGCTCTTCAGAATGCCGGGTTCGGTGCAGGTGAGCGTCAGGCGGGCGACGCCGTTCGGATCGACTGACCACAAGCATAGCGAACACGTTTCATGGGAGATATCTGGGAGGGTCTTGAGGCAGCGTTTTGGTTGATTGTGACGCTCGATCCTGAGCTTGTCCAAATCTCGCTTCGTTCGCTTCAGGTCTCTATCACCGCAGTCGCAATTGCTGCGCTTATTGGTGTGCCGTTCGGGGCATGGCTGGCCATTAGCCGGTTTCGCCGGCGTCGGGCGACTATTGCTGTTCTCAATGCGTTGATGGGTCTGCCACCCGTCGTTGTCGGCCTGTTCGTTTATCTCCTGTTGTCACGCTCTGGCCCGTTTGGCGTGCTGGGGCTGCTGTATACACCAACGGCGATGATCATTGCCCAGGTCATTATAGCGACACCACTCATCGCGTCGATTTCGCATCAGGCAATCCGGGATCTTTGGGCGGACTACCATGATCTTTTGATCTCCTTGAACACCACAAAGCGGCAGCGAATGCGCGCCCTGGTTTGGGATGGGCGTCGTTCCTTGTTGACCGCCACATTGGCAGGGTTCGGACGCGCAATTGGCGAGGTCGGAGCAATCATGATCGTAGGCGGGAACATTGAAAACGCCACGCGCGTGCTGACGACGTCCATCGCGCTTGAAACGTCGAAAGGAAATTTCGCTCTCGCTTTAGGTTTGGGGTTCGTGCTGATCGCAATCGCCATCGCGATCAACCTCGGCATTCACGCCATTTCCGGCACGGAACGTGAGGGTCGCTGGTGAGCATCCTGCCCGTCAATCTGTCAAATGTGACTGTCGAAAAGCGGGGCAAACGCATCATCGGCCCGGTGTCGATGGAACTGCCCGGTGGCGGGCTGACGATTGTCCTTGGGCCAAATGGTGCCGGAAAGACAACGCTGTTGCGCACTATGCACGGGATTGAGCGTATTTCCGGCGGCGATGTGCGTTGGCAGGTTTCGCGGCGCGAGGCCGAGTTGCATCAGTCATTTGTCTTCCAAACACCGATAATCATGCGCCGAAGTGTGCTCGACAACATTGCCTACCCTTTGCACTTGCGCGGTCACCCGCGGAAGGCGTCCCGGCAACAGGCCGAGGACTGGGCGCAGCGCATTGGTTTGGGCGATGCACTCGAACGACCTGCGACGGTGCTGTCAGGGGGAGAGCGCCAAAAACTGGCGCTGGCGCGAGCCTTAATCATTAAGCCCGACATCGTGTTTCTGGACGAGCCGACAGCGAACCTTGACGGGTCGGCAATGCGCGACATCGAGCAATTGGTTCAGGACGCGCATGAAAGTGGAATGACTATCGTGTTGGCGACCCACAATTTGGGCCAGGCTCGACGACTTGGAAAAGAAGTAATCTATATCCAAGACGGGGTAATTCAGGAACGTTCAAGCGCTAAGGCGTTTTTTGCCGGTCCTGAAGACGCCGGGGCCGCTGCTTTCATTAACGGGGATATCGTTTGATGGTACAACGAATAGTCTTGGCACTTTTCCTGACGGTTCTTACGTCGGTTTGTGTTCATGCCGATACGCTCCGAATGGCTGTCACGACGTCTTTTCATAATTCCGGGCTGTCTGATGTTCTGCTGCCGCTGGCCGAAGCAGAGATTGGCCTGACGGTTGAGCTTGTCGTAGTTGGGACAGGGCAGGCGCTGAGGTTGGGTCGGGCAGGCGACGTCGATGCCATTCTAGTGCATTCGAAAGCGGCGGAGATTGAGTTCGTCGAGCAAGGTTTTGGAACGCATCGCCGCGAGATCATGTACAATGATTTTGTGATTGTTGGTCCGTCTTCGGACCCTGCCCAGGTCGCAGCTTCTTCCGATGTCGTTGGTGCGCTATCGGCTATTCGCAATGCTGAGGCGATATTTGTCAGCCGTGGAGACGATAGTGGAACCCATCGACGCGAATTGGCGCTTTGGAATCGAACCGACGACGGCATCCCGACGGAGGCTTGGTACCGCCCCGTCGGCGCGGGGATGGGCGCAGCATTGAACGTAGCGGTTGGTATGGACGCTTATGTTCTGAGCGATCGTGCAAGCTGGTTGAATTTTGGCAGAAAGGATGGCCTTGCCGTGCTGTTTGAAGGGGATCCGACCCTGTTCAACCAATATGGATACTTGCCTGTGAGCGCCGCGCGTCATCCCCACGTGAAGGCACAATCGGCGCAGGCTTTCGAAGACTGGCTCACTTCACCGAGCACACAGGCTACGATCGGAAGCTATGAAATTGACGGGCAAACCCTGTTCGTTCCCAATGCAAAGCAATGATCCCTTGGCCCGGAGATCAGGCCATCCTTGGCTTGGGCTTCGGCTTCATCGGTCGTGCGGTCACTCGCCTTCGATGACCGACAAATCCTGTCAGATGTCTCGTAAGAACCCAATGCGGTCGTCCGATGCTTGCCGGGGCTCAAATTCGGGGCGCGGGTGTCCGACCCACGGGTGCGGCGCTCAATCTCTCTCGCGATAGATCGGGAAGCCATCAAGGCGGTTGTCATGAGCGGCTAGTCTATTCCGGCTGGAATGCTGGTCGGTCCTTTTGTGAAAGGATGGTCGGACGAGTTGGACTCACCCGCGGCGCACGATGTCCCACCCATTTTTCTGTACACTCGCGGTGTGCTCTCCAAGCCTCGGTGCAGCGGTCCGGGCGGCCATGGCGTCAGCGCCAAACATCACTGGCGTGCGAACGCCCTTTATCCCGTCAGGTTCGATCTCGAGCGCTCTGAACTTCACCTGTGGGTCGCTGAATGCTTCTCCGATGGAATTGATCGGCGACGCGGGTACCCCAACTTCGTCGAGCCGGGCAAGAAGGTCAGCCTTTGTCCAAGTGCTGGTCAATTCCATGATTTCTGGCACCAGGTTCGCACGAGATTTCACGCGGGCTGCGTTCGTCTTATAATCTGCGGATTCAGCCAGGTCTGCTCGATCGAGAACATGGCAAAGACGCGCAAACTGGGAATCGTTGCCCGCGGCAATGATGATATCGCCGTCAGCCACCGGGAAGACCTCATACGGCACGATGTTGGGGTGTTGGTTGCCCATTCTTGTGGGAGATGTCCCCGTCGCCAAGAAGTTCATCGCCTGATTTGCGAGCGTCGCAGTACCGGCATCCAACAGGCTCATGTCGATATGTTGCCCTTTGCCCGTTGTGGATCGGGCTGCCAGAGCCGCCTGAATTGCAATAACGGAATACAGTCCGGCGTAGAGATCCGTCAGAGCAACGCCCACCTTTTGCGGCGGACCATCGGCCGCGCCGGTGATCGACATCAAGCCGGACATCCCTTGAACCAGATAGTCGTAGCCCGCACGCTCGGCGTAAGGCCCGGTTTGTCCGAAACCTGTGATTGAGCAATAGACGATCCCAGGATTGAGGTGGGAAAGCGTCTCATAGTCGAGGCCATACTTTGCAAGGCCGCCGACCTTGAAGTTTTCAATCAGGACATCGGCGCCGACAGCAAGATCGCGGACCAATGCGCGACCTTCCTCGGTTTTGATGTCTGCCGTGACGCTCAACTTGCCACGGTTGCAGCTATGAAAGTAGGCGGCCGACCTGTCATCTTCGCGCTCGATAAAGGGCGGGCCCCATGCGCGGGTGTCGTCGCCCTTTGGGCTTTCGATCTTGATGACCGTCGCGCCAAGGTCGGCCAAAACCTGACCGGCCCATGGTCCCGCCAAGATTCGGGCCAGTTCGAGGACTTTCAGGTCCGCGAGTGGCTTCATACGAACGCCTGCAGGCCGGTTTGCGCGCGGCCTAGGATGAGGGCGTGGATGTCGTGTGTGCCTTCGTAAGTGTTGACGGTCTCAAGGTTTTGGGCGTGGCGCATCACGCCGTATTCCGCCGTGATCCCGTTGCCGCCATGCATGTCGCGGGCCATGCGCGCGATGTCGAGCGCCTTGCCGCAATTGTTGCGTTTGATCAGGCTGATCGCTTCGGGGGCACCGGTGCCCGCCTCGAGCATCCGGCCGACTTGCAATGCGGCCTGCAGCCCCAGCGCGATCTCGGTTTGCATATCGGCGAGCTTTTTCTGGAAGAGCTGCGTTTGTGCCAGGGGCTTACCGAACTGCCGCCGGTCGAGCCCATAGCTGCGCGCCCGGTGCCAGCAGTCCTCTGCCGCGCCCATCACGCCCCAGGCGATGCCATAGCGTGCCCGGTTCAGACAACCGAACGGGCCCTTCAGGCCTTCGACGCCCGGCAGTAGCGCGTCTTCGCCCACCTCGACATTCTCCAGCACGATTTCGCCCGTGACCGAGGCCCGCAACGAGAGCTTGCCCTCGATCTTGGGCGCGGAAAGCCCCTTCATACCCTTGTCCAGCACAAACCCCTTGATCTTGCCACCATGCGCCTCGGACTTGGCCCAGATCACAAAAACATCCGCGATGGGACTGTTGGAGATCCACATCTTTGCGCCGTTCAGGACATAGCCGCCCTCGGTCTTGGTTGCCGTCGTCTTCATGCCCGCAGGGTCAGAACCCGCCTCGGGCTCGGTCAGGCCAAAGCAGCCGATCAACGTGCCGGCAGCCAATCCCGGCAGATACTTCTGGCGCTGCTCTTCGGTGCCATAGGCGTGGATGGGGTACATCACGAGGCTCGACTGCACGCTCATCATCGAGCGATAGCCGCTGTCGACGCGCTCAATCTCGCGCGCGACAAGGCCATAGGTCACGTATCCCGCGCCAAGGCCGCCATAGGCCTCGGGGATGGTGACGCCCAAGAGGCCCATTTCACCCATCTCGGCAAAGATCTCAGGCGCAACGCCCTCGTCGAGATACATCTGATCAACCCGCGGCGCGAGCTTGTCGGCGGCATAGGCCGCAGCAGCATCTGCCACCATCCGCTCATCCGGGGAGAGCTGACCTGAAAGGCCAAGCGGATCTTCCCAGTTAAACTCTGCAAGCGAGGGGCCGTGCCCCGATTTCAGTGAATCAAGCATCTGAAGGCTCCATTCTTGTTTGTGCTGCGGCCTGAAGGCCCGCGATGCGTCCTAAAACAACTGCGGATAACAGGCCGTTGCCGGACAAGTAGCCGCGATCGGATGTTCCCGAAACGCCAACTGCCGCGCCACCTGCGGCGAATAAGTTCGGGGATGTTGAGCCGTTGGCCAATTTGACCCGCGCGTCGGGCAAGACATTCAGCCCGCCTTGCGTGTGAAAAAGCGCGCCAGTGACTTTTACTGCTGCATAGGGTGCTTCAAGGCCCGGCCCGGTAAAGGAACGACCGAAGGTGTCTGTTCCATCCTTGGGAATGGCGGCGAGCGTTTCTGCCAAAGTCGCAGACGCAATCCCGCAGACCTCGGCCAGTTCGGCAACGGTATCAGCCTTTCGAATAGCTCCAGCAGACTCGGCGTCTTTGAAGTCTTGGAACTGGCGAGCGATGTCAGCAATGCGCGTGTCGAAGATCGTCCAAGCGATGCCCCCGGGCTGGGCAAGAACTGCGCGCGCGGCCTCAGAATAGCCTTGGCTTTCGTCCCAAAAACGGTGGCCGTTGGCATTTACTTGTACTCCGCCAGAGGTGATCACAGCCCATGAGATAAGTATTCCGTGTGGCGTCGCGACATTGCCGTGGCCTTGGTATGCGCCAAGGTGCAGCGTTTCGGCACCCAACGCCTCGCCCCATCTCACAGCATCGCCGGTGTTCCCGTCATGGCCGAACCAGAGCGCGTTCTCGATCTCTGGCATCAATTTCGCGACCATCTTCCGATTGCCGCCAAAGCCATTGCAGGCCAGAACAAGGGCGTCACAGCCAATGCGCTCAGACCCTTCAGGCCCCTTTACCTCTACTCCCGTTATGCGATCGCCGTCTTGGAAGAGTGTGACGGCACGGCGATTGCAGACGATGTCGATGCCTTCCGCCTCACATGCGGCGCGTAGGTGATCGATCAATTCGCGACCTGCACGGCTTGGTAGCCCGTGCATCCGACGCCGAGAGTGGCCCGGATAGTCGAAGTCCGTGACGACGGAAAAGGGCAAACCGAACCGGTCCGCCAGCCATTCCACAGTTGTTCCGGCGTTATCCGCCATGAGGTCAACAAGATGCTGAGGGTTTTCGCCGCCGGCTTTGCGTTGGATATCTTCAGCCAGAAGGGCAGGCCGGTCCTCAATCCCGGCAGCCGCCTGAAACCGCGTTCCGGCCGCCGGGATCAGCCCTGCAGACAACGCGGTTGAGCCAGACGGAACCTGATCTGCTTCAATGACAAACACGTCGCCGCCAGAATCTCTGATTGTAAGAGCCGATATCAGTCCCGCAGCTCCGCCCCCGATCACAAGAACCGGTACGTCAAGGTCGAACCCTGACGGTGGTGTCGGCAAGACACCTGTCATTTCTTGTCTTCGTAGCTCTGCCCAAGGGCGAGCATGTCGCGCGTGCCGATGCGGTCGTTAAGGCCGTTAAAATCGAACATGCGATCTGAAAATGGGCGGTTGGATCCGTGCGCCTTCAGACTGGCATAGTAATCCCCGGCTGTCTTCGCCAGGGCACGGACTATCCCACCCGGGAAGATCACAATGGAGTATCCGATCTCTTCGAGATCAGAGGCACCCTGAAGTGGTGTTGCGCCGCCTTCGACCATGTTGGCCAAAAGTGGCACGCGCCCGGCGAAATGCTTTGGCACCTCGCGCAGCTCGTCACCGGAACGCGGCGCCTCGATGAACAGCACATCCGCACCAGCCTCAACATAGGCATGCGCGCGCTCTAGCGCCGCCGTGAACCCCTCGACCGCAATCGCATCGGTACGCGCAATGATAAGGGTCTCTGCGCTGGCACGTGCATCGGCCATCGCGGCGATCTTTCCCACCATTTCACCCATTGGGATCAATGACTTGTCCGAAAGATGTCCGCAGCGCTTGGGAAACGTCTGATCCTCAACCTGAAGCGCGCTGGCACCCGCGCGTTCGTAAAATCGCATCGTTCTTTGCGCGTTCAGCGCATTCCCAAACCCAGTGTCCGCATCGACGATCACTGGCAGGTCCACACGGTCGCGGATAAGCGCCATCGTGTCGGTCATTTCTGTCACAGACGTCAGCCCGATATCGGGCCGACCGAGGCGGGTGTAGGCCACCGCGGCACCTGACAGATACAACGCTTCGAACCCGGCCTCTGCTGCAATCGCGGCGGTTAAACCGTCGTAAACCCCCGGGGCGACGAGGATTTCGGGCGCTTTGAGGCGGGTGGCAAGGCTCATGCCAACTCCTCCACAATCTCAGCGCAGGTTTTGATTGGCGTGATCGAGCCCAGCGAGATCAACGTGGCGTCATGAACCTCTTGGTTGAAAGCTGCGGATCCATCAGAAAGGAGGATCGTGTGCACGTTCCGAAGATGTGCATCGCGCACTGTGCTCGCTACACCACCATTGGTCACGATCCCGCCAACGATGATTGTGTCAATGTCGAGATAACGGAGAATGTATTCGAGCCGGGTTTGATAAAAGGCCGAGTAAGCGACCTTCTCGATAGTAAAATCCGCGGGCGCCAACTCGTCGACAAGGCTGTGGCCAAACGAACCCGGCGCGAAGTCGCCTTTGCCAAGGAAGGGGCGAAGTTCTTTGAGATGCGGGGCGATAAGCGGTTCGCCATCCGGGCCTGGGACAAGCGTGAACTGAGCGCTGACATAGACGCCGCCTTTTGCGCGGAGCGCATTGACCAAAGGGCGAACCCGGTCGGGCAGGGCGGATATAGCGTCTGACGACTGACCCGCCCGCCCATAGGCGCCCTTTGGTGCAGGAAATCGTTCTGCAGGTCGATCGTCAAAAGCGCAGTGCGCTTAGGGTCAAAGGAATGGCTCATGTTATGCCTCGCTGGGCTCTATGATCGTGTTTCCAAAGCTGTCGACGCGCCCCTTTAATCCGGGGTCAATCAGTACGGTGGTGTCGGGCTGTACCAGAATTGCGGGCCCATCGATCTCTGCACCGACTGGCAAGGAAAGCCGATCGTAGATCGCGGTTGCATGCCATGCATCACCGAAATGCACCTCGCGGCTGCCGGTCCTGGAGGCCTCCACGCTGCCGCC
>Ga0064014_10221_pt1 | contig 16792 bp, 27 predicted proteins | sample CrowatWCoCulture_2_FD_61584 | JGI IMG/M metagenome (GOLD analysis project Ga0064014, IMG submission 61584) | Marine cyanobacteria communities from the University of California, Santa Cruz, USA, analyzing cyanobacterial DNA methylation -... | ecosystem: Host-associated > Microbial > Bacteria >...
AGATACCGCGACATCGAACATGTGAATCTTGTCGTATGTTGCTGTGATCTGACCCTGTGGGGACAGCATGAATGACCGGTTCACAAAGCGTCCGTCTGGGTCATCGGATTTGAGCGCCAGTGATCCGATGGAAATCCAGATACCTAACTCATTTGCCAAGGACGAAAGTCCTGCCAGAGTGAGATCGTCCCCTTGCTTTTGCAGTACCTGCTCCTGATGTGCGCGGTCACCGCTCACGCAATTTGTCACCTCGGGCGTCAGCACAAAGCGCGCGCCCTGCCCCGCGGCCCTACGGATCAGATCAGCCGTAGGTGGCAAATTGTCCGACGGAACATCCCCCGAACAGAGCTGGATCAGGGCCGCGCGCATGCTGCGTCAGGCAGCGAGCATCGCGTCGAGTTTGCCTGCGCGCTCCAGCGCATAGAGGTCATCGCAGCCGCCCACATGCTTCCCACCGATGAATATCTGAGGAACCGTGTGGCGACCATTTGCGCGTTGCATCATGGCCTGCCGTTGGTCCGGCTGGCGTGCCACGTCGATCTCGGAAAAGCTTGCGCCTTTGGAGTTCAGCAAACGTTTGGCGGCGTGGCAAAAGCCACAGGTGGGCGACGTGTAAATCTCAATCTGGGTCATGTTCTTGGTCCATCTTCATGTTCGCAAGACATTTAGGTGTCTTTCGTCACCCGTGCCAGTACGGACACAAAGACCTGATCTGCGCCTGCTGCAAGACAGGCGCGTGCGCAGGCTTCCAAAGTGGCCCCCGAAGTCATCACATCATCAATTAGAACGACCGAAGCACCGTCCAGGCGAGAACGCGTGTGACCCGCTGCCATGATCGCGCCGTCGAGGTTTGCAAAGCGCTCTTCCGGATTCAGACCATCTTGCAACGGCGTGCTCCGGGTACGGATCAGCGCATCCGGCCAGTATTCAAGCTCGGCAAACTCGGCAAAATGCTGCGCCAGAAGTGCGGATTGATTGTAGCGACGTTTGACGAGCCGCGCTCGGTGTATGGGCACAGGAATGACGATCATGCCCGGTTTCAAAAGCGGCTTGGTTGCCAGCCACATCCAGCCCGCCGCGGGTTTTGCGATATCGGTGCGGTCCCCGTGTTTGAGAGCAAGAACAATGCGCCGCCCGGCCCCCTCATACCGGATTGCAGAGCGCCCGCGCCCCCAGCTTCGTTCGATCTTTAGACAGTCATCACAGTGGTCCTTGCCGTCCCCCTCGCCGATCAACGGCACACCGCAGGCATCGCAAACAGTTCCGGTGATAAAGCTTGTTTCTTTCCAACAAGACCCACAAAGGGCCTGAGACCCATCCACCAATGCACCGCACTGAAGGCACTGATCAGGGAAGATTGCCCGCAAGGCGTTTGAAAAGAAATTCACTTGTCCCCACTCACTGCGTCTGACACATCCCGCGCATGGCGACGCCACCGAAATTGACCGACCGAGCGGCCCTAGACCTCCATCGTCAACGCGCGCTGCAGCGTGGCGGTGACGCCTTCTTTCTGGTCGATCACGCCAAAAACATCCTTCTAGAGAGACTGGAAGAGGTTAACAGATCGTTTACATCACCAGCCATCGTCGCGGGGATACCTTCGCTTTGGCAGGGTATGCTACCCGACGCCAAGGTCGTTGCGGACAATGACACGCTTGATCTGGCGTCTCTCTCGCACGACCTGATACTCCACGGGCTCGCGCTTCATTGGGCAGACGACCCAGTAGGGCAGCTTATTCAGTGTAACCGCGCGTTAGAAGCGGACGGATTGTTCGTCGCAGTTGCGTTTGGCGGCGAGACGCTCGCCGACTTCCGGACGTGCTTGCGCGATGCAGAGGTCGCGCTTACGGGCGGTCTCTCCCCGCGCATGGCACCTATGGCCGATTTGCGGGATCTCGGGGCCTTGATGCAGCGCGCGGGGTTTGCGCTTCCCGTCGCAGATAGCCTTACTGTCCCCGTCAGCTATGCCTCTGCCTTCGCGCTCATGCGTGATTTGCGGGGCATGGGCGAAACGAACGCTTTGGACGCACGGGATCGAAAATGCCCGCCCAAAGCCCTGTTTGCGGCCACGGACGCCCTGTACCGAGACCGCCACGGTGATAGCGATGGACGCATCACCGCACGGTTCGAGTTGGTTTTCCTTACCGGTTGGGCACCCTCCGCCGATCAGCCAAAGCCGCTTCGCCCCGGTTCGGCAACGACGCGGCTTGCTGACGCTTTGGGCGTTGAAGAACGCCCCACAGGCGACAAAACGCCCCGACGGCACGATTGACGCCCGCGCGCAAAGGCTTACTTCACACTCGTAACCCAGATTTTGATGGACCTCGACGATGCTGGATGCCAGATCACAGGCGATGGATAAGCGCGCCAACGTGACAGCCAAGACCGCCACACGCCAGCTGCCTACGGACCACCCAAAGGTTCCGGCAGCTAAAATCGGTGTGCTGCTTGCCAATCTCGGGACACCGGACAACTACGATTATTGGTCGATGCGCCGATATCTGAACGAGTTTTTGTCGGATAAGCGCGTCATCGATTATTCTGCATGGCTCTGGCAGCCGCTTCTCCAGTTGATCATCTTGTCAAAGCGTCCGTTCACCTCGGGCGAGGCCTATAAGTCGATTTGGAATGAGGACGAGGGCGAGAGCCCACTGATGACGATCACCAAAGCGCAAACGGAAAAGATGCGTACCGAGCTGACGCATCGCTTCGGTGATCAAGTGCGCGTCGACTTCTGCATGCGCTACGGCAACCCTTCGACAAAATCCAAAGTGCGCGAGATGGTTGAAGCGGGCTGTGACAAGATCCTGTTCTTCCCGCTTTATCCGCAATACGCCGGTGCGACGACTGCAACGGCAAACGATCAGTTCTTCCGCGCCCTGATGGAAGAAAAATGGCAACCAACCGTGCGCACGGTCGAAAGCTATGCCAGCCGCGCAGATTACATTGACGCCTTGGCGCAATCGGTTGAACGCACTTATGCCGAAATGGAGGAAGAGCCGGACATTCTGGTGTGCTCCTACCACGGTGTGCCCAAGCGGTATTTGATGGAGGGCGACCCGTATCACTGCCTGTGTCAGAAAACGACGCGCCTGCTCAAAGAGCGGCTGGGATGGGACGATGACAAAATCACCACAACATTCCAGTCCAAGTTCGGGCCGGAAGAGTGGCTGAAGCCTTATACCGTTGAAGAGGTCGCGCGACTGGCGGAGATTGGCAAAAAACGTATCGCCGTAATTGCCCCTGCGTTTTCTGCGGACTGCATTGAGACGCTCGAAGAGATCAACGAGGAAATCCACGAGAGCTTCGAAGAAGCAGGCGGTGAAGAGTTCACGTATATCCCGTGCCTCAACGACGACGACGCGCATATTCATGCGCTCGCCAATATCGTGGAAGATAACCTCGAAGGGTGGGTCAGCGCAGAGCGCTGACCGTCAGATCAACAGAACCTGTGTTCCAGCGCCGGTAAGCTCATAGAGCTCGGCGATGTGCTCATTATAAAGCCCGACACAGCCATTGGACGAACGCCGCCCGATCTTGCGTGTGTCGTGCGTCCCGTGGATCCGGTAATATGTCCAGCTAAGGTACAACGCGTGGCTTCCCAGCGGGTTATCGGGCCCTGGAGGCACGAAGTCTGGCCATTCCGGGTTGCGAATCTTCATTGACGGCGTGGGTGCCCAACTTGGCCCCTCAACCTTTTGCGTCACACGGGTCCGACCGCGGCGCGTCAGCTCTTCCGAGATTGGGACGCTGGTGGGATAGAGCTTGTAGGTGCTCTGATCCTCGCTCCAATAGTGGAGCGCACGCGAATCCAGATCAACAAGGATCGCGCCATTTCTCAGGTTGTCGAAATAAGGCTCCCACGACAGCGCGCGAAAGCCAGATACGTTCCGGCGCACCTGATTGGAAATGTCGTTGCGGTACTCAAACGTATCGACCGCGAGTGCCGGCGTGGCCAAGGCGCCACCCGCGGCTGCGGCGGTGCCCAAAAAGGCGCGACGTGAAAGCTTGGTCATTTTTCTGTCCCGTAAGGCGGCGTTATAACGGGTTTAGAATATGGCCGGAATACCGCACCTGCAATTCAAAGAAATGTCAGAACGGTGTTTTTGCCACAGTTGCGTTTGAATGGTGGGTCAGTTCTGGATAAGTCTGCCGGTGTCGAACGTGAGGGCAGAGAATGAAAAAATCCTTTGGTGCCGTTGCCGCTTTGGTTTTCTTGGCGGCCTGTGCAGCGCCCGAGCCGCAACTTGGCCCCGATGGGCAGCCGCTCCCTCAGGTTTATAAAATCCGGGGCAGCGACGAGTCGCGTATTCAGTTCCGGATGTTGGACGGTGTAAACGCATTGCGTGCCGATACCGGGGCACAGCCAGTTGCCTTCAGCAGTCAGCTCAATGCCGCTGCTGAGACGCACTCGCGCGACATGTCACTCCAGAACCGGCCCTGGCATTTTGGGTCTGATGGATCTTCCCCGATCGATCGCGTGGCGCGGGCTGGTTATTCCGGTCAGCTGGTGGGCGAGACGATCTCGGAAACCTACGAGACCGAGTTGGAGACATTGAGTGCGTGGATGGATGACCCCAACACCCGGGCCGTGATCCTTGATCCGACTGCAAATGATCTTGGCTTTTCTTGGTACCAAGAATCCAACGGCAAGCTTTGGTGGACGATGATCCTGGGCGAAAGCTCAGGGATAAATTGAGATCGGGACGCCGGTTGGGACCATCGAATATATCTCGGCCATCTCTTCGTTCGTGACAGCAATACATCCCCAGGTCCAATCCCGGTCGCCGTTGTTGCTAAAGGCGTTGGGCTCTCCGTGAATGAAGATGTCACCACCCGGTGATTTGCCGGCCGAGCGCGCGACGGCAACATCATATTCGTTGGGGTAGGAGATACCGATCGACAGGAAAAAGTCGCTGTTGGGGTTGCGGCGGTCGATGTAATACGTGCCCTCAGGCGTTTTGCCGTCGCCTTCGAACTGTTTGTGGCCTTTTGGCGTAAAGCCAAGGTCGATGTCGTAGGCCCGCAAAGAGTTCGTTCCATGCATCAAATGCATCTTACGCATGCTCTTATAAACGACAATCCGCGTAACCGCGGGACCTTTGTATTTATAGACTTGCGGTCCGCCACATGCCGATAAGACGGCAAGTGCGCTAACCGAAAGGACAAGCGAACGCCTGGTGATCATGATTACTGCCCGATGTGTTATCTTTTTTATTGCGCGTCTTTTAGCGCAAAACGCGGTCCAACGCAAAAAGAACTGGTTAAGGTAACTGCGTGTCCCATAATGACATTTTCGTGATGCCAGAATGCAAAACGCCGCCCAAGATGGGCGGCGTTTGTATTTTCGGAAGTGCTGGAGACTTAGAAGCCCAGACCTTCGTATTTCTTCTTGAACTTCGACACGCGACCGCCGGTATCCATCAGACGCGTCCCGCCACCGGTCCACGCCGGGTGAACGGTCGGGTCAATATCAAGCGCGAGCTGGTCGCCCTCGGCGCCCCAGGTCGATTTCATCTGTACGACATCGCCATTGGTCATTTTGACGTCGATGATGTGGTAATCGGGATGAGTATCTTTTTTCATCTGTTCCGTCCTTACGCTTCGGCGCCAGCTTTGGGCTTGTAACGCGTGTCTTCTGCGATACGCGCGGACTTACCGCGGCGGGTGCGCAGGTAATACAGCTTCGCGCGGCGAACGCGGCCACGACGGACCACGGTGATGCTGTCAATGTTCGTCGAGTGCAGCGGGAAAACACGCTCCACACCTTCACCGAAGGAGATCTTGCGCACAGTGAACGATCCGGCAATGCCGTCACCGTTTTTGCGTGCAATGCAAACGCCTTCGTAATTCTGGACCCGGCTGCGCGAGCCTTCGGTCACCTTGTATCCGACACGAATGGTGTCGCCGGCCTTAAAGTCTGGAATGTCTTTGCCGAGAGAGGCGACCTGCTCGGCTTCCAATTCTGCGATCAGATCCATCTGACCAACTCCTATTTTGCCCGCGGTTGTTCCGCGAAGTGATACGCCGCCTCAGAGCTCTTGGTCTTCGTCCGGGTCCGCCATATCGGCGCCCGCCAGAGATCAGGTCGTCTTTCCTGTGCCTTCCACCCTCGGGTCTGCCTGTCCGGGTCAGAAGAATGACCGGGCAAATACCCAAGATGTCCGCATAGCTTTTCGCCACCGAACCCGCGCCGTATAAGGCCACCCACTGTGCTGATCAAGCAAAAAGAGCGGGGGCGCTGCCCCCGTCATCGGTTCCCGATGACCCCCCCGGGATATTTCCGGATCAATGGAAGGGGCGGCGATAATCCACCGCCCCAACTGAAGGATATAGCCTCCATCGATCACGGTCATCGGCGTCCCCGCCTGTACCGCGCAGGAAGTGTCTCGGCACACGGTTAAGAAAACGTTGCCTCCATTGATCGATAAATATCCCGGGGAGTCGCGCCATTGGCGCGGCGGGGCAGAGCCCCTAACTGTCTTCGGCGGTTGCCGCGTGTTTTGCCCAAAGATCCGGGCGACGTTCCTTGGTCAGGGTTTCGGCCTGTTCCCGGCGCCAGCGCGCAACGGCACCGTGATCTCCTGACGTGAGAACGGCTGGTATCTCGCGACCCTTCCAGATGGCCGGTCGCGTGTAGTGTGGATGTTCCAGCAAACCCGAGGAGAAGCTCTCGTCTTCCACCGAGTCGGCATTTCCCAGAACACCCGGCAAAAGACGTACCGTCGCATCGATCATGGCCTGAGCCGCAATCTCACCGCCAGTCATCACAAAGTCACCGAGCGAGACTTCGATCATTCCGTAGTGGTCAATGACGCGTTGGTCGATCCCTTCGAAGCGCCCGCAAACAAAGGTGGCCCCGGGGCCTTTGGCAAGCCGTCGCGCCATGGTTTGATCAAAGGGTACCCCGCGTGGAGACAGGCAAAGGATCGGTTGATCTCTTTCCCCCGCCTGTGCGGCATCGATGGCGCGACCTAGGATGTCGGCGCGCAAGACCATACCGGCACCTCCGCCCGAGGGTGTGTCATCAACGTTGCGATGCTTGCCTTCACCATAAAGGCGCAGGTCAACGGTTTCGAGCTTCCACAGCCCGTCCTGGAGCGCTTTGCCTATCAGAGATTCGCCCAGGACACCCGGAAATGCGCCGGGCACGAGGGTAATGACCTTGGCAGACCAGGCGCCCACCAGATCAGGTTTGTCGGTCATTAATTCGCGCGGCTGCATCGTCGCCTTGATGGACAGTCGCCCGTGAGACTTTGGCGTGTCAGTCATCGAATAAACCACCCGGCGGGTCAGCGATGATTTTGCCAGTTGCGATATCGACAGTTGGTACCGCCTCTAGCGTGAATGGCAAAAGAACCGTTGCGTTCTTGCCCTTCACGCGCACCTCCAACAAATCGGACGCGCCGTGATTGAGGACCGCCTTGACTCTCCCCAATTCCGTTCCGCCGGTGTCGAGTATGGTCAGGCCAATCAGGTCGGCGTGATAGTACTCGTCGTCCGGCAAATCGGGCAGCGTCTCCCGCGGGGCATAGAGCCGGGTGCCCCGAAGAGCCTCGGCCGCCTCTCGCGACGTGACCCCTGAAAGCCGTGCCGCAAAGCCGTTCTTGACGCTTTGTTTGATCGTCACGTCATAGGCCCGGCTGCCGTCTTCGTTGGTAAGCGGACCATAGTCGCCAATTGCGGCAGGGTCGGCGCAGAAGCTTTTGAGGCGCACGTCGCCGCGGACGCCAAAGGCGCCTGCGATTGCTCCGACACAGACACGTTCGGTCATCTCAGACCTCGGCATAGTTCATTCGCCCCGACAGTTCCGCCAGCCGCCTCGCACCGGTTGGCAAGGACGGCGCCTTGCCATTCCATACCCGCAAGGAACCCCGCGACGACAAGCGCCGCGGTGAGTGTCCTTCGGAACAGACCCAGTCCGGGAAGACCCAGTGGAAGCATAGTGCCGCCTTAGGCTTCTGCCTGTTCTTCAGCAGCTTCTTCTGCAGGTGCTTCTTCCTCTGCAGGGGCTGCGGCGGCTTCAGCGGCTTCGGCTTCTTTGGCGGCTTTCTCTTCTGCGCGCTCTTTCGCTTTGGCGCCGGGTTCGCCCTTCTGCGGGTTCGAACGCTCTTTCTTTTCCAGAACGCCAGCAGCTTCGAGCATGCGGCTGATGCGGTCTGTGGGCTGAGCGCCTTGATCGAGCCAGTACTGAACGCGTTCCATCTTCATCTTTACGCGCTCTTCGCTGTCTTTCGGCAGAAGCGGGTTGTAGGTGCCCAGCTTTTCGATGAAGCGGCCATCGCGCGGCATGCGGCTATCGGCGGCAACGATCGAATAGAAGGGCGTTTCTTGGACCCACCACGGGCCAGTCGGATCTTCATAGCCATGTCATTGTTCTCCTTAGACTATTCTTGATGTTTCTTGTGGTGTTGGATGACTTCCTCGATGATGAAAGCGAGGAATTTCTTGGCGAATTCCGGGTCCAGATTGGCCCGTTGCGCCAGGTCTTCGAGCCGTTCGATCTGCAGCGCTTCGCGCGCTGGATCGGACGGGGGAAGGTCGTGCTCGGCTTTGAGTTTCCCCACAGCCTGCGTGTGTTTGAACCGCTCTCCGAGCGTGTAAACGAGGATCGCGTCGAGCCTGTCGATGCTCTCACGATGGTCCTTGAGCACCTCGGCGGCGCGGGTGGCGTCGGTGGTCATTTCAGCGGTCCTCTGCATATCGGAATGACGTCGGCATAACGTCGGAGTTTTGTCGGAGTAGATTTGCGGGAACCGGGTGCCGATAAACCAGAACCTGTCCGTTGAATTTGGCTTCTTCGGTCGCATCACGCGAACCGCCCAGCCGCTCCAGCAGTCGCTCCGAGCGCGCGTTGTCGGGCGAGGCATAGCTCACAAGAGTCTCAAACCCGAGATCGCTGAACGCCCAATCGCGCGCCGCGACCGCGGCCTCAAAAGCGAGGCTTCGCCCTTCGCCTTCGGGGGCGAAGATAAAGCCAAGCTCTGGTTCTTTGTCGCCCGGTTCCAGGGTCACGCAGACAATACCAAGGACGCGATCTGTTGCGGTTTCCACGACACTCCAACCGCCGTGACCGTGCAGGAACCAACCAGACGAGAATTTAATCCAGTCCGCCCACGCCTCGCGCCGTGTCATTGGTCCGCCGATGCCCTTGCTGCGGTCCGAACTTGCGATCTCGGCATAGAGCGGGAAGTCGGCCAGACGCGGTGCGCGCAACGTCAGGTTTTCGGTGGTGAGCACCGGGACAAACCCCGCGATCTGGTCCGCCAACACGGCGGCTGGTCCGGGTGTCATCAATGCGTGGCGAGAGACGGTCATGTGTGCGCCTCCGGCGTCGGGTGGCGATAGACGAAGAATGGGCCTTTGGGTCCGGTGCGGGTGTCTTCCAGAGTTGCGCCCATGCGCTCGGCCAATGCGACCGAGCGGGTGTTTGGCGTGGCGATAAAACTGCAGGGCGCGGTGATGCCGAAGTGTTCTTCGCCATAGGTGCGGGCCGCCATCGCAGCCTCGAACCCATAGCCTTTCCCCTCGAACGCTTCGAGAAGGGCCCAACCGATTTCGGTCTCGTCATAGTGATCGGGTTCATAGAAACCGATCCAGCCCGCCGTCGCGCCGCTTTCACGCTCTTCAACGATCCACATGCCATAGCCCCGCAGATGCCACTGGGCGGCGTCCATCGAGAACACCTCCCACGCGCGGCGACGGTCGTGGGGGCCGCCCGTCCATTGGGTGCGGTCACTTTCCCAATGCTTGGCAATGGGATCAAAATCGGTCAGCCGGTGTTCGCGCAGGATCAGGCGCGCGGTCTCGATCACGGGGACAACGCTCATGCGACCCTCCGTGAATGGCGATATATGAGCGATTTTGGGCCGTCGAACTCCGGGGGCAATGCCGTGTCGTCACGGGTTGCACCAAGGCGTTCGGCCAGCGCAATCGACCGCGCGTTGCCGGGGTCGATATAGCTGACGGCGGTATCCCAACCGATGGTCAGAAAGACATAGTCGAGCGCGGCATTTGCGGCCTCGAACGCGAAGCCCTTGCCTTCGGCGTCGGGGGTCCAGACAGACCATCCAATTTCAGCTTCTGGCCAAGTTACCGGGTGCCACGGTCCACAGAGGCCGATGGGGGCACTCGTGGTCTTATCGGTCACCACGAAAGAGCCGTAGCCGCGCAGCACCCATTGGCCCGCGATATGGCCGTAGCCGCGCCACGCACTCAGCCGGTCGGTTTGTGGTCCGCCAACAAACTCTGCCCGGTCGGAGGCAAAGAAGTCGAAAAACATATCAAAGTCGTCCATGCGCGGGGCGCGCAGGAACAGGCGTTCGGTCTCGAGCGTGGGAATCTGGACGGTGGTGCCGGTCATGACAGCGCCTCCGGCCCGATATGCCGCCAGATGTTCAGAACGCCGATTTGCGGATGGGTGAAGTCGCCCTCATAGGTCGCGCCCATCCGTTTGGCGAGCGCGATGGACCGGTCATTGTCCGGGATCGTGCAGCTGATTAGCGTTTTGAGACCCACGGTCTCATACGCGTATGTCCGCGCCGCGACAGCCGCCTCAAAAGCCAGCCCGCGCCCTTCGGCGTTTTCAAAGAGCGACCATGCGATTTCCGGCTCGGGCCAGTCTTCGGGATACATCAAGCCTACGGTGCCCAGCGGTTCGTCCGAAGCGGGGTCGGCCAGCATCCAGCGGCCATAGCCGTGGATCACCCAGTGACCAACGAGTTCGCAGAAGTCGAAGAAGCTCTGGATGCGGTCGTAGGGGCCGCCGACGCCTTTGGCACGGTCGGATTCGCGGAAGGCGACGTAAGTCTCATAGTCTTCGGCCTTGGGCGCGCGCAAAACCAGCCGTTCCGTGCGGATCGTCGGGATGCGAATGAGCGTATCGGTCATTGCAGCGCCTCCCGCGTGGGGTGGCGATAGACGTGGCACGTGTCGCCGTCGGGTCGCGGTGCGTCAGGGTCATAGACCGCACCGAGCCGCTTGGCGACGGCGATCGAGCCCGCATTTTCGGGGCTGCAATAACTGACGACGCCTGGAATTTCCGTCGTGGAATAGACGTGGTCGCGCAAGGCGCGCGCGGCCTCAGAGGCGTAACCTTTGCCCTCGAACCCGTCGAAGAGGAACCAGCCCAGTTCGTGTTCGGGGAAGGTGACGCCGTGGGTGACGCTGACCTGACCGGCAAGTTCGCCGTCAGCCTCGATCATTAGCCCGCCATAACCGAAAAGTGGCCAGTGGGCGGTGTCGTTGCAAAACCAGCTCCACGCCGTGTCGCGGTCATGGGGGCCGTCCATGTGGATCGAGCGGGGTGTGGCAAGGAAGGCGGCATAAGCCTCAAAATCCCCCGGCTGCAAACCGCGCAGCCGCAGGCGCGCGGTCTCAAGGACCGGCGCGGGCCCACCAACGGATGGCGTGCCTTGAGGATATGTCGGGCGCGGTGTCACTTTTTCTTGCCGAAACCGCTGAGGCCGGGGGGGAGTTGCGTGCCGCCGGGCATGCCGGGGAAACCGGGGGGCAGTGCGCCGGGTACGGCACCGGGGGCTGCGCCCATTTGCTTTTGAGCCGCTTCGATGTCGGCCTGGCTCGGCATGCCGCCTTTGCCGCCGAACATGCCGCCGAGCTGTCGCATCATGCCCTTTTTGCCCATCTTCCCCATCTTCTTCATCATGTCCGACATCTGGCGGTGCATTTTGAGAAGCTTGTTGAGGTCGCTGACTTCGAGACCGGCACCGGCTGCGATCCGTTTCTTGCGGCTGGCCTGCAGGAGGCCGGGATTGGCGCGCTCTTTCTTGGTCATCGATTGGATCAGGGCAATCTGGCGTTTGATGATCTTGTCGTCGAAGCCTGCCTGATCCATCTGGGCCTTCATTTTGCCCATGCCGGGCATCATGCCCATGATGCCTTCCATGCCGCCCATCTTGAGCATCTGGTCAAGCTGGCTGCGCAGGTCGTTCATGTTGAACTGACCCTTTTGGAAGCGCTTCATCATCTTTTCGGCTTGTTCGGCCTCGATGGTTTCCTGCGCTTTTTCGACAAGGCTGACGATGTCGCCCATGCCAAGGATGCGGCCCGCGACGCGTTCGGGGTGGAATTCCTCAAGCGCGTCCATTTTCTCGCCGAGGCCCACGAACTTGATCGGCTGGCCGGTGACCGCGCGCATGGAGAGCGCCGCACCGCCGCGCCCGTCGCCGTCCATCCGGGTCAGAACGACCCCCGAGATGCCAATGCGGTCGTCGAAGTTCTGGGCGGTGTTCACCGCGTCCTGACCGGTGAGGCCATCGACGACGAGGAGGGTTTCGCGCGGGGTGGCGACGTCGCGGACGGCTTCGACCTCGGCCATCAACTCGTCATCGATGGAGAGGCGTCCGGCGGTGTCGAGCATGTAGACGTCGTAGCCGCCTAAGGTTGCCTGCTGTTTGGCGCGTTTGGCGATGTCGACGGGCTTCTGGCCCGGCACGATCGGCAGTGTGTCCACACCGATTTGCTGGCCGAGGATGGCAAGCTGTTCCATCGCCGCGGGACGGTTGACGTCGAGCGAGGCCATGAGGATACGTTTGTTGTTTTTCTCCTTCAGGCGTTTGGCGAGTTTCGCAGTCGTGGTCGTTTTACCGCCGCCCTGCAGACCGACCATGAGGATCGGGGCGGGCGGGTTGTCGATTTTCAACTCGCCGGGATCTTCGTTGTCACCCGCAAGGACGTGGACAAGTTCGTCATGGACGATCTTGACGACCTGCTGGCCGGGGGTGACGGATTTGGTGACGGCCTGACCGGTGGCCTTGTCCTGTACCGCTTTGACAAAGTCGCGCGCGATGGGGAGCGAGACGTCAGCCTCAAGCAGCGCGACGCGGACTTCGCGCAGGGCGGTTTTGACGTCGTCTTCGCTGAGCGCGCCTTGCTTGGTCAGCCGATCAAAAACGCCAGAGAGACGTTCGGAAAGATTTTCAAACATGCCTCAGGCCTCCTTCAGCCGGATGATGATGGGTCCGAGATGGGGTCGGATCCGCAAAACGCCAAACGCCCCCACGGGCGAAACCTCGCTGGTGGGGGGCGATCCCGACCGGATGCCGGGACCGGAAGCATGGATCACTTCCGGAATGGCGCGGGGTTTAGTGTGGTTTGCTGTGGGGAGTCAAGTGGGGGCGCTGCCCCCGCCGCCCTGACGGGCGTCTCCCCCGGAGGTATTTTTGGACCAATGAAGTGAGTTCTTTTGGTCGAATCGCCGTGCCGGTCTTAACGTCTGTTAGCTCAACGAGGATCAGATCATGCCACAGCCTGATATTCAGCTTTATACTGCCGCGACGATGAACGGGTGGAAGCCGCTGATCTTTCTGCATGAGGCGGAGGTCGACTATGACCTTGTCTATATTCGCTTCTCGAAGAAAGAGCAGAAAGCGCCGGAGTATCTCAAGCTGAACCCCAATGGGCGCATCCCGACCATTGTGGACCGCGGAAATGGCGATTTTGCCGTGTTCGAGAGCGGCGCGATCCTTTGGTACCTGGCTGAGAAGTATGACCGCTTTTTGAGCCATGATCCCGAAGAACGCTCAGAGACGCTGCAATGGCTCATGTTCCAGATGGGGGGCGTGGGGCCGATGATGGGGCAGGCGATGTTCTTTCAGCGGATCGCGGCACCGAACGGCACGGACGTTCCTTTTGCGATCACACGATATGTGGATGAAAGTCGGCGGCTTTTGGAGGTTCTGAACACGCGGCTTGAGGGGCGGGAGTGGCTGGTTGGATCAGAGATGTCGATTGCCGACATCGCAACCTATCCTTGGGCGCGCAGCCATTTCTGGGCGAATGTCCCGGTGGATGATCTGGAGCACCTGAATGCCTGGTTCGCCAGCCTCGACGCGCGGCCTGCTGTGCAAGCCGCGCTTCAATTGCCTGAGCCCAATCCGGCATTCTTTGGGGAGGGGGATGTGAAAGGGGCGACCGAGAGGAATGCCGCCCGTTTCAAGTCTTAGGACTTTGAGCCGCCGACCGCGACATCGGCGCGGTAAACATAGAGCACGACCGCGCACAGAAGTCCGAGGACCAGTGCGGGTACGAGCGACGGGCCAAGAATAAGAAGGTGCGCAAGGATGGCGCCTATCATTGTGCAGACCAGAAGCCCTGCGCCGATCCACTGGCGTCCGGGAACCCAGAGAAGAGCGGCCGCGCCGACTTCGATTGCACCTGTGACATAGCGGAACCATTGGCCCACACCGATGACATCGAAGGTTGCGACCATCATTTCCTAGCCGGAGAGTTTTGCGAAGCCCGCGGCGACGAAGGCGAGTGTGAGGAGAGCTTTGAGGCCGATAAAGCCCCACTTCTTTGCAGCATCCATGATTTCTGTCCCTTTTTGAGTCTATTGGATTAAGCGGCGACGTCGAGCAATTCGACGGCTTGGCTGGCGGCGTTTTGGGAAGCCTCGGCATCGACCATCAGCTTGTCGGCGGCTACAAAGACGACGTCTTCGATCCCGATGAAGCCCAACACGTGCCGGATGTAACCTGTGGCGAAGTCGATGTCCGAGCCGACTTCGGTGCCGCCTGAGGCGACGGCGACGATGGCACGCTTGCCTTCGAGAAGGCCTTTTGGTCCGTATTCGGTGTATTTGAATGTCAGGCCAGCACGCGCAACTTGGTCGATCCACGCCTTGAACGCGGCGGGAACGCCGAAGTTATAGACGGGTGCACCGATGACGATGACGTCTGCGGCCTGAAGTTCGGCGACGAGGGCGTTCGATAGGGCGAGCTTTTCGTTTTGCGCGTCGCTGCGGTCATCGGCCGGTGTGAAGTTTGCGCCGATCCACTCTTCATCAATTTGCGGAATTGCCGTGGTCAGGTCACGGGTGACGACATTGGTCTCACCTGTGGCTTCGAACCGGGCAATGATGCGGTCGGTCAGATCGCGGCTCACGGAACCGGTTTTGCGGGCGGAGGAGTCGACGCGGAGTATGTTGGTGCTCATTTTGGTGTCCTTGGTTTCTTTTTTGAATTCTTGACCACGCATAAAGGTGCGTTCGTGCAATTGAACTGCTACGATCCGCACCTAAATGTGCAAAAATGCAAATCTGAGGAGGCAGGCCAATGACAACCAGCACATGGGATGAAATCCGCACTGCGTACCACGTCGCGCGTCTGGGCACCGTCAGCGGGGCGGCTGAGGCGCTGGGCGTGCATCATGCGACGGTCATTCGGCATATTGATGCGTTGGAGGCGCAGCTTGGTGTGAAGCTGTTTCAGCGGCACGCGCGAGGCTATACGGCAACGGAGGCGGGGCAGGATCTGCTGCTGGTTGCGCAAGCCACCGACGATCAGTTCAACCAACTTGTCAGCCGCATCCGTGGACGCGGCGAAGAGGTGGGAGGTGAGCTGGTCGTGACATCGCTGGCGTCGATGGCGCATCATTTTACGCCGATCCTATCGCGGTTTCAGCTTCAGAACCCCGGGATCAAAGTGCGCTTTTTGACGTCATCGCGGTTGTTCCGGTTGGAATATGGTGAGGCCCATGTCGCGATCCGGGCCGGGTCGGTGCCGGATCAGCCAGACAATGTCGTCCAGAAATTCCACCAGATGAAGATCGGGTTGTTTGCGTCCGAGGATTACATCAAACGGCGGGGCATGCCCAAGACCGAGGACGATCTAAAGTCGCATGACTTTGTCACGGTGGACATGGACACCGGTTCAAGCCGTGCGCCGTTTGCGCGGTGGCTGGCGAAACAAATTCCTGAGGCGCGCACTGTCTTTAGCGCGTCGGAAGAGCGCGTTGTCATGGATGCCATTCTGAACGGCGTGGGTATTGGCTTTGCCACGGTTATGGATGCGCGAGAGTATCCGGGCCTTGTGCAGGTTTTGGAGCCGCGAGACGAATGGACCGCGCCGCTGTGGTTGGTGACGCATGTTGATCTGCACCGCACAACCAAGGTTCAGGCGCTTTTGAAGTTCCTCAAAGACGAGACCAAAGACTGGCCCGATTGATGCATATCATGGCCTCACTCACCTGAGCACGCCAAGGTTCCGGTAAGGAACCAAGACATGCCAGCAGCTGCTTCAAGAGATGACCTCATCGCGGTCACGCGCAAGAAATACGCGACGCTGTTCCGTAGGCCGATGGTTGGTGGAAATGGGAAATGGACCGAAGGGCGCTATGCGGAAAGTGCAGGGCCCAGCCACTACAGGTCGGCGGCCAAGTACGTTCGGGCACGGCTTCGAGAGATGAGCTAGGCGTCGTCGCGCAGTTCGGTTTCCAGGAACTTCTCGAACGCGTCGAGGTTGACCGCCTCGAACTGACCGAAGGCCTGCATCCAGATGGACGCGTCGCGCAAGGCATCGGGTTCAAGCTTGCACCACTTGACCCGCCCGCGTTTCTCCTGACTGATCAGCCCGGCGCGGGTGAGAATGACGAGATGCTTTGATATCGCTGCGAGCGAAATATCAAAGGGATCGGCCACATCAGTTACTGCCATGTCATCTTCGAGCAGCATGGCAAGAATGGCGCGGCGCGTCGGATCTGCGAGAGCCGCAAAGACGATGTCTAACCGATCAGTCATCGGGGGACACTATCGCTTTCGCACGCGTGCGAAAAGCGCTATCGCGGGCGCACGACAAAGGGACAGTGTCATGCGCACCGTGGATTGGGCGATTATTCTGGGGCTTGGCTTCGGCTTCGGCGCGACATTCTTTTTCAACGCGGTTCTGTTGCGGGAAATTGGTCCTCTGACGATTTCGTTCTTTCGGGTCACTTTGGGTGCGGCCGCGATTTGGGCAATTGTCGCGTTTCGGGGACGCCGGTGCAATTGTCTCTG
>Ga0064014_10222_pt1 | contig 16613 bp, 15 predicted proteins | sample CrowatWCoCulture_2_FD_61584 | JGI IMG/M metagenome (GOLD analysis project Ga0064014, IMG submission 61584) | Marine cyanobacteria communities from the University of California, Santa Cruz, USA, analyzing cyanobacterial DNA methylation -... | ecosystem: Host-associated > Microbial > Bacteria >...
AAAAGAGCGTAAATATGCAGATGATGTTTTCAGGTGATCGCTAATGAAGGAGAAAAATCATAAGACTTCGGAGTAAACCATCAACAGCCCAATGTAATCTAGATCAATATACATACTTCTTGCTCTCAGAGCCAAAATACACAGGTTGCTGCCGTTTAGCTGAGATTTTAGAAATTTCTCGTCATAGCACCAATAGATTCTTACTAAGAGAGCAATATGAACCAATAGATTTATTTAGAGAAGTTCAAGGAAACCTTAATTTGATTGGAGGAGTGTTAAGTGGGGATGATACCGTTATTGAAAAACACTACTCTCAAGTAGGAAAAGCTCATTTAATCAACTATTATTGGTCAGGAAAACATCAAAAAGCCATCAAAGGAATTAACTTAATTACTTTGTATTATACTGACTATGATGGAAAATCAATGCCTATTAATTATCGCCTTTATGATCCTCTAGATAATAAAACAAAAAATGATTACTTAAGAGAGATGATCGTAGAAGTAATCAAGTGGGGGGGAAAACCTTCTACTATAACGACAGACTGTTGGTATTCTTCTAAAGAGAATTTAAGATTTTTTAGAGACAAAGAACTGAATTTTCAAGTAGGAATAGCCAAAAATAGACAAGTAAAAGTAGAAGGAGGTAAATATTAAAGAGTAGAGGAGTTGGAAATTCCTAATAATGGATTGATAGTAATTATCAAAGAATTCGGAAAAGTAAAAATATTTAAGAGGACTTTTAAACACGGAAGTTGTCGTTATTATGCTACTTTTTCTATATGATGAATCTAAACTTATGGATTGGAAGCGCGATGATTTTAGAGAGTTACAAACTATTCATTGGGGAATAGAATGCTATCATAGAGCTTTAAAACAATTGTGTGGATTATCTAAGTTTCAAGTAAGAACGACAAAAGCTATTGTTACTCATATTTTCTGTTCTTTAAGAGCATTTTGTCAATTGGAACTGATGAGAATTAAAGCAACTATAGAGTCTTGGTATTCTCTCCAAAGAGAGCTTTCTTTAAAAGTGGCACGGGAGTTTATTTTAGAACAATTATCTCCCACTAATTCTTTGACAGCATAATTTTTATTTTCTGTCAATGCGAAACTTCTAAGTTTTTTGCTTTTTGTTAACAGCGATCGCTTTCTCTGTTTGGACTATGCACATTGTAAACCATCTGTCAATGCGTAACTCCTATAGACTACCGAAATAGTCCCCGTCAGACCGCCATTACTGTGCCATATTATTTAATCTTTACATTTATTTAGATAAAAAAAACACGAAAAGTTATATAACTAGAGCTAAATAAACTATAAAAACAAGAGGAGACTTAATCAATGGTTTTTGGACCTGCCTCTCCATTAGGAGTCAGTTTGTTTGAAGAGACACCCCCATTGGAACTGATACCAGGGCGTTCAGAAGAAGAAGTAGAGACTGTTATCCGCGCTGTCTACCGTCAAATTTTAGGCAATGCCTATGTGATGGAGAGCGAACGAGCTAGTATTCCTGAATCCCAATTTAAACGGGGAGAATTGAGTGTCCGCGAGTTTGTACGTGCTTTAGCTAAATCTGAGCTCTACCGCACTCGCTTTTTTGAAACTTGCCCTCGCTATCGGTTCATTGAACTTAATTTTAAGCATTTTCTTGGTCGCACCCCCGATGGTTTGGAAGAGATGAGAGCCCACAGCACCATCTTAGACACCCAAGGATTTGAAGCAGAAATCGATTCTTACCTCGACAGCGATGAATATCAGAACGCCTATGGGGAATTTTTTGTCCCTTATTACCGAGGCTATAAAACCCAACCTGGACGGAATATGGTGGGCTTCACCCATATGTTTGCTATGTTACGGGGAGCCTCTAGTAGCGACCTGAAAGGAAGTATTTCAGGGAAAGAACCGGTTCTCAACAAATATGTGATTCAAGAAACCCCTCTAGCAGTGATTCCTCCTTCTAGTGGCGTTGCTGGAGAAGGTTGGTCATTCCAAGATACCCCCGTTGGTTCTCGTACCCGTCACGGTGTGGGAGCTAGTGATGAAGGAAAAGTTTACCGCATCGAGGTGACTGGCTATCGCTCTCCCGGTAAAGTTAATCGTGTTTCCAAATTCCGTCGGAGTAACAAAGTTTATTTAGTGCCTTTTAATAAACTCTCTCAAGAATACCAGCGCATCCACAAACAAGGGGGTGTGATTTCTAGTATTACTGCGGTTTAATCTGGTTAAAGACTAGAGAACACCACAGTTCAGTCTAGATAAATCGAACATGATTCGATTAAAGAATTGAGTTGTTATTGGAAGCCCCAACTTGCTTCCAGCAGGTTGGGGTACTTCACTAGACTCACTTATCAATTATTGAACCGGCCTTGAATTTTCAACCCAATAAGAAACTAGGAGAACTCCCATGAGTGTAATTTTAGAGACCCCCTTAGAACTTTCTCCCTCTTTAAGTCTTGATGAGGTAGCCATTGTAATTCGGGGAGTGTACAAGCAAGTATTAGGCAATCCTCACATTATGGAGAGCGAACGCCAACTCAGTGCCGAATCGCGGCTATGTAATGGGGAGTTAATCGTCCGAGAATTTGTGCGGGAGGTAGCCAAATCTGAATTTTACCGCCGTCGCTATTTTGAGTCCTGCGCCCCCTATCGCTTTGTTGAGGTAAACTTCAAGCACTTATTGGGACGCGCTCCCCAAGACCAAGCGGAACTGTCGAGCCATATTCGCCTTTGTATTGAGTCTGGGTATGAGGCGGAAATCGATTCTTACCTTGATAGCGATGAGTATCAGCAGAAATTCGGCGATAATATCGTCCCTTACTATCAAGGGGCGCAAAGCCAAGTTGGTTCCAAGCAAGTGGGTTATAACCGCACTTTATCCCTCTATCAAGGCTATGCTGGCGTTGATAGTGCCTTTAAAGGCTCTCGTTTGGTCGATGAAGTGGCCAGTAATCAAGGAGGAAAAATTGTTCTACCGAGTAAGGGAGGACGTTTAGGAATCTCCAAAGATGCTACAGTCAAGACCTTTAAAATATTGGTTAAAGGGGCTAAGTTTGATGCTCCTCGTCGCATTAGTACCACCGAGTATATCGTTCCTGGAGACCGTATGAGTCCACAAATTCAACGGATTCATCGGGCAGGTGGCAAGATTGTCAGCATTACTGAAGTTGCTTAATCTATATGGTGTCATCTTTCCTCGGATCTTAAAAAGTTTTGGTAGCGAATTTTTAATTCGCTCTCTTTATTGAACAAACTTTTTTGCGCAGTCCCCATCTATAAGTCACAAACTCGCCGTTAACTGCTTAGGGCAGTATAACGGGGGCTTGATTTAACTTAAATGTCGTGTATAAGTCCCCACCTAAAAATGCTATCAGGGATACCGACATTTTAGGTGGGGATGAATTTCCACCAAGATATTGCCGTTATCTGATTTATAACACCGAGGATTTCAAACAAGAGAGTCCCCAAACCCTAAATATCTAACACATATTCATCTCCTTGACGGATACAATTATGCTTACTAAAAACAAGGATTCGCTCTTCTCAGTTTATTTGTTGAACGACCTGCCCCTCGCTGTTAAGCTCCGCTATAAAGGGAGTACCCTGGAGGTATAAAGATGGATATTACTAAATTTGTTGAACTGTCCCTAGGAAGTTGGCGTTCTCAACGCAGCGCCCACCATCTAGCTTTCAGGCACTTTGAAGAAGTAACTTCAAACATTGATATTATTGCCCTCAAAGAGTCAGACAAGGAAGTTATTGATCTGTGTCAATTGTACAAGATTGACCCGGCTTTAGCTGCTCATCCTTTTCGCATGAGTTGGGAAGGAGAAACAGATTGGGATGAAAAAGAGGAACCCTTTGAGGGGACTACTATTTTAGTTCCTATACCAGATCCAGACAATCCCAAAGTTGGACGATTGTTGCGAGATATGGGTTATGCAGAAACCATTCCTTCTGGTGGTCAGTATCAAATTACTGAAGATGGCACATTTGTGTTAACAACAGCATATGATCGTGCTATGGCTGAAGAAAAAATTTGGTTTATCAATCCCAATTTTCGCCTACGAGTATCTTTGATTAAAACAAGTCAAGGGTCAGGGGTTGTTACTGCTTCTTTTTCCTCAGAAACTCGCGTTCTTGACCCCAAATCATGATTTATTGACTATATTTCTAAGATAGGAAAAATGCTTAAAGAACAATTGAGTCTAAAGTTAGCGCACTGGCTTGCAGGGGATTTTAGTAACCAAAAACAAGCCGCTTCTAGTCCCAAAGATTACCCTCATATTCGGGTATTTTTTCGTCCTTTATCTTGGGATTTTTTTGAGGGGATTGGCTTTTATTCTGAGCAAGCTTACGACTATGATCTTTGGAGTCCCTATCGTCAAGGAGTCCATCGATTTGTCCAAAAAGAGGGACAGGTAATAGTTGAGAATTATGGACTCAAAGAGCCTATACTCTATGCAGGAGCAGGAAGAGAACGAGACATTCTCAAAACCATTACCCCTGATTGTATTGAACGAGGATTAGATATTAATACTCATGAACAGGTGTGGGGGACAACAACCGATCGGTTGAGATTTGAAAAACGCCAGAGTTTCGCCCAAGAACTTCCCGATGTTTCAACTTCTGCATAAAAGGTCACTCTTATAATTGTTAATTGTTAATTGTCGAATCTGTTCCTATTCCTTATGCTTCCTCCAGTTGCTCGGAAAAAAATGCAAGCTTGGATTCGCAGTCGTCACTTAATCTGTGAGGGGAATTTTTTTATTTTTGAAACCCTAGATTATTCCGCCATTGAACGATTTGAAAAATGCGTAATCAGTTTGGGCGGAACTTTAATTTCTGTTGATCCCAAAAAGCGGGTTTGGCTAGGAAATCACCGACAAATTCTTCTTTATCAAGTCAAGGCAAGTTTGCATACCCCTCATCATGAATTGAAACAATACTGGTTTAAAAACGGTAGTTTTCATACCCGATTTTCCGAAAATCCCTAGAATTATCAATGGCTCTTTATGGATTCCAGGGATCTGTTGTTGAAGAAGAAGTTAAGCCAGTATAATCCTTATATAAAAGCACATTCAAGGATTTTTATTGTTTGCGATCGCTATGTTCCCCATCAATCTCTTAGATTTAATTGACCCAAAGAAGTGTTATGCTTTACCCGGATTTCTCACAAATTAATTTGAAAGCCCAATCCAGAGATGAAAAATGATAATTTTTAGGACTAATAGAAATTTTGAATATAGATGAATAAAAAAATTGACTTTGATTATCCAAAAATTGAGTTTAAGAGGGAATAATTATATTAACTTTTGATTTTCTCCACGATAAATAGGGTTTGCTGAAAAAGTTTCTCCAAAATTTATGCCACTTTTGACCAAGAATTTTCTGACAAATCAATAAGTTTCAGTACACAAAAATTGTTTAAAGTATAATCAAAATTAATGAAAGGCGGTTTGATGAGTTCCCCTGTTCTATTATTAGTAAATAAGGACAAAAAAAGCGACAAAAACTGCCTCAGAAGTTTAGAAAGATTGACAACTAAAAATGTAATAGCAATAGATGTAATGGAGGTTTCAGGGAGTTTTGTCATCACGAGATTTAGGCTAAATCTTCGTTTAGCTTGTCCAAACTTTCCCTCAATAGCATTACGGAAGCATTCATCGGAGTGGGCTTGTTTCTTTTCTTCTTCACTGACATTTTTCGGAGGTCTTCCTAACTTCGGACCACTGATTCTTATCCCTCTTTCCTTACACCAATTTATGTTTTCCCTAGTTCGATAAATTTTATCTACATGGACGGATTCGGGATAATAGCCAAACGTTTCTTTATACTTTTCTACTTGTTCTTTTAAATGACAAGATTCATTGAAGTTTTCCCAACTTATTTTGTCTAGAAACACATAGTTATCTACACAGCTTACTGAGAGTTTAGCTCCAAACTCTATTGGTTTTCCTGCTTTTCCCCTCACTATTGGACGAATATGCGGTTGAGTTAAACTTACAATTCTTTGAGGAACACTCTGGGTCTTATTCTCCCACATTGACTGTTGTGTCCCCACTGGATAAACGGTTAAAATCTTCTAAGGTTTTCAGGGCTAAAATGTTATAACGTCCATTGTCATCTTCTATCATAAAATTCCCTCGACAATAGTTCATGGCCACTGCATTCGCCCCTAATTTTGCTTCCTCAGAAAAAATGTCAGCAACAGCATAATCATTGCATAAAATTGATACCAAAGAAGCAGTCAAAGCAAAAATTAATGATTTTTTCATCTTTCAACTCATTCCTGACTGGTAATTTTTGGTCAGCAAAATTAAGGATCTCACACTCACAGATAAATGTCTTTACCCGATCACGCCAATTTGCTAAAATTCCTTAAAATAATAAATATTAATACACTAAATTGAAAACTGCTGTGAAAGCCATTCCTTTAATTCGTGCCAGTCAATTAGAACCTTACCTAACTTTTATGGATAAAATTAGAGCTAATAGTAACAAATTTTTAGAACAATCTAAAATTAGGGTTGATGTTTTAAATACTCCCGAAAAATTATTACCAGAATATCAAGTTTGGGATTTTATTGAGAGAGCAGGAAAAGGAAATGGTTCAGCTATTGAATTTGGTTTACACACAGGAAACGAGGGAAATTTTGATTTTGTTTTAGGGTTAATGTACCCTATTTTAACCGCTTATGATGCTCTAAATCGTCTTTGTCTATTCACCAGATTACACAGTTCTCAAGCTAATTTATGGTTATCTGAAAAAGGTTCTGAAATTTGGTTTTGTCGTCAAGGAATTCCAGAAATTGCCGTTGGACAAAAGGCAGTAGAAGCTTATACATTAATGTTAATGATTAATTTGGTTCGCTACACGACTGGTTTAAAACATTGGCAACCGTCAAAAATTTGTTTACAAATGAAACAAAATTCTAGTATTAAACAATTTAAACCTTTACAAAATACCGAGATTAAATATAAACAAAAATTGACAGCGATCGCAATTGATTCCACTCTTTTAAGTTTAACTCAAACCTCAACAGATTCCCCCGATCTTTCTTCTCCTATAAATTTATCGACTCCAGCAAGAGATTTTTTTGGTTCTCTCAGACAAGTTATACAATCTTTATCAAGCAATAATTACCCTAATCTTAAGGAAGTTGCTGACATTACAGGGATGAGTTCTCGAACCTTACAAAGACGATTAAAAGAAGCAGAAATAAGTTACACCGAAATAATTAATCAAATACAATTTGAACGAGCAAAAACCCTACTTAAAGAATCTAATCTTACCCTTAGAGAAATTTCCGAAGCGTTAGGATATTCAACACAAGGCCATTTTAGTCGTGCCTTTAAACGTTGGACAGGTATCACTCCTCAATTGTTTCGTCAGCTTTAATTTCCTTAACTTAAAGTAATTCAATAAATTCATCTACTGTTAAACCAGAGTTATAAATTAAACTCCTCTAAAGCAGGAAAAAAGTTACTATTTTCATGACTAGGACGACTTAATTTAATTAGAGCAAATCTTTGTAATGGGGTCAGTTTATCCCATTTTTCTAGACTAATTTTTTTGTTAAATTCTGTTGCTTTTTCTTGAATTTCTACAGGAATATGCTCACTATTAAACCAAGGGGGATTATCATCAATGGGTAAACTTTTTGCAGGAGTTCCTGTTTTTTCACTAACTAATGTTTGTAAAAAATCTCGATATATTTTTACTTCTTCTTGAGTTTGACAAGCCATATTAATTAATACTTGTTTTTCTTGGGAAGTAAACTGATTCCAGTGCATTAATTTTAATTTAACCCCACAAGTATCTAACTTGAAACGGACAATCATCGGAATACAATGTAAAGACTCGATAAATTCTTGTTCAAATCGAAAAAAATGATCCATGATACTTAATAATTAAAAGAATAATCCCTCAATTAAGTTTTGTCGTAGCAGCCTAGAGAGCAACTTATTTAAAAGCTAAATTGTGCCGAAATTACGCTAAAATGGAACTCGCTGATTATTAATAAATTCCCGTGGCTAATTCTCTTTTGCGCACTCCTTTATACGATCTCATTGTAGAACAGAAAGCGAAAATGACAGCGTTTTCTGGTTGGGAAATGCCGGTACAGTTTACTGGGCTAAAGTTAGAACATCAAACGGTAAGGAACGAGGTGGGAATGTTTGATATTTCTCACATGGCTAAGTTTAGCTTGGAGGGAGAGGGTTGGCTTTCTCTCTTACAGTCTCTTGTTCCTTCGGACTTAAGCCGTTTAAACCCTGGTCAAGCTCAATATACCGTACTATTGAACCCAGATGGGGGCATTATCGATGATATTATCGTTTACTGTCAAGGGCCAGATAAAGCTGTGATTATCGCTAATGCAGCCACTAAAGATAAGGATAAACAGTGGATATTATCGCATTTAGGGACATACAAGGTTAATTTTAGCGACTTATCTCCAGAAAAGGTTTTATTAGCCGTACAAGGTCCCCAAACGGTGGAAAAATTACAGCCCTTCGTAGAAGCGGATCTAACGCAACTATCTTTCTTCGGCCACATAGAAACCCAGGTATTAGGATACCCTGCTTTTATCGCTCGCACGGGATACACTGGAGAGGATGGTTTTGAGGTGATGATCGCCTCGGAAGGTGGACAAGAGTTATGGCGATCGCTAATTGAAGCCAATGTCTCTCCTTGTGGTTTAGGGGCCAGGGATACCCTACGTTTAGAAGCAGCTATGTGTCTCTATGGACAAGATATCGACGATCGCACCACTCCCTTAGAAGCTGGTTTAAAATGGCTGGTGCATTTGGATAAAAAAGAGCAATTTATCGGGCGAGAGGTATTGGAAAAACAAGCCACAGAAGGGGTTAAACGGCGTTTAGTGGGCTTACAAATGGAAGGACGACATATCGCCCGTCATGACTATCCGGTGGCTTCTGGGGGCAAAATTGTCGGGGAGGTGACAAGCGGTACTATCGGACCCACATTGGGAAAGGCGATCTCTTTAGCTTATCTTCCTACTGAGTTAAGCAAAAAAGGAACAACTGTTGAGGTAGAAATCAGAGGAAAATTGTACCCTGCGAAAGTAGTTAAAAAGCCTTTTTATCGGTCGAAAAATCGTTAATTAGTATGAGTTTGGAGTTAGGGGTTCGGAGTTCAGAGATCAATGATTTATAAATGAGCTTACACTTAGATTGGTTTAAATCAGGAACTAGATATAATCAAATCTATCTTTATATAGAGACGTTTCATGAAACGTCTCTACTGTCTTTTAAAGTGGAAATGATGAAAATTCCTCGTTTACTCTGGCTAATATTTGGTATTAGTAGTTTAGTTTTATTTTTTTGTGCAAGTTTACGTCATTGGTTATTTCAATCTAATGCCTTAGATTTAGGTTGGTTTGATCAATCTCTTTATCTAATTAGTCAAGGAAAACCCCCCATTGTTTCTTTTTCTGAGGATCATATTTTAGGGGATCATGCTGCTTTTATTTTTTATCCTTTGGCGTTATTTTATATTATTTATCCTAATGTGCATTGGTTATTTTTAGTCCAAGCAGTGGCTTTATCTTCTGCTATTATACCTTTATGTTTATTGGCAAAGCAAGCAGGTTTAAAAGATAATTTCTCTTTAACTATAGTTGGAGTTTATTTACTCTATCCTTTGATTTTTAATGTTAATTTATTTGATTTTCATTCAGAAGTCATTGCTTTACCAGTAATATTTTGGGCAGTATTGGCAGCGAGAGCAAAGAAGTTTGTACAGTTTATTATTGCTATTGTTTTAATTTTAAGTTGTAAAGCAGTTTTATCTTTAACTGTTGCAGCAATGGGAGTCTGGTTATTATTTTTTGAAAAAAGAAAAAAGTCTGGATTGATATCATTATTTCTTGGTGTATTTTGGTTTATTATCACCACACAATTAATTATTTCTCGCTTTAGTGGGGATGAAGTAGCTGCGGTGGGACGTTATTCTTTTTTAGGGGACTCGGTAACAGAAATCATCACTAATTTATTTTTACAACCTAATATTATCTTGAGCCGTGTTTTTACTTTAGCCAATTTAGAATATATTATCTTATTATTTATTCCTGTTATTTGGGGCTTAAATATTCGTTATTTAACACCTTTAGTTGCTGCTATTCCTATTTTAGCTCTAAATATATTAACAGATTATCAGCCACAAAAAGATTTAGTACATCAATATTCAATTGCTATTTTACCTTTTCTGTTGTTGTCAGTAATCGCAACTTTAGTAGCACAGAAAGGATTAATTCGCAACCCTAGATATATTATTATTTGGTCACTCATTACCTTTTTAGCGTTAGGAAAGTATGGTTATTTTACCTCTCGATACTTAGAACAAATAGAAACAACATCAGCTATGAGAGAAGCAGTTAAATTAATCCCTGGCGAGGTAAAAGTCTTAACTTCACCACAGATATCTCCTCATTTAACCCATCGTACTGTTATTAAATTAGCTATCAAAGATCGAGAACCAATTGATATAGAACAGTTTGATTATATCTTACTGAATACTCGTTATCCAGGATGGGAAAACTCAGAAGAGACTGTTACTAATTTATTTGAAAAATTGAAAAATAATAACAATTATAAACTTAAATATGAGAAAGATGGTGTTATTTTATGGACTAACTATCGAAATTAGTTAATGACTACAATATTGATTCGTCTATGTATAGAAATATACATAGACGAATTTTCTCCTTGTTTGTAAAGATATGTTAAAGTTAAAACAGATAAAACGTAAACTTTTGTAAAAATCATGGATGAATTAATATTTAACTTGGATGAATTAGTTTTGGTTCCCACCACACCTATTCTTGTTCCTTTCTATCACCCTATCTCAGGGACCCCTGGGGATGACTTTCTCATCTGAACATCCAAGAATGATTTTATTAGTGGTTTGGATGGTGATGATGATATTTTCGCTTTAGGTGGAAACGATCTCGTCAGAGGTGGTGACGGAAATGACTACATCAGTGGAGGGGATGGAAACGATCTTCTCTATGGTGATGGAGGGGACGACACTATCAGTGGTGGTAACGGCAATGACACGTTTTATGGTAGCGAGGGTGATGATATCTTTGAAGGAGAAGCCGGAAAAGATACAGTCAACTATAGTTCTTTAGGTCAATCTATCACTCTTCTTCCCACAGGAATCATTCAAAAAGGTGGTGGTTTTGGCACTGATACCCTAGTGGAAGTCGAAAGAATCATTGCTGATGCTTCTGCTAGTAATAATACCATTGATACCTCTACTGCTGGGGCGCCTGTTTCTGTCAATGTTAATTTACAAAATCAAGCATTAACGGTTAATAATATTCCCTTTGTTGGTACTTTAACTCGAACTGTTATCAACTTTGATGATTTCATAGGAACTAATCAAAGCGATACCATTACTGGAGATAGTCAGGATAACCAGTTAATTGCTAATGGAGGGAATGATACCTTTTTTGGAACAGGAGGAAATGATTTAGTTGACGGTGGTTCTGGTAATGATACAGTTAATTATGGTTCTTTGGGTCAATCTATTACTCTTTTACCCACAGGAACCGTTGAAAAGGGTAGTCTGGGAACCGATCAATTAGTGTTGGTGGAAACCATTATTGCTGACGCCTTCTGTTAGTAATAATACCATCGATACTTCTAGTGCAGGAAGTCCTGTCTCTATTAATGTTGATCTTAATACCAATACCCTAAATGTTAATAATATTCCTGTTGTTGGTCCTTTGAGTCGAACGGTTATTAACTTTGATAACGTCGAAGGAACTGATCAAGGTGATAGTATTTTTGGTTATAATCAAAGAAATCGTCTTTTTGGTAATGGAGGTAGTGACATTATTGATGGAAGAGGTGGCAATGATTATCTAGAGGGAGGAACAGGAAATGATACTATTTTAGGAGGAGATGGTAACGATATTTTAGTTGGTGTTGATCGTAATACTGTCCAACCAGGATTGAACGAAGTTGATTTTTTATTGGGAAATGCTGGTCAAGATACCTTCTGGTTAGGAGATGCTGGTAGTTTATTGCTTACTGGTGATGCTACATCTTACTATGTGGGTAATGGTGCTTCTGACTATGCTTTTATTGCTGATTTCCAAACAGGAACCGATAGAATTCAATTAGGAGGTAGTAAGAGTGACTACTTATTCCAAGGTTCCAATATTTTCACCCAGAGTAATGATTTAATTGCTATGGTTAATGGAGGCTATCAACATAGTGATTTAGTTTTTGTTGACTCTTTTCAAATAGTATCACCTCAGTTACCTGTTCTGACTGTTTAATGTTGTAATTTTTGATAATACCTTTGTAATATTAGGGGATAAAATGTATATATTGTTAGTCTAACTTTGATACTATATCCCCTCTATTTTTTTCATCATTGTTGTTATAATTTCAGTTACAAAAAAGAATCTTCTACCATCACATCCATAGGAGTACCAGTTCCTGGTGGGGGATAAATTCTAATTTTTGCTGTATTACTTAGCATTTGTAAACTATCAAAGTCGTTGGCCATGATTTTTTCTCTTACTATTAATTATTTAGTCTTTTTCAATTTTCTAGTCTTGATTGTAGGTTAATAACTTGGTGAGTACAGCCGAAAAAACACGGCATTACCTACGGATATAATTCAAGTATCCGTAGTTTTACTCGGTAGTATTATTGTTTTAGGTAATTTTTTGTTTTACAAAGATACCCCTCGATGGAAAAATCTAACGCTGATACTCAACAATTACAGATTTTCAAAGCTTAATTGCTTGCCCACTCTTTGCTTTCACGGATTTAAAACTGTTTTTTAGCATAGTATATCCTGGAGAACCCAAATTCACCCTAACCTTTCTCAACTTCTGCAACCATTAACAAGGTTTTCAAGACAGAATCAGGGTTTAAACTCATGGAATCAATTCCCAATTCTACTAAGAATTTAGCAAACTCTGGATAGTCGCTAGGTGCTTGACCACAAATGCCAATCTTACGGCCTTTTTTCTTAGCAGTTTCTATGGCTAATTTAACCATGCGTTTCACCCCTTCGTTGCGTTCATCAAATAATTGTGCAACTAAGGCAGAGTCCCGATCTAAACCTAAAGTAAGCTGAGTTAAATCATTAGAACCGATGGAAAAACCATCAAATACATCTGCAAATTGATCAGCTAAAATGACGTTACTAGGTAACTCACACATTACATAAATTTGCAACCCATTAACCCCTTGTTTAAGTCCATTTTTAGCCATCTCTGCAATTACTTTTTTGCCTTCTTCTGGGGTGCGACAAAACGGAATCATGGGGATAACATTCACCAAACCCATATCATCCCGTACCGTTTTCATGGCCTGACATTCTAAAGCAAATGCTTCACGATACATAGGATCATAATAACGAGATGCACCGCGCCAACCAATCATGGGGTTATCTTCTTTCGGTTCAAATCCTTGTCCACCTAATAAGTTAGCATACTCATTAGATTTAAAGTCAGACATCCGTACAATGACAGGTTTCGGATAGAATGAAGCTGCAATCGTTGCCACACCGTAAGCTAATTTGTCGACGAAAAATTGCGGTTTATTATCATAGCGTTTGGTCAATTCTGCAATCTGTTCCTTAACCGCTTCATCCTCTAATTCGTCAAACTTCATCAAAGCCAAAGGATGGGCTTTAATATGGTTAGCAATGATGAATTCTAACCGAGCTAAACCTACACCTTGCGCTGGAATATTAGCTAAAGAAAAGGCTTTTTCAGGGTTGCCCACATTCATCAAAATTTGCGTTCTGGTGACAGGTAAATTATCTAAAGGAGTTTCTTCTACTTCAAAAGGTAATAAACCATCATATACCCTGCCCTTTTCTCCTTCTGAACAACAAACGGTGACTTCTTGACGAGTTTTGATTTTATCGGTCGCATCTCCACAACCTACTATTGCAGGAATTCCCATTTCACGAGCAATAATTGCCGCGTGACAGTTACAGACAACAACAGGGGTATATTTAGCCGTAAAAACGACATAATTATGGTGTTCAGCAACCGTAATATTGTAAACATCTCCGTCACTTTTTTCCCCTACTTGAATGACACGCTGCATTCTCGTATCGCCGTCAATAAGTTCCTCAAATTCTCCCATTTCACGGAGTTGTTTATCAGAAATCAAACAATTATTATCCTGACGGAGTTTAATTTGTCCTGTTTCTTGATTTTCAAACAATTGACGAGTGGCAAAAAAGCGAGTTTGAATAGTTCTTGGTGTAACTTCCCCTTTAACTCTTTGGGTGTAGCGTAAAATTCCCTCTAGTTTTTCTACAATTTGCAGATGATAAATATTGCGGTTTTTAGTAACTTGAGGAACGGTATTAATTTTCAGACAAGCAATAATTACAGCTTGTAATAAGTTCTCTTCAGAAATATAGATATGAAGGCGGTTCTTATGATAACAACCATCTCCATCAATAACCCCTCCTAAGAAATGATAGGAAAGTTCAGCTTCATTTTCTAGAAGCAGTTGCGTGATGTTATTTTCCCTTTCTTTGACATCATAGGCGATCGCTTTAGAATGAAGTCGATAAGCAGTTGCTTGTCCTGTAACTTTTTTTCCCCGAATATAACTAGAAGAAACAGGCTTTATGTGCGCAGTAAAAGACTTACCATAAAGACTATTAGCCAAATCATTCATTTTGCTAATGAATGCCTGTTTTTCAGGGACATCTTTTTGAATAAACTGGACTTCTCCACGGGTTGAACTGGTATAAATTGAACCATCTGTAATGATTCCCCCTAAGAAATAAGCCAGATCCGCTTCTTGATGTTTATTGTTACCTAACGAGGGAATTGTTTGAGCAACCGTCAACATTTCTTGTTGCTTCAATAGGTCTTGAATTTCAGTTTTTGTGTACTTTCCTCCTCGTAAATTGACCATTTTATGGTCAGGGGTTAGACGTAAAGTATTATCGGTTATTCTTCCTGTTTGTGAGACACTAATATCAATCATTTCAGACTGACGTTTCATAGTATCTAAAATGGGTTTCCACTCAATTTTATGGGTTTTCGTATTAAGTGATAAAGTAGATAACCCTTCATATCCCTGTTCGTACACTTGACGCAACGTCATAAACCCTTGATTAGTCAGGATTTTTGTCTTACCATCAAAGCAAGTTCGACCCCCTTGGTTAGTAACGATCGCACTGGCTTTTTTCATGATCGGTTCCCAGTCGGGATCGGTGCGGTTGGTAACGAGAACTTCCCCTGGTTTAAATTGGTCAATTTTACTGGCTTCCAGGATAACACGGGCTTCTCCTTGACCAATGGAGGCACCCACACTGCGTCCCACAGCAACAACGGTACTATGGTCTTGTAATTTATAGGTTTTCAGGACATTAGCGGCTTTTTGGGATTGTACGGTTTCTGGGCGGGCCTGGACAATATATAGTTCTCCAGTGCGTCCATCTTTTGCCCATTCGATGTCCATGGGGGTATAGGTTTCCCTGACTCGGGAGTAATGATCTTCGATAATACAAGCCCAGTTTGCTAGTTTTAAAATCTCTTCATCATCTAAACAAAATTGTTCTTGCTCTTCAGGCAAAACGTCCACATTTTTAGTCAGTTTCGATCCCCCTGTATCGTAGATCATTTTAATAGCTTTAGTGCCAACCCGTTTTTCTAGAATGGGACGATAACCGTCTTGTAAAGTGGGTTTAAAGACATAATATTCGTCCGGGTTAACGGCACCTTGTACCACATTTTCTCCTAACCCATAAGCTGCGGTAATTAAAGCAGCATTTTTAAATCCGGTTTCTGTGTCAATAGAAAACATCACACCGGCTGAAGCTAAATCTGATCTCACCATCTTTTGTACCCCTACGGAAAGGGCCACGGCAAAGTGATCAAAACCGTTATGATGACGATAGGAAATAGCGCGATCTGTGAATAAAGAAGCGAAGCATTTATGACAAGCTTCTAACACACCTTTAACACTATGAATATTGAGGTAAGTTTCTTGTTGTCCTGCGAAACTTGCTTCTGGTAAATCTTCGGCTGTGGCACTAGAACGCACTGCCACATCAAGATTCTGGGTTTCTATTTTACATTCTTCCCTGTATTTTTCCTGGAGTTTACTGCACTCATGACTATAGCGATCGCAAAGCATTTTATAAGCTTCAATGATGGCTGCTTCTAATTCTTTTGGGAAAGGAGTATTTAAGATTAAAGAGCGGGATAATTGTCCTCTTTCTTGTAAGTTGGTAACATCATTAACATCTAAATCAGTAAATAAATCTCTTAATCTTGACTCCAATCCTGCCGATTCGATATAGTAACGATAGGCATGAGCAGTGGTAGCAAATCCTGTGGGAACATTAACCCCTTTAGGTTGTAATTGTTGAATCATTTCCCTAAAGACGAGTTTTTCCCTCCCACCAAATCAACATCTTTGCTACCGACTTCTTCAAACCAAAGGATGAATGCTGTTTCTCTTTTCACCGTTGGTGTTATTTTCATAGGTCGTTGTTATCATAAACTTTTAACCCTAATTCCTTAATTCTATTTTAACCAGTTCTATTCCTGATGAGTAGCGTTGTTAATTTTTATCTAAACTCTA
>Ga0064014_10223_pt1 | contig 16605 bp, 16 predicted proteins | sample CrowatWCoCulture_2_FD_61584 | JGI IMG/M metagenome (GOLD analysis project Ga0064014, IMG submission 61584) | Marine cyanobacteria communities from the University of California, Santa Cruz, USA, analyzing cyanobacterial DNA methylation -... | ecosystem: Host-associated > Microbial > Bacteria >...
GGGACCTCGACATCACGACGGTGAACTCAGAGGCACGGGTTTATATCCTACCCTGCATCGCCGGACATGTCGGCGCGGATGCCGCTGCTGTCGCTTTGTCAGAGGCGCCCTTTAACTCAGAGGATCGCGTGCTGATCGTCGATGTAGGAACGAATGCTGAGATCCTTTGGGCGACGGAGAACGTGTCCTTGCCTGTTCCTCCCCGACGGGCCCTGCTTTTGAAGGGGCGCAGATTTCGTCGGGTCAGCGTGCCGCACCGGGTGCCATCGAGCGGATTGAGATCGATCCGATCACCAAAAATCCGCGCTACCGCGTTATCGGTAGCGAGCTTTGGTCAGATGACCCAGAATTTGCCCTTGCTACGCGGCCTCGGGCATCACGGGCATCTGTGGGTCGGGCATTATCGAAGCCATTGCCGAGATGAGAATGGCGGGACTTATTGATGCCTCTGGCCTGATTGGCGGACCGGATCAAACGGGCACCGAACGTTCCATCCCCGATGGTCGCACTTTTGCCTACGTAATCTACGATGGTCGTGAGGATGGAGGGCCGTTGATCACAGTCACGCAGGGCGACATTCGCCGATCCAGCTGGCGAAATCCGCACTGTATGCCGGCGCACGGCTTCTCATGGACGAGATGAAAACGGACACCGTGGATCGTGTCGTTCTGGCCGGGGCATTTGGAGCGCATATTTCGCCAAAACATGCGATGGTTTTAGGCATGATCCCAGACTGCGAAATTGACCGGGTGACATCGGCAGGGAACCGCCGCAGGAACCGGCGCGCGGATTGCGCTGTGCGACCGCACAGAACGCGGACGGATCGAGGCAGATGTGCGCCGGATCACTAAGATCGAAACCGCGATTGAGCCACGGTTCCAGGAGCATTTTGTAGCGGCCAACGCCATTCCGCACGCAACGGACCCATTTCCGCATTTGCCCGAACTTCCCGCGGCCAGCTTTAACGCAGGCGGCGGAGAAGGCCGCACGCGACGCCGCAGACGAGGTTGACCTGCCCACGCCTGTGGCCTAGTCACAAAATCTCGGACGCGGGTGTAGCTCAATGGTAGAGCAGGAGCTTCCCAAGCTTAAGACGAGGGTTCGATTCCCTTCACCCGCTCCAAAAAGCAATCAAATGTTGTCGAAGTAATTCGTCGCTTCCTCGGCGTCTTTACCAAAGACTCGAGCACGCTTGATATCGATGGATCAGTTCGTGACACAAACGTGGCTTCTACCCCCTTGCTCACTGGTGGCGTGACCACGCATGCAAAGTATGGACGACATCTTCCTCCACTAAGCTTGGCAGTAAATGATCCGTTAAACCGACCTCCTCGACGATTTAGGTCGAGATGCGATCTTTAGTCCTGAAAGCTGCATCCGAGTAGCGCAGTGAACTTTAACACCCTGTTTTCAATACCATAAAATCTACTTGAGGTACGCACCTCAGAAAATCATAGACTTGAGGTGCGTACCTCATGTAGCGTCGAAACATGCCGCGATTCGTCTAACAAAAATGCGGCGGCGAAACGGGAGGAATGTATGTCATATTCGAAACTGGCGTCTGCCAGCGCAATTGCGATCGCGGCTGCGAGCGCGGCTCAAACAGTACAAGCGGAGGAATTGACTCTTTGCTGGGCGGCATGGGACCCGGCCAACGCATTGGTTGAACTTTCAAAAGAGTTCGAGGCCCAATCCGGGCATAGTATGAACTTTGAATTTGTCCCATGGCCAAACTTCGCGGACCGGATGCTCAACGAACTGAACTCGGGCGGTAAACTTTGCGACCTGCTTATCGGCGACAGCCAGTGGATCGGCGGTGGTGCGGAAAACGGCCACTATGTACAGTTGAACGATTTCTTCGACGCCGAAGGAATTTCGATGGACGATTTCGCACCCGCGACCGTCTATGCCTATTCGACATGGCCGAAGGGCGAGCCGAACTATTACGCGCTGCCAGCGATGGGCGACGCAAACGGATGGTTCTATCGCAAAGACTGGTTCGATCGTGAGGACATCCAAGCCGCTTACAAAGAAGCGACCGGTGAAGATCTTCGAGAGCCACAGACGCAGAAAGAGCTTCTGCAGATCGCTCAATTCTTCCAAGAACGTGAGATCGACGGGAAGACGGTATACGGCGCTGCCATCTTTACCGAGCGCGGCTCTGAAGGGATCACCATGGGCGTGACAGGCGCGCTTTATCCTTGGGGGTTCAAGTATGAGAACACACCCGGCTCATACGACATGGAAGGCGCGGTGAACTCCGCCGAGGCCGTGGAGGCGCTTGAATTCTATAAGGAATTCTATGAGACGGCGACCCCTCCGGGCTACACAAACTCGTACATGGGCGAATCCCTCGACGCGTTTAAGTCGGGCCAGGTTGCTATGGCGATGAACTGGTTTGCGTTCTTCCCCGGACTTTATGCCGACCCGGCGACGGGCGGAGATAAGATCGACTTCTTCGTCAACCCACCGCAGAACATTGCAGCATCGACGCTCGGTGGTCAGGGTATCTCAGTTGTGAGCTACTCTGACAAGCAGGACGCGGCACTTGAGTACATCAAGTGGTTTGCTCAGCCTGATGTACAAGCCAAATGGTGGGAGCTTGGTGGCTATTCGGCGCACAATGCGGTGCTGCAGGATCCAGGCTTTGTCGAAAGCCAGCCCTTTGCCGGTGACTTCCTCGAGGCCATGGATGGCGTTCAGGACTTCTGGCAAGAGCCTGCGTATGCCGAACTGCTTCTGGCGATGCAAAAACGCATCCACGACTATGTCGTTGCCGATCAAGGGACCGCGCAAGAAGCATTGGACAAGCTGATCGAAGATTGGACCGAAGTCTTCGAAGACGAAGGCAAACTCTAATCTCCCTGCTCGGAGCGCTGCCCGTGCTGCGCACCGACGCAAAACTCGCACCGGGGCAAAGGTCCCGGTGCACCTTCCAAACGACAGGCCGAGCATATGTCTGACCGGGCACTAGATCGCGTTGCGGCGGCAACGCCCCTACCCGTTGCGCGCAAAATCAAAGGCTTATCAGATCGCGCCATCGCGTGGATCTTTGTGGCGCCAACGATTTTTCTGCTGTTGGCGATCAACATTTTTCCACTTATCTGGACGATACGGCTTAGTTTCACCAACTATCGCGCCAACCGCTTGAACCGCGAGCCTGAGTTTGTTGGTTTACGAAACTACGAGCGCATCCTGACGGACAGCGACATCTGGCTGAACATGCAAGCCACGGCGCATTTCCTGTTCTGGACGATCTTCTTTCAGGTGCTGATCGGTTTCACGCTGGCTTGGCTGATAAACAAAAAATTCAAAGGCAACGATCTTTGGACGACGATCATCGTCCTGCCCATGATGTTGTCACCTGCGGTTGTCGGAAACTTCTGGAAGTTTCTCTATCAGCCCCAGATCGGGCTTTTTAACTACATCGTTGGGTTCTTCACCGGGAAGGACCCATCCAGCTTTGAAATGCTAGGGCAAGTAGACCTTGCGCCTTGGGCAATCGTCATCGTCGACACTTGGATGTGGACGCCGTTCGTGATGCTCATCTGCCTTGCCGGGTTACGAAGCATTCCTGACTACATCTACGAAGCCGCCGAAATTGATCGCGCGTCCAAGCTCCGACAATTCTTTACGATCACCGTTCCGATGGTGCTCCCGTTCCTGATGCTGGCGGTCCTCTTTCGCGGGATCGAGAACTTTAAGATGTTTGATTTGGTCGTCCAGCTTACCGGCGGTGGACCTGGGTCAGTTACAGAGTTGACGTCGCTTAATCTCAAGCGTGAAGCATTCGAGAAATGGCGCACGGGGTATGCGTCAGCCTACGCGATCATCCTATTTGTGACGGTCTTCGGGCTTGCCAGCATTTACGTCAAAGCTTTGAACAAGGTGAAAGAAAGATGAGCAGTTTTTCCGTCACCGAACCCTCGAACCGCACCAAATGGTTCGCTGGCACTCTGGTCATCCTTTACGCCGTGATCACGATGATCCCGCTGGTCTGGATCGCGCTCACTGGGTTCAAAAGCCCATCCGATGCCATTGCCTATCCTCCGAAATACGTCATCGGGTCGGATAGCGAGGCTGGATTCAAACCCACGCTTGAAGGGTATGTGAACCTGTTCACGACCCGAACGCGCCAGACACAAGAGTTCCTCGATGCCAACCCTCCTGAAAACTGGGCAGATGAAATTGTACGGCAATACGACATGGTCATCGTTGGCCCTTCAAAGTTCGGAGAGCGCTTCCTGAACTCGGTGATCATCGGGTTCGGTTCGACATTTCTCAGCGTGTTTCTTGGAACCCTGGCAGCCTACGCGTTTAGCAGATTCAAGATACCGCTGGCGGATGACCTGTTGTTTTTCATTCTTTCGACGCGGATGATGCCGCCCATCGCCGTCGCGATTCCGATCTTCCTGATGTACCGCCAACTTGGGTTGTCGGACACGCATCTTGGGATGATCTTGCTCTACACAGGCGTCAACATCTCGCTTGCCGTTTGGCTTTTGAAAAGCTTCATCGATGGCATCCCGACCGAGTATGAAGAGGCCGCATTGATTGACGGCTACACCCGGTTTCAGGCTTTCTACAAAGTTGTGCTTCCGCAGGCCGCGACCGGTATCGCGTCGACCGCGATTTTCTGTCTGATCTTTGCATGGAACGAATACGCCTTCGCTGTTCTGCTGACGACGGCCAACGCTCAAACCGCTCCGCCTTTTATTCCGACCATCATCGGTGTCGGGGGCCTCGATTGGCCGGCGATTGCGGCGGGCGTCACGATCTTCCTGCTTCCGGTCATGATCTTCACCATCTTGCTTCGCAAACATCTCTTGCGCGGCATCACTTTCGGAGCGGTTCGCAAATGAGCAACTTTCTGAACGGCCTCATGAAGTTTCGACGTGGCCCGTGGGAGGCAGTGGCCACGGGCCTGATCGCGATTGGCGTCTTCATGCTGATGCAACCCTTCGCGCTCTGGCTCTTTACCTATTCCTTCATTGTGACCTTGGTCGGGACGGTGATGTTCATCATCGTCAGCCACTTCCCGGAGTAATCATGGCGCAGATCGTCATCAAAAACGTCAAGAAGCAATTCGGTGATTTCACCGCTGTACGGCAGAGTTCATTCACAATTGAAGATGGCGAATTCTTCATGCTTCTTGGCCCCTCGGGGTGCGGAAAAACAACGACTCTTCGCATGATCGCGGGTCTGGAGCTGCCGACATCAGGAGAAATCTACCTCGATGGCGAGGAGATCTCGCAACGCCCTCCCTCAGAGCGAGACATCGCATTCGTTTTTCAGATGTTTGCGCTTTATCCGCACATGAACGTGCGAAAAAACATCAGCTATCCTCTGGTGAGCCAGGGCATGTCACGCGACGCCGTAAGGTCGAAAGTTGCCGAGGTCTCAAAGATCCTGGGCATCGAAGACATCCTAGATCGCCCCGTCGGTGGATTGTCGGGCGGCGACCGACAACGCGTGGCGCTGGGTCGTGCGATTGTTCGGGAACCAAAGGCTTTCATGATGGATGAACCCCTTGGCGCGCTCGATGCCGAGTTTCGCGAACACATGGCCGAAGAGTTGCGCGCACTTCATGATCGTATGGGGGCCACGACGGTTTACGTGACGCACGATCAACTTGAGGCGATGCAAATGGGCGACAAGATCGTCGTCATGAACAATGCCGTAGTGGAACAGTTTGGAACTCCACAGGAAATCTACGACAAGCCTGCAACGATGTTCGTAGCTGACTTCATTGGCTCGCCCTCAATGAATTTCCTAAAGTTCCACGGGAAGTTGGGAACAGGCGCAAGCGCCCTTCCGATGCACGGCGTAGACTTCGACGTGCCTCAAACCAGAGAGCCGTTTGAAGGCGACATGGCATTTGGCGTTCGGCCCGAACATGTCAGCCTCTCGGGCGATGCAAAATTCAGGGCCGAAGTGGTCGCGACGGAATATCTTGGCACCACTCAGATTGTGACGCTGAACACGGCTGGTGGGGACGTCAAAGCCCGCATTTCGTCCGAGCAGCCCGCGCGCACAGGTGAAACGGTGGGGCTTGAGTTCAATCCCGAGACTATCACGCTTTTTGACCGTCAATCAGGCCGGGCCTTGAAATCAGAACTGAATGAGGGCGTGCTCCATGGCTGAGGTTTCGCTGCAAAACGTCTCAAAGGCATTTGGCAAAACGCAGGCTGTTGCGGATGTTTCAATGACCATCGAAGATGGGGCGTTCGTCGTTCTCCTCGGACCTACCGGTGCAGGCAAAACGACAACGTTGCGGCTGATTTCGGGGTTGGAAAAGCTGGACAGCGGCAGTGTTCGCATTGGTGATCGTGACGTGGGCAACGAGACACCTGCGCAACGCGATGTGGCGATGGTTTTTCAGCAGTACTCGCTCTACCCGCATATGACGGTTCGCGACAATCTTGCCTTTCCACTGCGCTCCCCGGTGCTTAAGACCCCGGAGGATGTGATCGCCGAGAAAGTTCAAAAGATTGCTGAAGTCCTTCAGATTCCACACAAGCTGAACAACAAGGCGACGGAGCTTTCAGGTGGCGAAATGCAGCGTGTCTCTATTGGGCGTGCTCTCGTGCGAGATCCACAAATCTACCTGATGGACGAACCCTTGAGTTCGCTCGACGCAAAACTCCGCGCAGACCTTCGCGTCGAACTCAAACGCATCCACGCCGACCTCGGTGCAACACTTCTCTACGTAACTCACGATCAGATCGAAGCGATGACAATGGCCACCCATGTCGGTGTTTTAGAGGAAGGACGGCTTGTCCAATACGGGTCTCCAAAGGACATCTACGAGAACCCCAGTAGCGTCTACGTTGCAAGCCGCTTGGGCTCACCCCGGATCAATGTCCTGCCATCCGACCTGTTCCCGGGGTCCCACAAAGGGGTTCAGATCGGCCTAAGGCCCGAAAATATTCAGCAAGGCGACGGCATCGAAGCAACCGTAGTCCGCTCCGAACATTTGGGCGACCAGACTCGGCTCCATCTCGACTTGAGGGGTCACGCGATCACGACGCTGACAGACCCGCATCAGGACTATGCCAACAACACCACGATCAAAATCAGCCCGCGGAAGCCGCTTTACTTCGACGACGCTGGCGCACGGGTAATCTAACGGAGGATCTCCATGGCTCAATTCATCAACGCCAAAGAGAACTTGGTCACTGAGGCCATCGACGGTCTGCTTGCCGCGAGTGGCGGCACTCTGTCCCGCCTGGACGGATACCCTCACATCAAGGTCGTTTTTCGCTCGGATTGGGATAGGTCGAAGGTTGCTCTGGTTTCAGGCGGCGGCTCTGGACATGAACCTGCCCACGCCGGTTTTGTCGGGTCGGGGATGCTGACCGCCGCCGTCTGCGGTGAGGTTTTTGCATCGCCCTCTGTCGAAGCCGTGCTAGCAGGAATTCTCGCGGTCACTGGTGACGCCGGATGCCTTTTGATCGTCAAGAACTACACCGGTGACCGTTTGAACTTTGGGCTTGCGGCTGAACGTGCCCGCGCGCTTGGTCGCAAGGTAGAAATGGTCGTGGTCGACGACGACATCGCCCTACCCGACCTGCCTCAACCACGCGGCGTTGCCGGTACACTCTTTGTCCACAAAGTGGCCGGTGCCATGGCTGAGCAAGGCGCAGATCTTGAAACCGTTACCCGGGCCGCAAAGGACGTGATCGGAAAAGTCGCGTCGATCGGCATGAGCCTCGACACCTGCACGATACCCGGCTTGAGCAAGGAGGATCGCATCGGTAAAGGCAAAGCCGAGCTTGGGCTTGGTATTCACGGCGAACCGGGCGTTGAGCAAGTAGACTTCTCAACCGCGATGAGCGCGATGTCGACGGTCGTGACCAAGCTTCGCGGTCACACAAGTGGCGACACGATTGCGATCGTGAACAATCTCGGGTCCACCACACCGTTGGAAATGTCTGTCTTAACGCATGCGCTCACAGAATCCGGCCTCATCAAGCAGATCATTGGCCCTGCGCCATTGATGACGTCGCTTGATATGCATGGCTTTTCCGTTTCGATCATGGATGCCACAGCCGAAGAACATGCCGCATTGGTGGCACCGGTCCCTATTACGGCGTGGCCCGGCATGGCAGAAGTCGTGAAACCAACAGTCGTAAACCTACCGGACGGTTTGACCCCGATCGAACCTATCCCCTCGTCCAACGACAAGACGCGAGATGTGATCGAAAAGGTTGCTGATCTCCTTATTTCATCCGAGGGGCAACTGAACGAACTTGATGCGAAATCGGGCGATGGAGATACCGGAAGCACTCTGGCAACTGCCGCCAAGGCGCTAAAGTCTGGCTTGGATCGCATGCCGCTCGCTGATTTGACCCAGTTGTTCCCGGCACTTGGCAACGAGTTGAGCCAGACAATGGGTGGCTCATCTGGCGTGATTTTGGCGATCTACTTCAATGCCGCAGGGGACGCTTGTGCGAACGGCGCTTCCGTTCAGCAAGCACTGGTTGACGGTCTCCATCGCGTGAGTCAGGTCGGCGGCGCCTCTGTAGGTGATCGAACCATGATAGATGCATTGGCCCCTGCCCTAGAAGCTCTTCCCGAAGGAATAGCCGCAGCCGCGGCTGCCGCGAGGAAAGGAGCCGACAGTACGGCGGCGATCCATCGCGCCAAGGCAGGCCGTGCAGCTTACGTGCCCGAAGAAAACCTCAAGGGCTACAACGACCCGGGTGCAGAAGCGGTTGCGCTTCTCTTTGGTGCTCTGGCCGAAGAACTGGTGAACTAAACTGAGCAAGCCGGACGTCACTCTCCTCGCCAAGCCAACGGTGAATGACATTGCCCGCGTCGCGGGTGTCAGCCTTGCGACCGTTGATCGTGTGCTGAACGAGCGCCCTGGCGTGCGTTCCGTCACGATCAAAAAGGTTCAAGCGGCGATAGACGAACTCGGCTACGTGCGCGACACGGCAGCGGCCAATCTGGCGCGCCAAAAGACCTATCGTTTCATCTTTGTTGTTCCAGACTGGAAGGGGCAGTTCATGGCCAGTCTCGAGCGCAGCATTGCCGAGATTGTCTCGAACGCGCCACAGGACCGCACAGAGGTGCGGATGCTCCGCGTCCCGAACCACGACCATACCAGTCTTGCGGCCACTTTGGATGCGCTGGACCCCGCCGAGGTGGATGGCTTGGCAATTATGGAAAAGGAAACGCCTGTGCTCCGCGATGCGATCGCCGTTTTGCACAAACGCGGCATACCGGTGGTGTCCTTGGTTTCCGATCAACCCAACTCAGACCGAGATCACTTTGTGGGAATCGACAATGTGGCCGCTGGTCGTACTGCAGCAACGCTCCTCGGCCGCTTTGTTGGCGGACAAAGGGGGCAAGTGTTGGTGGTGATTACGAGCAAACAATCCCGTGACATGATCGAACGCCGCATCGGTTTTGATGAGGTGATGGATGCGGATTTCCCCGACCTTGAACCCTTACCCAGCGTCGAGGGCCAGGAAGATGTGGAGCATACAGTGCGAGTGTGTCTGCGCGCACTCCAATCCAATCCCGACATCCTCGGCATTTACTCAGCAGGAGCCAGGGTGGATGGTATTGTAACCGCGATAAAGAATGCCGGTCTCGCGAAACGTCCAGTGCTGATTGATCACGAGTTGACGGAAAGCACCTCGGAACTTCTTCGCGCTGGCGTCATTGATGCCGTCATCAATCAAAACACAGGTCATCTTGCTCGAAGCGCGCTTCGGGTCCTTCGCGCCAAGTGCGATCGGACACCTGTTATCGAAAGCCAAGAAAGGATCCGGATTGAGATTGTGATCCGTGAAAATCTACCGTCTATGATGTAACCACCGAGGGAGGATGCCATGAAAGAGATAAAAGGGCCTGCACTGTTTTTGGCGCAGTTTGCCGGGGACGAGGCTCCGTTTAATTCGTGGGATTCGATTACCAAGTGGGCCGCCGAGTGTGGCTACATCGGCGTTCAGGTTCCCAGTTGGGATGGTCGGTTGTTCGACTTGTCGAAGGCCGCCGAGAGCAAAGACTACTGCGATGAGTTTAAGGGCGTTGCGGCGGCAAACAGCATTGAGGTGACCGAACTGTCGACCCACCTGCAGGGGCAGTTGGTGGCCGTGCATCCGGCCTATGACGCCGCTTTTGATGGGTTTGCCGCAGAGGAGGTGCGCGGCAATCCCAAAGCGCGTCAGGCTTGGGCGGTCGATCAGGTCAAAATGGCGCTCTCAGCATCCAAAAACCTTGGCATTAATGCACATGCGACCTTCTCCGGCGCTCTGGCGTGGCCCTATGTTTATCCATGGCCGCAGCGTCCCGCAGGATTGATCGAGACGGCGTTTGATGAACTGGCGGCGCGGTGGACCCCTATCCTCAACCACGCCGAAGAGTGTGGCGTCGATGTGTGCTATGAAATCCATCCGGGCGAGGATCTGCATGACGGCATCACCTATGAGATGTTTCTTGAACGCACTGGGAACCACGCGCGGGCTTGTATGCTCTACGACCCGTCACACTACGTGCTGCAATGCCTCGACTATCTGGACAACATCGACATCTACAAGGATCGGATCCGGATGTTCCACGTCAAAGACGCCGAGTTCAATCCGACCGGTCGCCAAGGGGTTTACTCGGGGTATCAAAGCTGGGTCGATCGTGCCGGACGCTTCCGGTCGCTGGGCGATGGTCAGGTGGACTTCAGCGCGGTGTTTTCCAAGCTTACGGCAGCCGGGTTTGATGGCTGGGCCGTGGTTGAATGGGAATGCGCCATCAAGCACCCCGAAGACGGCGCGCGCGAAGGGGCAGCGTTTGTCCGCGACCACATCATCCGCCCCACCGAGGTCGCCTTTGACGACTTCGCCGACGGTGGCACGGACGAGGCCGCCAACCGCAAGATGCTGGGGATCGACTAATGGCTGACAGAATTCGACTTGGGATGGTTGGCGGCGGAAACGACGCCTTTATCGGCGCCGTACACCGGATCGCGGCCCGCATCGACGGGGAATACGAGCTTGTGGCGGGGGCGCTGTCCTCCACGCCGGAGAAGGCCCGCGCCAGCGGGGAGGCTTTGGGACTGCCCCGCATCTATGACGACTTCAAAACCATGGCGATCCGCGAGGCGCGCCGGAAGGACGGGATTGAAGCCGTTTCGATCGTCACGCCGAACCATGTGCATTATGCCGCGGCGCGCGAGTTCCTCAAACGCGGAATCCACGTGATCTGCGACAAGCCGCTAACCTCGACCCTTGGTGACGCGAAGAAGATGGTGAAGGCTGCAGAAAGCTCGGACGCGCTGTTTATCCTGACCCACAACTACACTGGGTACCCGATGGTGCGGCAGGCGCGCGAGATGGTGGCCTCAGGTGATCTGGGGGCGATCCGCGTTGTCCAGGTGGAGTATCCGCAGGATTGGCTGACGGTTGAGCAAGACTGCAAACAGGCCGAGTGGCGTACTGATCAGGCGCGGTCCGGCGCCGGTGGGTCTACGGGCGATATTGGGACGCATGCCTATAATCTCGCCTGCTTTATTACGGGCCTGGAGGCAGACGAGCTTTCGGCCGATTTGCAGGCTTTTGTTCCGGGCCGCCAGGTTGATGACAATGGCCACGTCATGCTGCGCTTCAAAGGCGGTGCGCGCGGGATGCTTTGGTGCAGCCAAGTGGCACCCGGCAACGAGAACGCGCTGCGTATCCGCGTCTACGGTGAGAAAGGCGGCCTTGAATGGGCGCAGGAGGATCCGAACTATCTCTGGTACACACCGTTTGGGGAACCACAACGCCTGATCACGCGCGGCGGCGCCGGTGCAGGCGACGCGGCAGGACGTGTCAGCCGAACACCGCCCGGTCATCCCGAAGGCTATCTGGAAGGCTTTGCGAATATCTACACCGAAGCAGCACGCGCCATCCGCGCGACGCGCACTGGCGAAACGGTGGACCCTGAGGTCATCTATCCAACTGTTCAAGACGGGTTAAAAGGCGTCGAGTTCGTCGATGCGTGCGTGCGAAGCTCAGAACGAAACGCAGCTTGGATTAAGTTGTAGGGGTCGATTTCACCGGTCGTGCACCGGTGTCTTTACGCACAGACGGTAGACGCGAGTTGAAGTTTGTTGCTTTCGGGCAAAGCGCCAGCTTTATCCAAGGGACTGATGACGACAGGACACTATGCCCAAGCGGAGCTTCGGCGGCATTGCCTTCGAAGCGAGATCCGTACCGCTGCTTTCAATGACTTGCGCTGAAAGTATTTGGCCTGTTCTGTTGCGCGCACTTCACGGATCGCATCAATGCGCGCTGTTTCTTTTCGATGAACGCAGCAACCTGCCGCAGCCTCTGAGTTATTCTCTTCGGCCGTTTAGTCGCTTGTTCCCCATTCTCTGTCCTCCGTTTCCTAATCATAACAGAGGATCAGTTCAGATTGAGCGCTCCAAGTCAGGCAACCGCCAAAGGATCAAAATCCAATCCAAGTATGATCGGATCATGATCCGAGGACGCAAACGGATCAAGGCTGAAGAAACGCGGATCGTTGAACTGGCTGTTATAGTTCAGCAAATCCGGCTCTTCCGCGTTGATATGCCATTCCGTCAGACCAGTGACATTGTCGGCCAGGCCGGTTGAGGCAATTGCTTGATCGAGCGCACAACGCTGGCCGTCAAAGACAAAGCTGAACGCGTCTGCGCCTTCGAATTGCGCCAGCAAGTCAACCGTGTCGGTGCGATCGGCCAGCGACTGCGTCGGATCTTCCTGACTGTAAGCATTGTAATCGCCAAGGATGACATAGTCGTCTACGCCGCTTCCGCCGTATTCGGTCGACAGGAAGGTTTAGAGCTCTTCTGCCGCATCGGTGCGCACCTGGTTCCAGAACCCTTGCCCGTCGCCCTAATCGAAATTGGGATCGGCCAGTAAGGCGTCTCACGCGGTTTCGATTGCGGCAATCTCGGACACCGACAACGTCCCGGCATTGGCGGTCAGGAAGGTGTCCGCCGCCTCTGCGATGGTATCCAGTCCCGACGGCCCTTTCGATTTGAAATGAACAGATGCGACAGTGAAGGTCTCCAATGTGGCATCATCTTCGAAAGTTGCGATAACGGCCGGGCGGTTGCGTTGGAAATCGGCAAGGCCCGACGTTCCAATGAGCGCCGCCAATGCATTTGCCACCGCGACGGTGGTCGCCGCAGAGGATTCCTCGAACACCACGGTGTCGCTGTCGAGAAGTGACACGACCGCTCCGTTATAAAGGATACCCGTTGTGATCGCGTCCGTTCCGATAAACCCGCCGGGATCCGAAGTTGGCTCGACCACGTCGAAACTGCCCGATGTCGCGGCGTTCAACGCTTCGTTCAGCGCAACAATGGCGCCGTTTGACCCAAATCCATTGTTTTCGAGTTCCTGGAGCGCAAAGACTTTCGCATCGGTCGCCTTCATGGCTTCGACAAGCTTGGTCGTCTGGCGGTCGAGATCTTCGGCAGACCGCGCGCCTCGCACGCCAACGCTGCCACCGGGTCCGGTCGTTCCGCTGAGTGTCGTGAAGTAGTTGAGCACATTGAAGGCCGCGATCTGCAAGTCGCCGCCCACAGGATCAGGCGTGGCTTGCCGCGCACCTTCGTTCGTTGCCGGATCAATCGGCAAAGTGCCGTCGAACAGCATTGTATAGTCCCCGAAGGAAAAGCGCATCACACCCGCCGCAGGACCATCGAACTCTGCCCCCAAGCGCACCGTGGGGCCATCCGGCCCAAAGGTGTTTCCGGCATCAAGGATACCGTTGCCATTGTCACCGGCAGACGTATTCGCGATATAGGCAAACTCGGTCGGGTTCTGGCCGCTCAAGCCATCATCGACTGTCAGACGGTTGTTAGAATTCGCTTGTTGAAGAGCAGCGACCTCAGCCGCCTGCGTCTGAGCATCGAAGAGCTGCGTGGGCTGGGTCTTGTTCCCCGCTGACACTTCGATTTCGCCAAAGCGGTCGAAATTGAAGTTGGTCGTGATCGTGATCGGATCGGCCGTTGCGCTGAGCAGTTCGAAATACATACCCTCGAGCGCCTCTTTTTCGGCATCCGTCGAATTGGGTCCGAGAAGAAGCTGCGCGGGCGTCGGCATGGGATTGCCAGAACTTATGATTTCAACGGTCGCGGCATTGATCTGTGTTTCGCCAAAGAATTCTGCCACTGTCCCGGTGACGGCCACCTGATCTCCGACGGCAACCGTTGGAAGGCTACCGGTGAAAACAAAGATGCCGTCCGAGGTCAGCAGATCGGCATCTGCATCCGCGTCCTCTTCCTGAAGGAAAAAGCCGTTACCGATGGTATATGTCACGATCGCCTCGACGCTGACGTCCATGCTCTCCAATGGGCTGGCGGAGCCACTTCCCTCCACCTCCCAGAGGTGAGCCTCCCCCACTGAGTTGGTCCGCCCGTATAGTTAGGAAACGGAGGATCAAATATGGGAATCAAGCGACACAAGCCGGAAGAGATTGTCACGAAGTTACGGCAGGTTGAGGTGCTGTGTGGCCAAGGAATGCCGCGGATTGATGCGATCAGGCAGGTGCAGATAACCGAGCAGACTTTCTATCGCTGGCGTAAGCAGTATGGCGGCATGGGAACCGACCAACTGAAAGAACTGAAGCACCTGCAGCAGGAGAATGATCGGCTGCGTCGTGCCGTATCTGACCTGACACTGGATAAGCTGATCCTGTCGGAGGCAGCACGGGGAAACTACTGAGCCCTTCACGTCGCCGTGCCTGCGTTGACCATGTGCGAAGCCAGTTCCACGTCTCGGAGCGTCGAGCTTGTCGTGTCTTGGGGCAGCATCGGTCCACGCAGAGGCGGTTGCCAATTGGGCGTGCCGACGAGGATCGTCTGGTGGCCGATATGATCGCACTGGCTCGGCAATATGGTCGTTACGGTTATCGTCGGATTGCCGCTCTGCTGAGAGGTGCAGGCTGGCAGATCAACGACAAGCGTGTCGAGCGTCTGTGGCGGCGCGAGGGGCTCAAAGTGCCCATGAAACAGCCCAAGAAAGGATGGCTCTGGATGAACGACGGGTCATGCATCCGGCTGAGACCGGAGTATCGGAACCACGTCTGGTCTTATGATTTTGTGCATCACAGAACTGATGACGGAAAAACGTTCAGGACACTCAATATCCTGGACGAGCATAGCCGGGAATGCTTGGCGATCCGAGTGAAGCGGAAGCTGAACTCGACCGAGGTGATCGACGCGTTGACGGATCTGTTCATCCTTCGCGGCGTGCCGACCTACATCCGGTCAGACAACGGTCCTGAGTTCATTGCTCAGGCCGTCCGAGACTGGATCGCAGCCGTGGGTGCCAAGACAGCCTACATCGAGCCCGGCTCTCCCTGGGAAAACGGATACTGCGAGAGCTTCAACGCCCGCCTCAGGGATGAGCTGCTTAACGGAGAAGTATTCTACTCCCTTCGAGAAGCGCAAATCCTGATCGAACAATGGAGGAAACACTACAACACCAAGCGGCCTCACAGTGCTTTGGGCTACCGCCCACCGGCACCGGAAACCATCGTCCCGATGGATCCCAGGCCAATCATGCACTAACATTCAAACCGGACCACTTAGATGGGGCTGATCACAAGATTGCCGCCTCCGGCATGAATTCAGGTTCTGAACTACACCGCGAAAACACGGGTCAACGAAGCCAAATCAGGCAGTTAATTGGGAAATGCGGGGTCACGCTTTGGTAGAAAATGTCATTATGTCGAACGGCAATATACGCTTAGGTGGCTCAACTACTCAAATGGGTAGGTTGACGCTTTGTTAACGATCCACTCCTATAGAGATACGAGGACGGCGCGTTGGTTAAGTGTAGTGAACGCTGTTCCATGTTACGATTTTGCGTCGCCCCACAGTACTACTCAAAATGGAGCGGACGATGATGAGATATGTTACCCGAAATATCCTTGCTCTAGCGATTAGTTCCTTAGGGTTTGCCAGCTACGCAGGAGAAATCCCCAAAGGCTACAATACAGAAATTCCGCATGAGATTATAACGCCAGACCGCATCGAAACGCGTATTGGCGTTATGGAATTTGTGGACGGCCGTCCCACAGACGAAACAATTTTAGCAGTTTACGACAACTTGGATTTCCTGCGCGGTGTAGAGGTATTTCTGAACTTTATCCCTGCCGCATCCATCGAAGGCATGCGTCGCGGTATGCTTGAAATGGGACAAGACGCCCCCAACAAAGTGCTTTATTTTGAGAAACTGATGGACAGCAATCCGCTATTTTTGACCGGCAACACCGATACGGTTTACGCATCGGTTATCTTCGATATGAGCGAAACCGGCCCTATCGTTTTTGACGTGCCAGAAGGTTTGGGCCCATCAACGGTCAATGACGCGTTCTTTAGATTTGTCACAGACATGGGTGCACCTGGTCCGGACAAAGGAAAAGGCGGCAAATATCTGATATTACCACCGGATTATGAAGGGGATCTGTCGCCACCCGAAGGTGGAATGGAAGCGTCAGTAGACGGGGTAGACTATTTCGTTTCTCGCTCTCCAAGTTATGTGAACTGGTTCATCGCGCGTGGCTTCCTCGTTGATGGTAAACCTGATGCCGCCAATAAAATCTTGGAAGAGGGCCTGAGAGTTTACC